>Ga0326512_10001484_pt1 | contig 18024 bp, 16 predicted proteins | sample 1_2617_0518_D_FD_203652 | JGI IMG/M metagenome (GOLD analysis project Ga0326512, IMG submission 203652) | Bovine rumen microbial communities from UC Davis, California, United States - 1_2617_0518 | ecosystem: Host-associated > Mammals > Digestive system > Stomach > Rumen | place: USA... | reverse complement strand
CGAATCGATTACTATCGAAGTTACCGATTCGACATTGATGACGATGATCAGAGATCAGGATGCAGTCGGCTATCATCCGAGCAATCTTGTTTCTCTCGCCGAGTTCCAAGATGGCAAGTTCGAAATCGTAGAGAATCAAGGGAAACAAGGTCGAGGCGAAATTAAGAAGAATGCTCGGGATTTCCGGCGCACTTCATATATTCCTGTGCCTCCTCGTAGCAAATATCACGATAATTATTTGTTTGCCACTACAGAAACAGATCCGAATAACTTAGAAGAATTCGTTGTGTTTTATTACGATGCCGATAAAAAATTCATTCAAGCCGAACGAGTACGCTTAGGAGAAGAAGGAATAAAGTCAAAGCATCTTTCCGAAGTAACGAAAACCACGGCATATTTAAGAATAAAACAAATAGGTCTTGATATGACAAAAGTTCATATCACTGAATTTCTTAAACCGAAGAAAGTTCAAATTCCTGGTACGAAACAGACATACAACGAAGATCGAGATCCTGTTGTAATCTTTGATCCGAATTCTACATCTGTTACTGTTAAAGATGGAAACATCGATAGCCGTGGTAAAAATTTAAAAGCAGTATTATACGTAACAAGTACCAGGGTATCCGTTGCAGGCGGATCGAATTTTGATGTGTATCCGCCTCAGGCATTAGATACATATAAGTTACATGTATACGAAGTCTCTTCTGATGATACATCTTGTATACGAAAACTTCAACCTAGCAGTGGAAAAGCTTCGTTCAAGACTTCCGGAGAAATGACGGAGAATAAATTTTTAAGATTTGTATGTCTTAAGGGATACGAGGACAAGTTTATTATTCGTCCGAGACAAGAAAAACATACGATAGTTATCTTTACTTCTACAGGGCAGAGTGTTACTTATAATATTCTTCCGAAGCCGGAAGGCGAAGGTCTTCTTAAAGGTCTTGTCCCGATGATCGGAGATTTTGCAGATGATTCCGATCGCGTATATTTCTCCGATCGTCCGTATCTTACGGCCCTACAGGATCAGCTGAAAGCGATGGAGACGGATCTCGCAGAGACTCTTGGCGATATCTTCCGTGAGGGCTACTGGCAGAAGAACGATTATGTCGATGGCGATGAGCGTAAGCTCTACGACGATGCGTTTGAGAACATCGAGCATGTGTCTAAACCTGAGGCGTCTTATTCGGTTAACTATCTTGACCTGTATGGTGCAAACGAAGACAACCTCGATTACGGCGTCACGCCTGCGACGGCTAAGATTAATTGGCCGGACATCAAGTTGACTGACGCGATTCACCTTGTCGATCCTGAGATCGGGGTGAATTGCTGGGCCTATATCGATGAGCTTAAGAAGTGCTATGATCAGCCGTGGCGTACAACGATCACGATCAACACGAACCTGACTCTGATGAATCAGCATTCGTTCACTGATGTGATTTCATATATCGCAGATGTTGCAAATCAGGCTCGCGGCCATGAGACAATGTATGAGCGGGCGAAGCAATTCACACGCAATGGACGTATTATGGCGCAGTTGCTTGAGGATACAATCTCGACCGAGCGCAACCTGATCACGAGTGTGCAAAGCAGCTGGTACACGGACGAGAAGGGTGCGCAGATGTTTGAGGCTACCGACGGTACGTCTGCTATGCGGCTTACTGGTGCCGGATTCGCCATCGCGAACTCGAAAGATGATGACGGCGACTGGCGCTGGCGTACGTTTGGTACGGGCAATGGTTTCACGGCTGATCTGATTACAGCTGGGCATATACGTGCTACGCTGATAGAAGCTGGTACTATATCGGCCGAGATGTTGACAGATGATGTACAGAACATATGGATTACTCTTGGTGATGAACTGGAACACACGCAGAATGATTTAAAAGCACATTTCCAGTTTACAAACAATGGTTTAATTATACAAAAAGGCACAAGAAATGAAGATACAGGAGTGTGGACTTATTCTGGTGCGAAAGCTCGATATGATTCTAGTGGCATTTATTTATATGGATCTTCTACGGCAACTAATCCTGACGTCACATTGGATACTAACGGATTGCTGATTGAAAAGGGATCTATACAATTAGGGAAAAATCTCTTAGTACATGGCGGATATAATTTTCATGTATACAACAATGGGACCATGATTGCCAATTCGGCACATTTAGAAGCCGCATATGTTGAAGGATCTATACATGCTACTGAATTGTATATCGACAACAAACAAGCAAATCTAAGTTTAGACAGCGAAGGAAAGTTAACCGCAAATGCAATCGCAACTAATACTTTTGTAACGCCTAGTGGATTAACTAATACTTTAACGAATTATGCCACTATTTCAATGGTTCCAGACAAAATATCTATGTTGACATGGGATTCTTTGGATAACAACAGTGGTATTTCGTTGGAACCTTCTAAAATAACGATATCGAGCAGTGGAACACTTGAGATTGATTCTACGAATTTTAAAATAGATTCAAGCGGATCTGTAACGATATCTGGCAATGTTACTGCAACAACCGGAGTTATCGGCGGGTACCAGATTCAAAGCGATGGAGGACTTTTATGTGAAGTTTCTATTTCGGATGGAAGTGCACATCCTTTAACACACACTAAATTCGGGTTTAATCCAGCCAACGTTACACGTAATAATAAATCTACTTTGTTGTATTTCAAGAATTTTTCAGATGCAACGGCACAATCATTTTATCCAATGGTATTTTATCGCGATGACGATATGATAGCCAATCTTGAACAAACTTTACTTTCTTCGCGAGATGGAAACGAGCTTGTATTCAACATGAAACCTGTAACATCGCCTAGCACTATGACCGAAGTATTGACGTTGCATGCAGGAGGTTCTTTCGGATACGGGATTATTACTCCGAAAGCATCCATTAGTCATTTAATCGTCAACAGCAACGCGATAATTAACACTGGATTAACGTCTGGATATATAGAGACTAATCATTTCTCCGTTAAAAACGGAGAATCCACCGGCCTAAGCGGATTGAATGGTAGGTACTTGGTTTTTACTTATGGCGCAAGTCAACTTAGATGTACTATGTGGCTTGTTTGTGTGCAAGCTGGATCAACATCTTATGCTATCCGAATTTCAGGTAGCAACACTGATGCAACCACTCCAAGCGTTACAGTTGAGAACGGGCAACTCACTATAACAAACAATCATACTCAAAATATCTGGGCGTATCTTTTGAGAATAGGGGATTATTGAGAATGAAACAAGCTCAAGTAAGTGCAGCGTATCAAACGCTGATTAAGTTAAAAGACAGCGAGCTGCCGATCTCGGCTGCGTATCGCCTGTCTCTTCTGATTAAAAAGTTAGAGCCTTTAATTAACAGTGAAATCGACTTAGAAAGGCGCCTTCTTCAGAAGTATGAAGGAGTTGTTACCGAAGACGGTAGGATCGATTTCACGGGTAAAAACTCTGTTAATTTAATTCAAACTGAAACAGATAAACACGACGACATGCAGGAGCGCATGAACGGATTCGTTCGTGAAATGAACGAGCTCCAAAATCAGGAGATCGATGTCGAGTTTACTCCTGTCGAACTCCGTCTTAGTACCCTTGACGAAGTCAAGATGAGTCTTGCTGATGTTGCAAAGCTCGATGGCTTTGTGAACTTCATCGAATAATTTATAAGGGAGGCGGGACATATGCCTTACAAAACATTGAATACGAAAAACAGTATGGCGATCTCGGAGACGGATGCGGACGGCAACGTTCATATGGATCCTGCCTCCCTTGGTCTTTACCTTGATAAAGACAGGTATGTAGCGCAAACAATCCGTACTGATAGATGGACAGAGTACGGTGTCAATAAAGCTGCTGCGATTTACCGTCTTGCTACAGACGCAATCGGGCAGGAAATTGTCAAGGCGCTCGAATCTTACATGGATCGCAATCGAACTCTCGACGATATAGTCTACGAAGCATATCGCACGATATTAGAGCATCGTGCGGATATTAAAGAAGAAGTTGTCGAAGACTTGAAGCCGATGATCATCGAGCAAATTGACGCATATATCAAGCACGATAATGGAGGCGAGTGAAGATGGCTACGACAAGTAAAGCCTCCTGGGACACAATCAGCTTAATAGCCAGAGGTGCTGGTGATCCGGGCGTAGAAGCGCATGTAACCTCTACATTCAACATGGCAATCCCTGCAAATGCCAACATTAAAGATGCCAAGCTGAAGATTACTGTGACACAAGATCCGAAAGACGGACCACGTATGTGGTTTGTTGAGAAAGGGAAAAACGAATGTCCTACACGCAAAGGCACGTATGAATTTTCTATTGACTTTGATTCGGACAAAAGCAAAGCAATAGAAAAATATGAGCTTAACGTGTTTTTCAAATACAAAAACGCAAAAATAAAAGCAGCGAATGTTCAATTCAAAGCAGAGCTTACCGTTGAATGGAGCGGTAGTGGTGGCGGCGGTACACCATGGCCTTTTCAGGTCACACTGAACAAGATCTGCGTAGAAAAAAAGACGACTATGTCTTGGACAGGAGCTAGTACACCTGACAATTCGCCGATTAAAGGCTATCAGATATATTATAAAGATTACAATTATAGCACCGATGTGTATCCTAATACATGGACTGTATACGGCAAACCGATAGAAACAGATAAGATTGGAGCAAGCTGTGAAGTTGAACCGCCGGAAGTTACAAAAGATGAGGATCGAGGGCACAAGCGTAGGTACGGTATTTCTACTATATACGATGGAGGCAATAAACAAACAGATCCTTATTCTACTTTTGACGAGTGCACAGTATACAAGAATCGTCTCCCGGATGCTCCTACAGAATTCGATATTAAGCCGCATGACTATACATCTGGCAGTTTGACGCTTACATGGACGCCGAGTACAGACAGTAAAGATGCGAATACTTTGTCGCGTCATTCGTATAGTGGATCAAGAGAACTTCAAGCGTGTGTTATGTTTTATCGTGTCGAATACTACGACGATAAAAAGAATGCTTCTATCGGAGAATCTACAACTCCTGAGTGGGTCGAAGTAGATGACGTGCCTGCTCTTACAAATGCAGAGAAAATTACGTTCATATACGAACGTGACTTTATGGCAAACGTTGACGGTAAGCCGTTTGTTGATAAGACAATGCCGGAGCATTGGCGCGTGTGTGCGATTGACGACGAGGGTACTTCTTCTGTCTATGTTTACGCAGACATCGCATATCACAAAGAACCGACAGCTCCTGGAGATGGAGCTCTTTTGATATACATATCTGACACCGTTAAAGTCCATGATATGAAATGGACAAGCGGTCCTGTACAGCTATGGCATGCGAGCGACGCAACAGCCTATCGCATACAGACACGAACAGATGATGAGATTGATTGGCGAGATGTCGCCACGGTGCCAGGCCCAGCTGCGATCTATACTGTTGTGCCAGAATTAACGGAACCTGGAACAACACAGTATTGGCGAATTGCAGCCGTAGACAACCAAGGCTTCATTAGCGAGTATTCGTCTCATTACGTATCCGTAACAATGAACACTCCTCCTGTTCTTCAGAACGAAGAGAATAAGTTCTTTCTAGAGTACACAGAAAATAGCGTCAGCAAACAATTGCGAAGCGAAACATACACAAAAAAGGATGAGCCTATAACAGTAGGAGCTATTTTGCACCTTCCAACGATCGTGTTAGAAATAGCGGAAGAAGGAACCTATACTGTCCAATCGAGATTTTTTACAAAAGGAGAATGGACGAATTGGCAAACTGTAGTAGATGGGAGCGGTATTCCTCGTGGAACAAGTACGTTTGACGTCAAAAGAAGCTTACCTGACCCATCGACCCCGGGCGACATACAAGAGTGGCGAGTGTACGCTGTAGACTCGAACGGAGGCGTCTCTGATTTCAGTCATAGTGTATCTCTCCAAACCAAAGGTATCCAATTAACGCAAGAAGATAGAGACAATATCGAAAACTTTTACAAGCTCGGCTTATTCGTAGATGAGGCCGGGTATATTAGCCATGCATTGAAATCGGAAACTACATATGACGCTGAGATGAGCGAAGCGACGCACAGGCTGCTTACAGAAGAGAAGGCAAAAGATATTAAAGCAGCGATTCTTCGGATTGATAATAATGGCGGGGAGCCGCAAGTTGAACAGGCGGAAGCAGAAGTCGCCGCTATGCTTGAGATGGAGATTGAACGGCTTAAGAAAGATGTGTGGCTTCAGATCTTTGAATTCATCCGTGCCCATGTGCGGCATAGGATCGTAGGCGAACTTGAACAGGAGTGATCGTATGGATGCAAATAAACGTTTAGTAACGACTATTGCAGGGCATGCGGTTGCTCTTGCAATAGACACAATGTTATCACGCAATGAATCTACAGAACTCAAAAATAAAGTAATCCCTATTATCCAGAATGAGATGTATGAGCTCGGCCAAGTTCTCGTGGGCGAGATCTATGAATCGTTAGTTCCTTCTGAAACAGATTCGCAGCATCCGGAAACAGCTCCTTTGTACCAACTGTATCGAAGTGAACTTACGAAGATTACTGCGAGAACAATCACTTAAAGAATGGAAGTGAGGACATGAGCGACGCAAATATCAATAGACTTCTTACGGAAACCAAGGGTAGTGAGATTGTTGCCGCTATTAATACGATAGCCGCTTCAGACAGGACGAACCCTGTAGTCGATGCCATTGAGGCTGCGACTGATCTTGTTACAGCTGCGCTAACAGACGTTCAGAATCAAACTACACAAGCGAACAATTATGCGGCACAAGCAGGAGATAAAGCGCTTATTTCGCAAGGTTATGCAGTTGGCGAACAGGGCTCGGCCATTGTTGGACCTGACTCTAAACTGCCCGATAGAACGTATTATCATAATAACGCGAAGTACTACAAAGAGCAGGCGGCAAACAGTGCTTCTTCTGCTGCAGAGCAAGCGTCTGATGCGGCTAATTCTGCTGCTGCAGCATTGGAATCCGAAAGAAAAGCGGCAGCTTCTGAGAGTAACGCAGCAAATTCTGAATCAGCCGCGTCAACTTCCGAAGTTGCGGCGAGGAACAGTGCTACATCTGCTGCCGCGTCTGCTACGCAAGCCGCAAATTATCTCGCGCAATTGCAGTTTGTGCCTCTTACAGAGCAGCAGATTATCGATATCTTCCAAGAGGAGCAGGGTATCATTGTTTCCGCGAAGGCGAATGCATTCGTGTATCGTGGCGCTGTCTCTACGAAGGCTAATCTGCCTACGGCCGGTATGGATATCGGCGACATCTATGATGTTGAAGATACGGGTACGAACTATGCATGGAACGGTACAGCGTGGGACGATCTGGCCGGTATGCCTGAGAGCGCATCGGCGAGTGAGATAAGTGATATCTTTGAAAGCTGAGGTGACGTAGTTTGGCTACAAAGGTATGGACCTGGGGCGAAAGCAGCATGACATCCCGTAGGGGATCGTTAGATACTTTCAGCCAATCAGGCACGGCAGCCAGTACAACGGCTATCCCAGCGGGCAGTGTGATCACTGCGGCTTCTCTCGTTGTTACGCTAACAACGAATCCTACGTCCGGCAATTATGCATACATTGGCAGCACAACAGACGGTGAAGGTGTCAAGATGGCAGTCACCAGCAGTACCGGTGCGAGAACCGTTGACGTGCTCAGTATGCTGTCAGGATTTAATTCTCATTTCAAACAAGTAAACAACAAGTGGGTCAATGATACTTCTCTCGGTAGCGCAACGCTGAAGATGAACTGGAAGTGCTCTGCAAGTACGACCAAGACTTCCGTCGTATGGAGTTCGATTAAACTAACTCTTACATACACGGCTGGTTCTGCTCCGTCTGCCCCCACAAACTTCACGATATCGGACGGTTCTGTCAACCCGAGCGGCAAATCGACTCTTAACTGGAGTGGTGCTGCCGTTGGCGGTGGTGGTAATACAATTACGAGTTACCTGATCCGATATAAAGAATTCAAAGGTTCTGATGGATCTGAAGTGACAGATGGTTGGACAGATCTTGCTACTGTTACATCTACCTCGACATCTGGGTCGAAGTCAGTAACGGCGAGTGCTACTCGAGGCAATTATCGTCAGTATGTTATATATGCGAAGAGTGCGTATGCGACATCAAGCGCTTCGACTCCAAGACCTACGCTGACAGCTACGCTTGCTGCTCCTGGTACGCCGACTTCGAGTGCGGCATATGTGCTTAGCGGCGGTAGCGCAACGATTAGCTGGACAGCCTCGACGAATGCAAAGGGATATCAGCTTGCATACTCGTCTGATAGCGGATCGACATGGACCGATTGGGGCACAACGACGAGCACGAGTAAGTCGATTGGTGTATCTTCGGCGAACACGATACGTGTCCGTGTCAGGGCCTATAACAACATTACAGATTATAGCGCATGGGCCACGAGCGGCACAATCATTACGAGATACACAAACGGTGCCTGTACAATTTCTTTGTCTCCGAATGGGTGGACAACGGCAACAGCCGCGACGCTTACCGTCACAAGAACGGATGGCACAAACAATGCCAAGTCGAATTACACGGTGCAGCAAAGTACGGACAATTCCACATGGTCAAATCTGGCTGCGAATCAATCGGGCGGCACATACGCAATATCGACTTCTAACACGAAATACTATTACCGTGTTGTAGCGCCGTTTGCTCGCAACACAGTCACGACAAGTTCTGTGAATGTACAGAAGTACACGAACGGAACAGCCGCTATGTCTGGTTCGTCTTCGGCTACGACAACGGCTTCCCAGAATTTTACGCTGTCGTGGACTGCGACTGCCGGTACGAACAACGCAATCTCTTCGCAGAAGATTCAGCGCTCTACGGACAATAGTACATGGACAGACGCGTATACCGGGCTTGCTACTACGGCAAGAAGCTATACGGTATCCGGACCGACTGCAAGTTCTACAATTTATTATTATCGTGTTGTCGTCACGTTTGCTCACAACACTGTTATAACCGGTACGTATCAAAGAATCTATTACGTTGCGCTTGCGGCTCCTACGGCTACAATCAGCAAGACTTCGACGACTACTGTCGGCGACAGTCTTACGTTAACGTGGACGAAACCAGCCAATCAAACGAACAACACACTGCAGAGCTTTACTATACAGTACTATGATACAGCATGGACAAACCTGACGGCTGGTGTTTCTGCATCTACGCTGACGCATACAGTAACAGGCCCTGCTTCCGGCAAGACCAGGTACTGGCGCGTAGTTGCAGTCGGCCAGCGGAGTAATACGAACAGCAATCAGGTTTCATGTATTCATTACACGAATGGCACATGGAGCGATCCTGGCATCACAATCGATGCTACAAAGCTAACAGTCGGTAGCACGACGACTCTTCGGTGGAACGCCGCCACAGGCGGCGCAAACAATGCGCTGAACAACTATAGCGTGCTTTATAAAGATGGCAGCGGATCGTGGACTGCGTATGGCAGCAACACGACGAGCACTACAATGACTGTTGCGGCTCCTGCGGCAGGAGTTACGCGTGCTTATACTGTTCTCGCAAATTTTGCAAGGGCTACAAACGGCACAACACAGTCTGCAAGCGTGACAGCTTACGCGGCCCCTGGTGCGCCGACAACGATCACAGTGCCTGCTAAGTGCTATGCAAGCACTTCGTATACGGTGTCTTGGTCCGGTGCTACAGGAGCAGATCATTACGAAAGTCAAACATGCCGTACGACTAATGGCACATGGGGATCTTGGAGTGCTTCTACAAATAGGATGAGCGCAAGCTTTACGGATTCATGGGGATCTCTGCCGATTGGACAGAAGGGAAAGTATCGTATCCGTACGATTAATGGCGCGGATACTGCTTCCGCTTGGAAAGAATCTGCCGAGATCGTCAAAGAAGATACTGCTCCTACAACTCCCGGTCGTCCTTCGGCTTCTCCTGCGAATTTTGCGTCCGGCAACATTACACTTACGTGGACAGCGTCTACAGACGTTGACGGGAACCTGTCCGGTTATAGCATTGAGTATGCTACGCGCACTAACAGCAGCGCATCATGGAGCAACTGGGGCACATTGGCCTCTTCATCTACGAACAGTTATACTCACGCATGGACTCAAAGAACAGTTGGCTACCAGATAAAATACAGAGTCAGAGCGAAAGATACCGCAGACGTATACAGCAGTTACTCTTCTGAATCTGCAGAAGTCACAGTGATTAACACTGCGCCTACTGCGCCAGGTACGCCGAACGTTAACCCTATCAAGTATTTCGATGGCAGCATTACTTTGACATGGACAGCTTCTACGGATATCAACAATAACCTATCGGGATATGAGATCAGTTACGCAACAAGAACAGATAACTCTGCTTCGTGGAGCAGCTGGGCTGTTTTAACGACAACGGCAAGTACTTCATATAGTCATGCTTGGAATGAAACAACAATCGGAAAACAAATTAAGTATCGTGTTCGTGCTTATGATGCGCTGAGTGCGTATAGTTCTTACAGTTCCGATAGCGCAATCGCTACAGTGACAAGTGGCATCCCGACTACGCCAGGGAAACCGATTTCTAATATCGCAGTGTATGCGTCTGGAAACATTGATTTAACATGGACTCCTTCCGAAGATCCGAATCATGATCTTGTTGGCTACACCGTAGAATACAGTATCAGATTGTATGAGCAGATCTCATGGTCCGACTGGAGTCTTGCCGGAACGAGCGAAACAGCAAGTTACAGTTGGGACTGGTCTGACGGCGTTGGACTGTCTGAAGTCAAGTTCCGTGTGTACGCTCGTGATGCGGAAGGCAATACGAGCGGCTATAGTGAGGAAAGCGATACTGTTCTACACGAGATTGTTGATCCTATTTTGTGGCCAAAGAATAGTAGTGTTACGCATAAGCACAATCCTTTTATTCGTTTCATGGCACGATTTGAGGTGCCATCGCGAGTATATATCTCACGCGATGGAATAGCATGGACGATGTGCACAAGGCTGACTGAAGATATCGATCATGTATATCAGGAAGAAGTTCCTGCCGGTGTTCACGTTGTTTTCTTTATATGTCCGATCGAACTCGGTACAACGTCAAGCGATGGGTTTTATTTGAGGATTGGAGACGATGATGAAATTGGGTATCACGATCTTCATTATGAACCGTTCAATTACGCAAGAGAAATCGAAAGCGGATCTGTTATTGCCGATGCAAATATCAGCCATCGAGATGAATTATATCAGATGCTTGGCTACGTGAACAGTGCGAGACAGTATTACGGGCTTCCTGCGATTTCATTCTCTGATCCTGTGGGTTATTTTGCGACCTGGCGCAATAATGTTTGCCAGCTTCAGAATGGCGTAGAAGAGGCAGACAGCGTGTTGATGACTGCTATGGGCATCGATCATCCATATGAGCCAAGAGATTTTGAAAGTCTTCCTCAGTGGCCTGACTCTTATGAATTCAATCTGATTCGTACGCAATTACAGATAGTGGATGGTGATAGCTGATGGCAGATACGATTATATACGGCATTGACGAACAGAATTTCAGAGACATTTGTAACATTGTTGCAACATACCTCGACAGAAAGGTTGACAAAGGTATCGACGGTCAGCTTTCGTCGAACGATTATACTGATGAACTGAAAGCAAAGCTTGACGGTATTCAAAGCGACCTCGGTATCAATGGATCTCCTGTGTTTGCCGGGCTGCACCTGAATGGCGTCATTAGCGCAGGTTCTTTTGAATAAACAGAGAGGGTGAGCGGATGGCGATTACCGCAGGTGATACATACTTCTTGTCCGAAGACGGGTTGCGGGCTTTCGTCCGCTGCCTGAAACAAGCTTTGGACCGCAAGATTGATAAAGTTCCCGGCAAAGTCACGTCTATGAACAACTACACTCCGCAGGATGCCGAGAAGCTTGCGGGGATACAGGCAGAACTCGGTACGACAGACAGCCCTGAGTTCCAGGATATGACCATAAACGGTTATATCGATGGAGCTACGTTTACCTAAGGAGGGAGTTTATGAGATACATCCGATCTGATACATTGAGTACTATCTGTGCGCAGATCAAACTCCTCCTCAGCGAAAAGGCTGACAAGAACGGCAAAGGTCCTGTCACGCAGGACTTTACGGACGAAGATTTAGAAAAACTTTTAGCCATACAAAATGACTTAGCGACTACTGATACGCCCACGTTCCAGAATGTTACGGTGCGTGGGCGCGTCATTGGTGCTCAATTCAGATAAGGAGGGGAGAGAATGAAGATCACGATGGCGAGGGGAGACCTGGTGACGAAGTGCTTCACCATTGAGGCCGAAACACAACCCCTCCTCGACGAAATTTATTTCACAGTCAAACGTCGGCATACAGATACGAAGATGCTGTTCCAGAAACGATTATCCGATGGCAGCATTACGAAGCTTGAAAACGAGGATTATGTGTTTACGATTGAGCCTGAAGATACAAACTGCCTGAGCATGGGTCTGTATGAGTTTGACATAGAGCTCGTCGGCCCGGGTATCAAGCGTACGTTCATCGGTACGCTCGAGCTGACAGGCGAAGTGACTCACGCTGCAAATGAGGTGAGTCCGTAATGATAGATCCGATCATTAGATTGAAGTTAAACGATCCTGACAAGCTTAAGTTAAATCTTAAGGATGATAGGATGCGTATAACGCTCGACGGTTCTACTGTTGCAAGCTATGCAACACGAGCAGGTACAGCAGATAAGCTTACGACACCCAGAAACATAGAGCTCACAGGCTCTGTCACTGGCGTTGCTCAGTTCGACGGCAGCGAAGACATCATTATTGATACGACGTTTGCCGGTATGGAAGCACATGATACGGCGTATTGGAACTCCCATAGAGACTACATCCCAGCGTTCGGAGAGATTGTTATCTACACAGATCGACGTGTCATAGACGGCGTAACGTATGCCGGTATCAAGATCGGAGATGGCGGTGCTTATCTGATCGATCTGCCTTTCCTTGGGGACGACGGCATCATCGAAGTTATCGACACTCTCAACCGGCACATTCAGGATACGGTTGCACATGTGACACAGGATGATCGCGACCGTTGGGACGCCAAGCTAAACTACGACGTCAACGACGAGATTCTTGTGTTCACTCGCAATTAACTGGAGGTGATTTGTTGAATGGCGAGGCTTGATTATGTATTCCGTAATTTATCTTCTTCTGACGATGAATCCGTGTTGTTCAAAACTGGAATTCTGCCGAATGCAAGAGCCACATTTACAGGTATCCCTGATAATTATCAGTTTGTAGAATGGAATACTGAAAGAGATGGCACAGGAACAGGATTGAATGAAGGAGATTATCCGATTGCCACATCAAATGCGTATTACGCTATTTGGAACAAAGGAGGAACCAAAATGGCTGAAATTAGTAAAATTACATTACCTTCTGGTACTACATATAACCTAAAAGACGCAACCGCCCGTGAGGCGATTGCTGGCGGTACATCATTCCTTGGTGTGACTACAACTGAACTCACCGACGGTTCTCAGGCGACTGAGATCGTTGTCGGTGGCAAGACAATCTCCGCTGTCAATGGCGGTATTGCCATCTACAACAACAAGGAATTTGTTTATTCTAACTCCGACAGCGCGTGGCACGAGTTCGGCGATACGACTGGACTTGGCGCTCTGGCCTATAAGGACAGTGCGACTGGAAACTTTACGCCTGCTGGTTCCGTTAGCCAGCCTACGTTTACGGGAACTGCGATGACTTCCAGCGGCGAGTTTACGCCTGCAGGAACAGTCAGCAAACCTACATTTACGGGGACTGAGGGCAACGTCAGCGTGAGCGGTACACCTACTGGAACGATCAATGTCGGCACTGGCAGCGCGAACTATACTCCGGGCGGCACAGTGTCTACACCTGTGATTACAGTGACTCCCGAAAGTTCGACTGGCTATGTCGCTTCTTCCGCTACGGGTGGTGGTGCGGTGACCGCTGGTACTGCCGCTTCTGCGACGATGCCCGTGTTGACTACGAGCGTGGCCAATGAAACGCTGACGATCAGTTGGACTGATGGCAGCTTTACCGCCAACAAGCCGACCGCTGTGACGCTGCCTTCCTTTACGAGCAAGACGATCGTGACGGGCATAGACAGTGCAACTGCTTCTCAGCCTACCTTCACAGGTGACGGCGTGAACCTGAAGTTCAGCGGTACAACGATGTCCGCGAGTGGCAAGTTCACGCCTGCAGGCACTGTGAGTCAGCCGACATTCACGGGGTCAGAGGGTAGCGTGAGCGTAAGCGGCACACCTGAAGGAACTGTCAGTAAGCCGACATTTACGGGTACGCAGGCACAGGTTGAAGTATCGTAAAAAAGGAGGGCTTTAAATGGCAAGTGAACCCTCCGATGGCAACATCAGTCGAATCGAGTTGCCGAACAGTAAAGTATATGAAATCAAAGACGAGACAGCGAGAGCTGGTATTGGCTCTGTGCGTATCTGGCACGGTACGTGTAGTACGGCTGCATCAACAGGAGCAAAAACCGTTACGATTGCCGATTTGACGAAATTGCAAGAAGGAGACTTGTTTCTCATTACTTTTACTGCAGCTCAGACTTATAATGGAGTACCAACTTTGAACATCAATAATTTGGGAGCGCACAGCATTAGACGTTCAACTACAGGCAACGCTGCACGATATGAATGGATAGCAGGCGAAACTATTCCGCTACTATACGATAAATCATATTTCCTCATTTTAGATGGTGCTATTGCTACTACTACTTATTATGGTGTAACAAAACTGTCTAACTCTGCTACCAGTACAGGAACCTCATTGGCGTTAGTTCCGGCCTCCTTGAATAGTATCGTTCAAAATGTTATCGCTGATTATCCAGTTTATAGTGCTTCGGCAACATATACTATTGGAGATCGTGTGCGCTATGGTTTTTACATCTGGGAGTGCACGGTTGACATTGCGACCGCTGAAGCATGGGATGCCGAACACTGGAAAGCACTTAATCCTCTTCAGGAACAAATTGATTCCATCGAGAGACTCCCCGCGCACAGTGCGCAACATAACGGACAAGTGTTGACAGTGAGCAACAATACGCTTATTTGGGCAGACTCTGCTGTCCAGAACGCATATGTTTACAAAGGCAGCGTAGCTACGAAGACTGCGCTGCCTTCTTCCGGTCAGGTTGTCGGCTATGTGTATCTCGTTGAAGACGAAGAAAAAAAGTATACATGGAACGGCAGCGAGTGGGAAGTCTTTGGCAGTGGCGGTGGAGACTCTGATCCGTATGCTACAACCGAAGAAATTGACGCCCTCTTTGATTATGAGCTGTTGACAGCAGAGGAGGCGAGTTTCTGATGGCAGCACCTATTAATGTATATAAACGAAACTATTCTTCTGATGATTCAGTGTACACACATGAGTATGGAAGAGCGGGCGACCCTATTCCATCAATAGAAGAGATTGGCTGGCCAGCTCCAGACGGTTTTTTATTTAAAGAATGGAATACAGCACGAGATGGAAGCGGTACATCCTTTGCTCCCGGAGACCGGTCTGATGATATGGCTGCATTATATTACGCTATCTGGGAAAAACTTCCAAAACCAAAAAAATATATTGCCGAAGAAGCAAGTCTTACTGCTGTCGCAGACGCTATTCGCGCGAAATCTGGAGCCACAGGGCAGCTTTCATTTCCAACTGGATTTGTAAATGCAATTAGTGGTATTTCTGGAGGCGGGCCTACTAAGGTAATTCATGGATATAGCGATGAAACAGTAACACTTGCACCAGAAGATATATGGTTTGATGAATATTTTCATCCTCCTACTAGAAATTCTTTTTGTGTATATTTGCAATACTACATACCAAGCGACAGTTGGATGGTTATGGCTTTTGATCCTTCGGATGTTGTTGCCTATTCTTGTGAACTTGATGCGTCGATTTATCGAGCTAGATTTTCTTGTACTTATAATGGTTCTAAGTTATCATCAATAACTATGTATGAATTTTCGATATTGGGTACGAGCTTTGAAGAACAAGTTGATAATTACACAGATTCAATAGGTGATTGGTATATTATGTATTTCGAATTCTAAATAGATGATAAGGAGAAATAAAGAAGTGCGCGTAGATTACATGCATCACGAAGACTCGATATATGCAAACATGTATAAGCTGTTTGAAGGCATAGAGAACGGAATAATCAAATTCGTTCAGTTTCCTGACGGCAGGAAATATGATGTCAGCAAAGTTGTACGTGTTGCAGACGCGAAGCAAAGCAACGAAAAAAGTTCTACTTGACTTTGAGGAGGTGACACAATGTCACAACCTGAACGTAAAAAGGTAATCGAGAAAAGTGCTCTTGGTTACTTCTCAGATAAAATCAAAGCGTGGGTGTCTAACCTACTGAACGGCAAGGTAGACAAGGTAACGGGGAAACAATTGAGTACAGAGGATTATACGACGGCGGAGAAGACAAAGCTTGCGTCTGCATTGACAACTGCAAACGTAGTAGATAACCTAACGAGCACATCGACGACAGCACCGTTGAGTGCAAATCAGCGCAAGGCGCTGAATGATGTTGTCACAAGTTTAGGTAAAAAATTCAAGATTACAGTGCAAGACATAACAGGAAGCGCCGACGATGTAACTTTTTCCGTTGCTGAGCGTACACTTCCAACAGTATTACTTCCAAAGAAAATGAATGGGTATTGTCCAATATGCTATGTGAAAAATGATATTGAATTTACGAATCGAAAGATTAGAACTCTGATTAACTTCACCTCTAACACTGCTGGCTCGAATTTGATTTCGCTCGTAATCCTCAACCCTGAAAAAAGCGAAGTGACGATTCGTGCAGATCGTTCTCTTACCATTTTTGCAATTAGAAGCGATCTTATAGATCCTACAGTTTATTAAAACAGGGAGGTGAGCTGATTGGCAACAGCAACATGGACATGGGACGCCGGAAGCATGACGTCCAAAAAAGGCTCTCTGGCGACCTATAATGTTGCCAAGAGCATCACCAGCAAACTGCCTGCGGGCAGTCACATCACTGCAGCGTCGCTTGTTATCACGGTGACAACGAACCCGAAAAGCGGTTCCACAGCATACGCGTGCAGCACTACTGACGGAAGCGGTGTTGCATGGACGACGACTGGTTCGACTGGCGCAAGAACGCTGAATGTTCTTAGTTATTTAAGCAGTTTCAATAGTCACTTTGTGAAGAGTGGCAAAAATTGGTATGCCAATACAGAGATGGGCCAGTGCACTCTGCTTATGAACTGGAAGTGCGGTGCAAGCACAACCAGCACACAGGTCGCGTGGAGCAGCATCAAACTGACGCTTACATATACCGCTGGCACACAGCCGACAGCTCCGACCTCGTTCACCGTGTCTCCCACATCGACGGGCAAGAGCGGTTCTGCAACACTAAGTTGGAGTGGCGCAAAGGCTGGCACAGGCAACGCAATCACGGGTTACTTGATCCGTTATCAGGAATTCAACAGCGCTGGCACTCAGGTGACAAGCGGCTGGACGAATGTCGCAACCGTATCTACAACAGCCACATCAGGAAGCCGTACAGTCAATGCCAGTGCCACTAATGGTAACTACAAGAATTTCGTGATCTACACGAATGGTACATACTGGCAATCTGGTGCATCGTCCCCACGACCTAAGCTGACTACCACGTGGTCGAACGGTTCAGGTTCCATCAGTATCGGTGCGAGCGGTTGGACGACTGCTACAGGTAATACCAACCTGACGATCAGCAGAACGAACGGAACAAACAATGCGTTTTCTAGCTATACGGTACAGCGAAGCACGGATAATAGCAACTGGTCGAACTTGGCAACAGGTCAAACGGGAGCTACCTATGCCGTAGCAATCTCTGACACACTGTATTACTATCGGGCGATTATTTATTTTGCACAAAATACAGTAACTACCGGATCTGTCTGGACAAGGCATTACACGAACGGTACTGGTAGTATCAGTATTACGAACAG
>Ga0326512_10001483_pt1 | contig 18028 bp, 10 predicted proteins | sample 1_2617_0518_D_FD_203652 | JGI IMG/M metagenome (GOLD analysis project Ga0326512, IMG submission 203652) | Bovine rumen microbial communities from UC Davis, California, United States - 1_2617_0518 | ecosystem: Host-associated > Mammals > Digestive system > Stomach > Rumen | place: USA... | reverse complement strand
ATGCTTTCTGGGATTCCAAGGGACTAGTAGAGCCCCAGCGTTTCCGTGAGGCTTGTGCTCCAGTCGTTCCGCTGGCCCTGTTTGATAAGGCTGTATGGAAGGCAGATGAGACCTTTACGGCCCGTGTAGACATCGCTAATTACTCGCTTGAGTCTATGGAAGGTAAGACAATCTGTTGGCAGCTAGCTGACGAGATGGGCGACATCTACACTGAAGGAACAGGGCGCGATATAAGCATCCAATTAAATAGGTTAGAGGAGGCCAAACGTTTCGAACTTATTGTCAGCATCCAGGACACTCCTTGGCGTAATCGCTGGAACATCTGGGTCTATCCAGAAGTTGTTTTGCCACAGGATAAGCAGATTCTAGTAACCTCTAATATCGACGAGGCAATGAAAGCTCTCAATAAAGGCAAGAAGGTCCTTTTCTCGCCAAAGAAAGAGACTGTAAAAGGACTCGAAGGCAAGTTCCTGCCTGTGTTCTGGAGTCCGGTACACTTCCCTAAGCAGGCTGGCACCATGGGACTGCTCTGCGATCCCCGTCATCCTGCCCTGGCTCATTTCCCGACAGACATGCACAGCGACTGGCAGTGGTGGAACCTGGTTAAGCGCAGTCGTGTGATGGTGCTCGACTCAATCGCCCCTGTATCACCTATCGTTGAGAGTGTAGACAACTTCGTCAACAACCGTAGATTGGCTCAGGTCTTCGAGGCAAAGGTAGGCAAGGGTAGTCTTATTTTCTCCAGCATCGACCTGCTAACAGACAGCAATCTGCCTGAAATACGTCAGATGCAGTATAGTCTGCTTAGATATATGCAAAGCACCGAGTTCCATCCATCTACTTCGTTATCAGAGTCCCAGCTTCGCAGCCTTTTACTCAACGAGGCAACAGAGCAGAAGACGGGTGCAACATCTATATATGATTAGAATGGAAAATGCGGCAACATCTATTGTTTATCTGAGTTCATTCGTTTTATAAGTGATAACCCTAACGTTATTAGCGTAATTGGTTTATAATAAGTACGTTAAATATGTTAGGGATACTTTTTAACCCTAACAAATCCCTCACCTCAACCCTAACATCTGAGGTATGAGGGTAGGAGTGAGGGTTGATGTTAGGGTTATGTTAGGGATTAGGTTAGGGGTGAAATTTTGAAAGTTGTTTATTATGAGGTGTTTACGTCTCCAAATGTTAGGGTTGACAATATATGCTGATAAAGTCATCTTATTTATTAGCCGGAGCCACTTATTACAGAATAAGTCCATTCCTTTTTTTGTTATTAACCTCGGCTTTTCCATTAAGGGATACAAAATTATTCCCAGTCTGGGAATGTTTTGTTCCCACCTTGGGAATAAAATGTTCCCAGACTGGGAATATCTGCTAAACAGTTAGCTCGCAGGTGACATTATTCATTAATGATAGATTCTACGACAGTCCCTAATTTAACTTGCATAATATGCTATAGATGATATTTTTAGAATAATGTAATCTTATTGGAGACAACATTGGCAATAAATGTATATAATAATACGTATTTTTGAACAAATTTGCTATTGATTTACGAATAAATAATTGTATTTTTGCAGCAAAAACGTAATTTTATGATGAGAAGACACTAGTGAATAAAGTATAAGCATAAATGAAAAAAGTTATATTATTGACAGTCCTGTTAGCACTGGCTCTGACTATAGAGGCAGGAAATGTACCCGTTGTGACATGGGATAAGTATAGTTTGATTATCGATGGGCGCCGTGTATGTCCTGTGATGGGCGAGGTACATTATTCCCGTATCCCTGCTGATGAGTGGAGTGGGGAAGTGAGGAAGATGAAGGATGGCGGAGTTACTGTCATCGCCTGTTATGTATTCTGGAACCATATCGAGGAGACAGAAGGTTTGTTCGACTGGAGCGGACAGCGTAACCTGCGTCAGTTCCTTGAGGTATGCAAGGCGGAAAATATGCCGGTGGTGCTGCGAATAGGCCCGTTCTGTCATGGTGAGGTGCGTTGTGGAGGTATACCCGACTGGCTGTTTGGAAAGGGATGTAAGATGCGTTCAGAAGACCCTGTGTTCCTGAAATATACTGAGCGGATATATCGTCAGATCTTCACCCAGGTGCAAGGTCTGCAGTGGAAAGATGGTGGTCCGGTGATGGCGATGCAGTTTGATAACGAATACCGTGGACATGGTTCTTATCTGATGGCTCTGAAACGAATGGCTAATGAGATTGGCTTCGACCTGCCGTTCTATACCCGTACCGGATGGCCTGAGCTGGCATCGCCTGTGCCTTTTGGAGAGATGATACCTCTCTACGGAGACTATGCCGACGGCTTCTGGGAGCGTTCTCTCGAGGAGACAGCAGGCAACTATTATAAGGCTTTCAATTTCAAGGCTTTCCGTTCGTCTACTGCCATTGCAACAGAACAACTCGGTGATCAGAAAGAGAAACTTAACGAGGGCGACGAACAGTATCCTTATTTCACTTGTGAACTCGGAGGCGGTATGATGACTGCCTACCACCGTCGTCCATACGTCTATCCAGAGGATGCCTATTCGATGGCTATCGTGAAGCTTGGCAGCGGCTCTAATCTGTTGGGTTACTATATGTATCATGGAGGTACCAACCCTGATGGAAAGACGTGGCTAAACGAGATGCAGCGCACACCGGCAACAAACTATAACGACATGCCAGTGAAAACATACGATTTCCAGGCTCCGCTTGGCGAGTTCGGACAGAATAACCCTCACTACTTTATGCTTCGCAAGATTCATCTCTTTATGCAGGACTGGGGTGACATTCTTGCACCTATGGAGGCGAGCTTCCCTTGTAAGCAGGATATTAAGAAAGGTGATGATTCTTTCCTGCGCTGGGCAGTCCGTTCGAAAGATGGCAGTGGCTTTATCTTTATTAATAACTATGAGCGACTGCAGAACCTCTCTGCAAAGAAGGGTGTGCAGCTAGAGGCCTGTGGGGTGAAGCTGCCAAAACTGAATATCCCTGCTGGTACGATGTGTATCCTGCCTGTAAATATCGATGGTATCCGCTATGCCACAGCTCAGCTTATCGCCAAGCGAGACGGGAAGATATATCTGGAGCAGATAAAGGGCATACCCACCACTTTGGCTGTTGGCAACAAGGTACTGAGAAACGTGAAAGCCAAGGGAACTAATGTACCTGTATATAAGAATATCTATCTGCTTACTCCCAATCAGGCAGAGAGACTGTTCTTGGATGACGAAGGACATCATGATGTCGCAATCAAGGCCCCAACAATAAATAAGATTCGTGAGGCCGGAAAGCTGCGTACCATTACCATAGGTGTTAATAAGGTTGCTGAAGAGCCTTCTGATGAGGACTTCAATCAGGCAGCCGTATACACCATCGATCTGCCGGACGTCGACAGGACTGATCTCCTCTTGAATATCGACTACCGTGGCGATGTGGCACGTCTATATGCCGATGGTAAACTGATAGATGATAACTTCTACAATGGCCGTCCGTTCCTTTATGGTTTATGGCGACTTCCTAAGGATTGTAAGCAGTTGGAACTCCGTATCATGCCCCTGCAAAAGGATATGCCCATCTATTTTCCCCGTGAGGCAGACACCACCCTTGGTGAACAGGTAAACAGAGTTACCATACACCATCGACATCTCCAGCAGTGGCTATTCGTTGAAAAATAACAGCTGTTCGTTGAAAAAATCGTCGGTTTTCCATGTTTTTTCCTTATCTTTGTAGCGGTAAATTATAAAAAACTGTTATAGGATGAGGAAAAAACTTTTATTATTCATGCTGTTGATAGGAAGTATGGCTCTGCATGCCGAAGACTATACCTATCTTACCTTTGAGACTACTGACGGAGCGAAAGTATCTGTATCGGTATCTTCGCTGAGTATAACAATCTCGGGTACGACGTTAACCGCTGGCGACCAGTCGTTCACTCTATCGAATCTGAGCAAGATGTATTTCTCTAGCTCCAATGAAACTACCGGCATCGAGTCGTTTACCATTGTCGATGGGGATGATATTACTGAAATCTACGACCTGAAAGGCAGCAAAGTATCGAAAGATCAGATGCATAAGGGAGTATACGTAGTAAAGAGCAAAAACGGAACACATAAAATCACAGTAAGATGAAGAAGCTTTTAACTCTATTATCCGTTGTTCTTGTCGCCATTACGGCAATGGCACAGACCTTGAACGTACAGGTGGGCAATGTGACCTATCAGTTTCCTGCATCGCAGACAGGCGAGATGACCTATAGTGATGGTACAACGCTGACTATCCTTAATAAGGTTTTCACATTGAGCGAAATAAGTTCGATGACGATTGACAACACTGAGGTTACCGATGGAACTATCGGTGTGGTATATGATGGCGCATCTGCAAAGGTTACTGTGGCTGGAAACATCGCACAGTATGTAACCCCAACCGTTAGCGGAGCTCATGTAAGTATCGCACAGAGTGATGACCTGGCAACAGAGATAACCTATAACCTCAGCGGATCATCAAGCGATGGCGAGTTCTATATGTCGGGCTCCTACAAGGCAACAATAGAACTCAATGGCCTCACGCTGACCAATACAACTCCGTTAAATAGCGGTGCTGCCGTACACATCCAGAACGGCAAGCGCATCAAGGTTAAGGTAGTTACAGGTACCACCAATACTCTCACTGATGCAGCCAGCGGTTCTCAGAAGGGTTGCCTATATATCAAAGGTCATGCCGAGTTTGCACAGAAGGGTACGCTAAATGTTGTGGGTAATAAGAAGCATGGCATCAAGACCGGTGAGTATTTCACCATCAAAAATTCCACTATCAATGTGACTTCTGCTGCAGGCGACGGCATCAACTGCGAGCAGTACTTCCTTATGGAGAGCGGTAACATCACTATCAGCGGAACGAGCGACGATGGTATCCAGTGCGATATCGAGGATACCACCACAGGATCTACTGGCGAGAAAACCGACCATGAGGATGAGGACAGCGGAAATATTTATATCTCCGGAGGAACTATCGATATCAACTGCTCTGCAATAGCAGCCAAAGGCATCAAGGGCGAAGGTGATATGAACATCAGTGGCGGTACTATCACCGTAAAGACTACCGGCAACGGCGAGTGGGACAGCGAGGATTCTGAGACCAAGGCTGCCTGCGGTCTGAGCTGCGATGGCAATATGAACATCAGTGGAGGTACACTCAACCTGACAGCTACCGGTTCAGGTGGTAAAGGCATGAAATGCGATGGCGTGATGACTATCTCCGATGGCACCATTACAGTAGTCACCTCGGGCGGACTCTATTATAATAACGGTTCGACAGAGAATACCAATTATACAGGCGACACAGATCGCATAAGCAGTAACTACTACTCTTCACCCAAGGGTATCAAGGCTGGCGTGAAGACTCAGAACGGCAACAGCTACACTTATTCAGGTGGCTTGAATATCAAGGGCGGTACCATCAGCGTAACTACCAGCGGACGTAATGGCGAGGGTATTGAGAGTAAGAACTACCTCAATATCACAGGTGGTCATGTTACCGTTAATGCATACGATGACGCCATCAATGCGGCTCAGGATCTGACCATCGAAGATGGGTATGTCTATGCCCGTGCTACCAACAACGACGGTATCGATGCCAACGGCAATCTCTATATCAAGGGTGGAGTGGTATATGCTATCGGCACCACCTCTCCTGAAGTAGCTATCGATGCAAACAGCGAGGAACAGAAGAAACTATACTTCACTGGCGGAACCCTTGTGGCTATCGGTGGTCTGGAGTCAGGAAGCAGTCTCTCACAGTCTTGCTACTCATCATCTTCATGGAGCAAGAATACCTGGTATGCCCTTTATAACGGCAGCGATGTGGCTCTGGCATTCAAGACCCCATCGAGTGGAGGTAACACACTGGTAGTATCTACTTCAGGCACAACAACCCTGAAGTCGGGTGTAACTGTCAGTGGCGGCACAGAATATTTCGGTGGCGTAGCTAATATCGGAGGCTCTGTCAGTGGCGGTTCCAGCGTCTCGCTCTCATCTTATACAGGTGGCAATAGCGGTCCTGGTGGTGGCGGTGGCCCAGGTGGTGGCGGCCCCGGCGGTGGCGGATGGCATTAACTTAGGATTTGTTTTTTGCTTGCTTATCCGTATCTTTGAATATGTCGAAAGTAGGCTGAACCACAGAAAAACTCAAATTTATTTGGTTTTTCGTTTGGTTTGTACTATCTTTGCATCCGAGAAAAGTCAAACAAAGCGTTGATTCTATAGATGCAAAATGCAATTCCAAGGCATGGCTGTGGCCAAACTGGGGTTGATAAGATAAAAAAGGATGAGCATACTGAGGAGATTATATATGGCCGCACTGATGGCCGTCATAGTGACGCTGGCAGTGGCAGCGCAGACATCGGGTGCTGATGACGATCGCATCGCACAGCTGGAGAAGGACATGTACCGCTACTTCAGCTCGAGCGCGACAGACAGTTTCATGTACATCACGGACCAACTGATAGAGGCGTGCCGCAAGGCTGGACCCAGCCAGGAGCGATTGTTCTACAAGGCATGGTCGAACCAGGCTATCTATAGTTTCAACAAGGTATCACGCACGCGCGGACTGGAACTGGCCCACCAGATTCACGACTACGCCTACCAGCATGACAGTAAGTTCGGGCTCTACACGTCTACGTATGCGCTGGCCACAATGTCATCGAGCCTGAGCCACTATGACCAGGCCGAGCGCGAGTTCAACGAGGCTATCAGCTACCAGCACCGCTTCTTCCCTGACGAGAGCGCTGCAGCTCCCTACTTAGGAATGGCGAAAATCTACGTCAATCAGAAGAAGTCCGAGAAAGTACTCGACTGTGCCCGTAAGGCATTGGCCGAGCCCGATGTCATCATGCAGCACAAGCTGTCAGCGTGGAGCTATATCTGCTTAGCATACCATGAAGACCAATACAGCCGCGACGACTTCAACCGCGCCTATGCCGAGCGCGAGAAGGTGAAGCGCGAAAACGGGCACGATGACAGCTTCGGTTCTGCCGTTAATTTCTACTATGCCATGAAGAACGGCCGCTACGCTGAGGCCCTAAACATCGCCACCAACATCAAAGGTGGTAGCGACCGCCTGGAATTCATGGCCAAAGCTTACGCCAACCTCGGCGACTACCGGCAGGCATACCTCTATCAGATGCGTTACAAGAAATACCGCGACTCTGCCAACACCGCAGAGGTGCAGCAGATGTCCTACGAGTATGCCGCGCAGCTTGATGTGACACGGGCAGAAAACGAGGCCAAGGACCTGCGACTCTCCAAGCTGGACCTACAGATACAGGCCGCCTTGGCTATCATCCTCATCACCCTCGCCTTCTTCATCTTCTACTATTTCCGCCGCCGCAAGCAGATGCAGAAACTGCGTCAAGCCTACAACCAACTGGCCGACACGACTTTTGCCAAGGAACGCATCGACAGCGAACTGCGCATCGCACGCGACATACAGATGTCGATGGTGCCACGCACCTTCCCCGCATTCCCTGACCGCCGCGACATAGACCTGCACGCCATCATCGTTCCTGCCAAGGAGGTGGGTGGCGACCTCTACGACTTCTTCCTGCAGGACGACCGTCTCTTCTTCTGTCTGGGCGATGTCAGTGGCAAGGGCGTTCCAGCTTCGCTCACCATGGCTGTCACCGTCAACCTGTTCCGTACTGTCGCCAAGGAAGGCTTTCCTCCGGAGGTTATCGCCACAAAAATGAACGAAACGATGGCTGCCGACAACGAGAGTGGCGTATTCGTTACCATGTTCATCGGCATCATCGATCTCAAGACTGGCAACCTTGACTACTGCAACTGCGGTCACAACCCTCCCATCTACGGCGAGCGACGCAAGCACACCACGCAGACCGTATTCAGCTTCCTCGACGTCGAGTCAAACGTTCCGATCGGACTATGGGCCGACTACTCCTTCATCGGAGGACACCTTAGCGACATCCGAGGCAGTTTGCTCTTTGTCTACACCGATGGTGTCAACGAAGCCGAGAATCACTCGCAGGAGCAGTTTGGCGAGAAACGCATGCTTCGCGTACTCCGTGAGTCCACACAGCCTTTCGGCGAGCGCACCCCAAAGACCCGTTCCCACTTCCTCATAGAAGAAATGAAATGCGCCCTCGATGCCTTTGTCGACGGCGCCGAGCAGAGCGATGATTTCACCATGCTTTGCGTGAGCATAAAATAGAGGTGAGAACTAAGAATCAGGCATGGTTATCGCATGGAATCCAGAGCCAGAAGGTTGAGCCGCGGTTTTCACCGGCGCTGATAACACCGATATCGCCTCCACAACTATCAGCAATCGACTTACAAATGGCCAGGCCCATACCGGTGCCCTGCACGAACTCGTCGAGTTTTACGAAGCGCTCGAAGACTATCTTTTGCTTGTCCTTGGGGATGCCCATGCCGGTGTCCTCGCAGTAGAGGTACATGCCGTGCTTCTCGTAGCGGTAGCCCAGTCTGACGTGGCCGTGTTCTGTGAACTTCACGGCGTTGGTGACGAAGTTGGTGAGCACCTGCTGGACGCGCTCGAAGTCGAGCGTAGTGACGAAGGTGTCGTATGGATTCTCCTTGATGAACTTCAGATTCTTACTCTGCACACGTTGCTGTAGGGTCAGGCAGATGTCGTCGAAGGCTATGGCGAAGTCTATGGTCTCTGGCTTGATGGTAAGCGTACCCCCGCTCATTGACGAGGCCTCGATGATGTCGTTGATGAGTCGTTGCAACATGTCACTGGAGTTACGAATGATTCGGACGTACTCGCCGCGCTCAGGGTTGTCGCCCAGCGTGTCGAGAATGCCGGTAAACCCGACGATGGCGTTTAGTGGCGTGCGCAACTCGTGGGTCATCGATGCCATGAAACCACTCTTCATCCTGACACTCTCGTTGGCCTGCGTGGTGACGGTCTGCAACTGTCGGCGGGCTTCTTCGAGTTTTGTGTTGTCGACGATGATGTGCATCCTGCCGTCGTCGCCCTGCTCCAAGTGCCGGTCGCTATGTTCCAATAGGAAGGCCAGAGTTTGCTTTTTGTTCTCAATGTCGGTCCGGATGTCGTTAACCTTCTTGTCGTGCAGATGACGGTCGTGGTCGCGGTTGCGGTCCTCGGTGACATCGAGTGTGGTGATGAAGTAGTTGCAGGTCTCTCCATCGCTGTTGAATAACGGCAGGATGAAGAATTCGATGTAGCGGTCGATACCCATCTCTGGGTAATTCATGTGTTGGCATACGAGCATGTCGTTGCGACTGTCGGGCGAGTAGATATTGCGGAACAACGGGACGTCGAACATGCAGACGGTCTCCCAGAATCGCTTGTTCTCGGGTTGGTCGTCGGTCATGCCGCAGAGCTGCCGCATGTTGTCGTTGAGGTCGATGAGCCAACCGTCCTTGTCGTAGAATGACATGGCGATGAACGGGATGTTTGACAGTTGCTCATACTTCTTTACGAGTTCGCGTTCAGCCTTGTTCTCCTCAAGGTCGTGGGTAACGTCGTGGATGGCGTTGACAACGTATGCGGGGTGTCCTTCGTTGTCGAGCTCCAGGATGGCATGACCATGGAAACTGAGCCATTGGGGATTGTCAGCAGTAGCGATGTTGTATAGTTTGTTCAGCACAAACTGGCGCTCACGGCCTTCGGTCAGACGCTTCATCTTCTGGGTGAACTCCTCTTGCTGGCTGGGGTGGATGTGGCTTGTAAATTCAGCCAATGTCAGACCTTCCTTGGGTAGTATCTGCCCGTAGTTGTTGGTCATCCGGTCGTTCTTGATGTCATAGACCATGATGTTGAAATTGCCCATATGCAGAGCCTTGTACATCATGCTGTTCAATTCCGTCGACTTGCGGGCGGAACTCTGAACGTGGGCCTTTGCCAGCCGTGCTAATATGTAGGAGAGGGCTGCCAGCAGAAGCACGGCGACGACAATGTAATAGACCATCGGCGACGTGTGGTCCTGGATGCGCTCAGGATGGAACCAACGGTCCTGAATGGCAGCAATCTCACCGCTCTGTTTCAGGCGCGAATACTGGTCGTCAATCTGTTCGATTAATTGCCTGTCACGGCCGATGATATGGATCTCGGAGATGGGGATGCCCACATCGTTGAGCACGATGCCCTCGAGGTTGAGTTCTTTGATTTTCCACTTCAGCGGCTCTTCCCCCCACACATAGTATTTGTAGTCATCGTTGATCAAACCCGTCAGCGCCACTTTGGGCGTCTGAAACTCTATGCGGCTATTGCGCATCGAGTCGCCGTCCATGAAGTAGAAGGCAGAATAGTCGCCGGGCTTGAAGACGGCACCTTCTTGCTCCAACTGCCTGAACGACACCATACCTACGGAATCGGAGTGCATGGCCACGCGGATGCGATTGTAGTTTACGATATTTTCCGAGAGGACGTAAGGCTCACGACGGTAGCGCCGGGCATTGGCCAGGATGATGTCAGCATCTCCGCGCTCGAAGGTTTTCAGGGCGATGCTCCAGTCTTTCATCACGAACTGGCAGGGCAGGTTCAGCTTGTCCATCACGGCCTGCATCACATCGATATTGCTGCCTGAGGGCTGCCCCTTGTCGTTAAGGAACTCGTAGGGTGCCTTGTCCCAGTCGCATACAATAACTACGGGTCGTTGCTTGGTGTATGTTTCTGTGAGTTGCTGAGCCATTGACCTGGTGGCTGTGGCACTGAGCAACAACATGATAATATATGTATATAGGCGTTTCATGGGCTAAGCGGTTTTTTTGCGTTTAATGACTGAGGCGTGACACGGAATCATAATGTAGATGGTGGTGCCTGACCCCTCTTCCGAACTGATCTCTACGGTGCCGCCCATCTGGCTTACCAGCTCCTTGGTAATGGCCAAACCCAATCCCTTGGTATTGTGGGCGCCACCCTGTTCACTCTGGATGCGGGTAAGTTCGGCCTCGGGGATACCCTCGCCAGTGTCGTCGACCGAGATAATCAGTCGTCGACCGATGTAGTCGTAGCGGGCCCTTACAGTACCACGCTTCGTATGCTGAGCGGCATTGCACGTCACCTGCTCAATGACATGGCCAAGGTTTTCGGCATCGATGTCAACGGTCAGCTGCTCATAAGGATTCTCCACGATGTAGTTGGTGTCGGCATTCATGAACTTCATCCAGCCATTGGCACACTGCGACTCAAACAACTCAGCGAAGTTCTGCGGTTTACGATTGATTTCTACCATCCGTGCTTCCAGGCGCGACAGGTAGAGGATGTTGTTGACGATGTGCAACAAGTAGTCGGCATTCTGCTGGATAACCTCGCACAGCTCCGGTTCGTTGGCCGAAGAACTGTTGTCGTTTATCTGCGCCACGTGTTCTACTACGGCATTCATTGGATTGCGAATCTCCTGTACCATGTTCTTCACGAAACTGTTCTTAGTCTTCTCTACCTCCTGCACCTTCGCAGACTGCAGTTCCATCTGACGCTCTATCCAGTCCATCTCGCTGATGTCGCGTAGCATACCGCGGTATTCCTTCACCTTGCCGTTGTTGTCGTAGTATGGCTCTAAGCGGAAATATAGTATCAATGGCCTTCCACCCGTCGAGCGGAGGCTTGTTCTGATATTATACTCTATAACCTTGTCTTCATATCCGTCCATATTGCTCAACAGACGCATGGCCTGTCGCTGCGACTGCTCGTCGACAAGTGTCATACAACGCGTCTGTGTCAGCGCATGCTGGATGGTGTCGGTGCCTCGGTAGATAGTCAGTGTGTGGGAGTCGGGCGAGTAGGTTACCTGACGTATATCGGTATCGCTGATGGTGGCGTTGATAATATCGGAATATTGTCGCTGTTCGTCGAGCAACTCGTCGATCTTTTTCTGGTTTTCCATCTCCAAGTCTTTGTTGCTTTCCGACATGGTGATGTCGCGGCAGAAGGCGAATACACCCAGCATCTCACCGGCATCGTCGTGGATAGTCATCAGACGGAACTCTGTTATCATGTCATGACCGACGGTCTGGATAGCCTGATATCCGTTCATGTCTTCCAAATCCTGGATATCTATGTTGAACATCGAATGGATGTCAACGCCCTTTTCAATGATTTCTTCAGCATTGCATGCGAAGATGTCGCAGGCTTTGGGATTGATGTTTACGAGCTTGCCTTCCTTGTTGAAGAGGATAATGCCCAGAATCGGGGTGTAGAAGATGGACCAGTAGCGCAGCGTGCGCTCTTCGTCGAGCCGCTTCTGCTGCTGTTCCTCCGTCACATCCTTCTTTGTGCCGATGATGACGGCAGGGTTGCCATTCTTGTCGCGGCTCAATACCGACAGCACGATGTGGTAGTCGCGGGCGTTGGTATCGCCGTCTTCCACGTCCTTGGCACGCAGGATCAGCTCAATTTCCTTCTCCATTCCCGAGCTACGCTCGCCCATTCCCGACGTTCCGTCGCCTACCCGTAGCCTTTCCCGTAGCCTTTCATCATCGGTCTTCTTGGTATCGGCGAGTTTATCCAGGGCCGACTTCAGAGTGACGAAGTCCTCGTGGCTGTATCGCTGCGAGAACTCCTCCATCGAGTACGTATAGGCCACCTGTCCGTTGTCGTTATGCCAGGAGAATTGGTTTTTCTTTATGTTGTAGGTCCAGATGTGTACCTGACTGGTCTGCAGAATCAGAGCCAGACGATTGTTGCGCTTGACGTTCTCGAGCCTGATCTTCCTGTCTTGGATACGATAGCTGATACCATAGATGGCCATGAAGACGAGTAGTAGCAAGCCGCCACCCAGCAGATACATCATTCCTATCGGCTCTTCCATATCCTGACGCTCAGGATAGAACCATTTATCCTGCAGGGGTTGTATCTTGTCGTTGGTATAAAGTTTGGTGTAGGCCTCGTCGAGTCTGTCGAGCAGTTGCTGGTTGTTCGCCATGAACTTGTACTGTCCGTGCTGCATGTTGACGGGGTACAGTTCCAAGTTGTCGGTGTGATAGCGCTGCATGAGCCATTTCAGCGATAGCGTGTTCCACAGGATTTGACCATCCTCCTTGGCGCTAACTTCCTGAATGGCTTCGCGCATATCCCTGACTGGAATGGCATTCTCGCCCCACCCATACTCCAGCATCAGGTGGTGGACCAGCGAGCTGTCGCAGACTATCACCTTGTGGTTGCTCAGGTCGCGGAAACGTTTGATCTCCACTTCTTTACTCTTCGGCATCACCACGCTTTGAGTGAAGAGTGTGACAGCATTCTTCGAGAATTTTCCAAACTCATCGTGGAATCCTACGGCCAGTCCCAGCATCAGGTCCGATTTCCCTTCTTTCAGGTCGCTGAAGGCTTCCGACTGCGGTTTCAGCCTGATGACGTATGGAATGTCGAGTTCTTTCATGATGAGCCTGATCAGGTCGACATTGAAGCCGTCGGGGTCGCCGTTGTCGTTGAGAAACGAGTAGGGCCATAGGTCCCATACGTCTTCATAAACCAGTGGATTGTTCTCTGAGAATACCCTGGTACTGTCTGGTTTGGCAAATCCTGCTGACAATGAGAGATAGACAGAGAGCAGTAGCATCATTGTTCTCTTGTACCATGCCATTTTATCGCAAGTGGTTCTATGCATATCGTACATCTGTTAGAATATATTGGGGACCATGCCCGTGTTATTTTATTCGGTATAGAAGTTGATCAGGCGTATGAGAGCCTGCTTGCAGACCAGACAGAACTCTGGTTCTTCGTTGGTGCGCATGCGGCAGTTCTCGAAACCTCGCCACACGCCTTTTGACAGATAGCCTCCACCCTCTACGAGTCCGGCCCGCCCCTCAGCTACCAATTGTTCCCACTTGCCAGTGAAGCTGTGTTTCGTGGTGAGATTGGGTTCCCAGGGCTCCGTATCGGCAAAGTACATAGGGTCGCTGTCACCGTATGGATACTCGTCGCCCAGGCCTCCGAAGCTGTGTCCGAATTCGTGGACCACTACCGGACGGAAATGCTCGCCGTGGGCATAGGTCAGGTTGTAGGAGTTGTAGATTCCGCCACCACCGTAGTGATCGGTGTTTACGAGGATTATGATATGTTCGTAGGGTGTGCCTGCCAGCACATCGTGAAGCCGTTTCAGGTGCAGGGTGGTCAGGTAGCGGTCGCTGTAGAACGTGTCGAAATGCGAACCCAGCGCAGTCTGTTTCCAGATGCCCTTCGATGGCTCGCTGGTGCCACTCTCTGCCGATGGAGACATCACCGCCACCATGTTGAAACGGTTCTGCATCTGGCGGAACGGCTCGTGCTGGAACAGCGACTCCATCGCTACCCGGCAGTCATCGAGGAACGTATCCATCTCGTGCTGCTGATAGCCTTCTGCAACATAGGCCACATGTATGCACCGAGTGGTGTCAGCAGCCTGTTGCAGGGTGACGTGAGGAGTAACATGCCGTTCTCCTGCCTTACGAATCAGAATGTCGCTGGGGTCTACGCTGTGCGTCATCGTGGCAACTATCCGCTCATGGTAGTCGCGCAACTCTATGGTAATATCTACTGGCTGCTTGGGAAACGGCACCAGGAAGACGTTTTCGAACGACTTCTGCGTATGCTTTGCCTCGTCGGTGGCGAGCCATTCCTGAAAAAGACTCGAGAAACTGTGACGATAGATAACCTCTCTTGTATTCTTTGTCCTGACGGTGAGTTGACCGTTACCCTTCAAGGGTAATTCGGCAAGTCGATGACGACGCCCATACCAACGGGGCATTACCACCAGTTCGTCGACATACAGTTGTTGGAGCTCATGGTTGCCACTGAATGTATAGTCGATGCGCAGCGTGCGGTCTTCGAAATAGTCTTCAAATCGCTGTGCCCACGTGTTTACTACAGCCAACAACAGGAGAGTGAATATGATAAGTCTTTTCATCATTCGTATAGTTAGGCAAAAATTTTATGGCCTTATAGTAATTTGCATAGTTTTCTGAAGTCCGACTCTTTGCCGTAGCATACAATCTCGTCGTTGGCCACCAAAGGTTCTGTATCTTCTGTAGCATTGACTACTTCTGATTCATTATACTCAATACCGATGAAATTCTGCACCTTCTTCGGCTTTTTGATGGCAATTATCTTCAGATTAAACTCTTCATTGAGATGAAGGTCGTTGGGTGACATTCCGATAAACTGCTTGGGTATTTGAAATTTAAACACACAATACTTATCGTCTACACGGAAAAGTTGGATTTTTGCACCAAGCTCCATCTCGCGTACCAGCGAACGGGCAGCACGTTCCTCAGGAATAAGTATCTTATCGATGTCGAACGCTTGCAAGATGTTTTTGTGCACATAGTCCATGGCACGGGCATAGATGTGCTGTACACCCAACTTCTTCAGTAGGGCAACCACACGTACAGAGGCACCCAGATTCTGACCGATAGCAACAATCACCACATCGACTTTCTTCAGTGGAAGTACCGATAGTGACAGTTCCTCGGTGGCTTCAATCTGAAATGCGGCATCGCACATCTCCTTCACTCTCTCTACGCGGTTGGCGTCATTGTCAGCGGCAATGACTTCATGGCCCAGAGCTGATAACTCATCTACCAGCACCCTGCCGTATGTTCCTAATCCTATAATGATACACTTCATGAGATAATAATATTGTCTTGAGGTAATTTGTAATTCTGATTTTTATACTGCTTGAGTAATGCCTGTGCCAGTGTAACCACACCCACACGACCTATGAACATCAGTATGATGATAAGCACTTTGCTGGTGTATTGCAGTTCCGAGGTGATGCCCAGCGAGGAACCAACGGTTGCGAAGGCTGACACACACTCGAAGACGATTGCTTTCAACGGCAACTGCGGTTCGATGATGGTGATGGTGAAAACGAAAGTGAACAACACAAAGAGACTGGCAAAAATAGCTACATTGGCACGACGGATCGAGTCGATCGAAAGTTCCCTGCCTGCAAACTCCACACGAGTGGTCCCGTGGACGATAGCACGTATATTGAGGAAGGCCACAGCAAAGGCGTTAACCTTCACACCACCGGCTGTTGACTGCGATGCTCCTCCAATCCACATCAGCAACGTATAGATGAGAATCGACTGGATGCACATACTGCCCAGATCTACGCTGATGAAACCTGCCGTTCGCGGACTGACAGCGTTAAAGAATGCCTGAGTGATTTTCTCATGTAACATCATTCCGGCAAAGGTGTTGTCCCACTCAAAGAAGCCGATGAGTAATGTTCCGAAAACTATCAGCAGACCTGTGGTGCGCAGTACTATCTTGGTGTTCAGGTCGAACAGGTTGGGCATACTCCAACTGGCATAGTTGACGCCACGCATACTTCTCCAGAAGAAACGTGCCTTCTTATAGGCAATAATCTTCAGATTAACTAATACCGGATAGCCAATACCGCCCAGGATGATAAGCAGCGATATGATAATGTAAAGCCAGCAATTCCCCGTCATCAGCTGAGGCGAACTAAGCCCGTCTTTGTAAATAGAGAATCCTGCATTACAGAAGGCTGAAACAGAATGGAACGCGCTGAAAAACAGTTCATGCTTAAGGTCCAGACCAATCTCGCCATGTGTGTCCATGAAGATAATTAATGCTCCAATCAGTTCAATAACAGCTGTAAAGCCGAAGATGTTCAGGAGCGTTGACCATAGCGAAGCCAACGATTTACTGCTCACCATGTCGCGCACCAGAATCTGGTTGTAAAGGCTGGTGTTACCCATGAAGAAAAGGGCAAAGAAACTGGTGATAGTCATCACTCCCAATCCTCCCACCTGAATAAGTATCATGATGATGAATTGTCCAAGATATGTAAACGTGGCTGGCACATCCACGGTGGTTAGTCCTGTCACACAGACGGCACTCGTAGCTGTAAACAGCGAGTCGATCCACGGCAGATGAACGCCTGGATGCACGCATCGTGGCATCATCAGCAATCCGGAGCCTACCAGGATAAATACCATGAAGCTGAATGCCATCATCAGAGCCGGATTCATCTTACGGCCCAACAGCCGGATCACCCCGTCAGAGAGGTCGATGATGGATATCAGAAACAGCACCGTAACGTGGAACACACGGTTGTCGAGAATATTCATGATGCCATGGCTGTCGTCTATTCCGGCAAAATTCACTATGACAGGTATCAGAGTGAGCATCAGCAAGGCATTGATACACCATCCAATGAAACTGTATTCCGACTTCAGATAGCCTTTCCGCATCAGCAGCAAATGGCTGCCGCGGTCAATCAGGAATGTGATCCACACCCAGAAGTATAGCAACTTGAGTTCATCCACCTGCCTGTATGTCAACCGGAATCCGAACTCCAGGGCGGCGCTCACAATCGTAAATATGGAGGCCATAAATGACAAGAAAGAGATTACTCCCAGATACGCGTTGATTAATGGTGCAACGTGTTTCTGGTGATAGAATACGTCCCGTTTCCTCTCCTTATTATTCACGGTTTCCAATTTAAATTATATTCGTACTGCCACTTGCGCTTGCGATAGCGATAGTAGACGAGTAGCAGGATACCGATGGCAAGTGGAATCAGCATCGCTAAGGCAAAGACCGCAAGGAATGCTGCTCCGATGTTCACACCGATGGCTCCACGCGGAACCCATTCTGGTTCGCTATAACATTTCAGACTGTCATTTAAAGCAGCTACTGCCACTGAGTCATTATGTGCCTGGGCGACATCTATCTTAGCCAGAATACGTTGATACTCTGCTTTCAGATTCGCAGAGTCGGCCTCGTAAGCCTTCATAGCTTCTTCATACTCCTGGTGAGAGGCTGCGTATTCTGCTCGTTTCTTGTCTAAATCTTCTTCTGACTCAAAAATCAAATACACAAAAAACACTATCAGCAACGTGCTGACTATCGTAAGCAGACAACCAGCATGATACCAACATCCACTTGGTTTCTTAACATTACTAATAGCGTCATCCATATACAACGTCACAAAGGGGTCAATACTTTTCAGTTGCAAAAATACTAACTTTTTGTGAAACGACCAAATATTTTTCTATATCTTTGCATCCGAA
>Ga0326512_10001481_pt1 | contig 18049 bp, 24 predicted proteins | sample 1_2617_0518_D_FD_203652 | JGI IMG/M metagenome (GOLD analysis project Ga0326512, IMG submission 203652) | Bovine rumen microbial communities from UC Davis, California, United States - 1_2617_0518 | ecosystem: Host-associated > Mammals > Digestive system > Stomach > Rumen | place: USA... | reverse complement strand
TTGGTGGTATTAAGGTTGGTGAGAATCTAACAGTTGAATCTGACGGTACTCTTAATGCTGTTCAAGGTTCTTATACTTTACCACAAGCTACTAATAACGTTTTAGGTGGCGTGTATGTTGATACAACTCTATCTAGTAGTTCAGAGAATCCTGTACAGAATAAAATTGTAAATAATTCTATTAATAATCTATCAGGCAGCTTAAATACTCTAGAATCTTCGATTAGTTCTATAACATCAAATGTATCAACGTTATCTCAAAGCGTAACTGATTTAAGTACTTCTCTAGCTGCGACTGATGCAACTCTTACGGAAGCTCAAGGCAATATAAGCACTAATACCGATAATATATCCACTAATACCTCTAACATATCTTCACTTCAATCTAGTGTTTCAACGTTAAATTCGAATGTCACAACGCTTCAAGGTGAAGTAATTGCTATTAATCAAGGTTTTGCTCAGGTTCAATCTTCTATCGCTTCCCTTCTAGTAGATACTAATATCAGTTATGGCTATGGTGATATTGATCCATCTGTTTGGACTGGTGGTAGTATCCAAGCTATTGCTAAAGGCCTTAACGGATATATGCAGGTAAATTTAACAGGAAATCTAACCTTAGCTGCAGGTGGTAGTTTTACTATTTATAACTTTGATGATTTCGCTATTAAATATGATATGCTAAATACAGTATTTACTGATGAAGGTGTAGCTGTTTTATCAGTTCAATCAAATGGCAATATTGTGATTATGAATCCAACGTCGTCGTCTATGAGCATTCATACCATTACAGGCATTGCACCTTTCATTATTAATGTAACCTCATAAGGAGTGATTATGAGTCTATATGGCACAGACCAGTCTAACTGGCAACCAAACAAAATAACCGATGGTGATTTTATCATCTGTAAGGCAACTGAAGGTACGGGTTATGTCGATCCGACATGTGATCCAAAATACCAAATGAATAAGGCTGCAGGTAAACTACTTGGTGTATATCATTTTGCACGCCCTGAATGGAATAGCGCAGAAGCTGAAGCTGAATTTTTCGTGAATAATATCAGAGGGTATATCGGTGAAGCGATTTTAGTTCTTGACTGGGAATCGCCAAACAAGTGGGATGTCGCGTGGGCTAAACGCTGGCTAGATAAAGTTAAAGAATTAACAGATGTTAAGCCATTAATCTATATGTCTAGTTCGGTAACATTCGAACATGATTGGTCGAGCGTTGTAAATGCTGACTATGGTCTGTGGGTAGCAAATTACGGTAACAATGACGGCTCGAATCATGGCTGCCCTGCTGTAGGCTATTGGGGTATTGTTGCGATGCACCAGTACACCAGTAAGCCACTAGACAAAGATATTTTCTTTGGCGATGCTAAAGCTTGGCGAGCATATGCCAGTAGCAAAGGAGAATCAAAGCCAGCTCCAAAGCCAACGCCGAAACCTGAACCGAAAAAAGAATATTATACTGTACAATCAGGCGATAACCTTTGGGCGATCAGCCAGAAATATGGAATGAGCTTAGCACAATTGATTGCATTGAATCCACAAATTCCAAATCCAGATTTAATTTATCCAAATCAGAAAATAAGGATTAAATAATGGCACAGTATAACGGATACGTTAATGTTCCACACAATACTTATGATGAGTTTAGAAACGCAACGCTAGGCAACGGTTACAATGTCGATTATTTTTTTGGCAATCAGTGCTTTGACTACGTGTCCTTGCTCTACCATCAATACGGTTTAACTTTAATAACTAGAGCTGGCGGTGGTGGAGCTTGCGATTGCTGGAATATATCAAGGCAAGCGAACTCACGCGACCCATTTATTTCGTTAGTTGGTAAAGCAAATGTTAAACGTGGCGACGTTCTAGTTTTTGATGCTAATCCATTTTCTAGTGCTGGCCATATATGTATAGCTGACGAAGATTACAAGCCTGCAGGTATTAGAACGATTGAGCAGAATGGTAATAATCCAAGCGCGCCTGTAAGCTTAGGTTCGACTAATTTCAATTATTTCTTAGGTATATTTCGCAATACTAAATGGGATCATACGTCGCCGCAGCCTGAGCCTGAAGATAAAAAAGGCTCTAAAAGAGATAAATTCCCTTGGGTAATTGGTTTAAATCATTGGTATAATAAACGTTAACAGAAAGGTGTTATAATAAAATTATGAGTGACGAAGAATTAACTAAACTTATGGATTCGATGCAGGATAAACTCGGAGCTGAAAACTCCGCGCTGATTGCTGACGATCTTGGTGTGTTAATCTCAGGTAACGCTGCTACTCAGCAGTCTTTGAAAGCCAAAGACGAAGAAATTGCACGCCTGACGGCACACAACGAGAAATTAATTCTCGCAAACGGTAATCTGCTCAAACAGATACCAGTGGAGCACAGCGAACCGAAAGCGTTTGAAGATGAAAAGCCTGCGCAAGCTATTAATCTTGCAGATGCCTTCGACTCTCATGGTAGGTTTAAACATTAATAAGGAGATATAACATGAATCCTTCTGCAGGACTTGTTACCGCGCTTAACAAAATGCGCGAAATGAGCGTTGCTGATGGTAGCATTTATCATCAGTATTTCCCGATCGTTGATGCCAATACCACCATTGGTGATTTTGGTGCTCCAATGTTCGGTTCTAACTATCAGGCAGTTCAGGAGAGCTTCTTTGGCCTTCTCAAGCAGATCGCTTACGTTGCTACTCAGACTCGCATTTTCAATAACCCTCTTGCACAGCTCGAAGGTGATAACATTCCTCTTGGCTGGGCTGGTGAAGAAACGTACATCAATCCAGTCAAAGGCCGTCAGTTCGATGTAAATGACTTTGCTGGTATTCTTCAGAAGTACGAAGCCGACGTTAAGGTTCAGTACCTAACCGTTAATATGGATCTTCAGTACCCTGTTACGATTACTCGCGATAAGATTCGTCAGGCCTTCACTTCATGGGATGATCTTGAGAACTTTATCAACGGTATCGTAAATGCTTTGTACAATGGCGCATATATTGGTATGTTCCAATATACCAAGGCTCTCGTTACTGGTGCATATGCTGCTAACAAGGCTGCCATTCAGACCTTTACTCTTCCAACCAACGAAGCTACTGGTAAAGCATTTGTTAAGAAACTTCGCGAGCTTCATACGCTCTTCCAGCTTCCTTCTACTTCTTACAACGCATGGCAGAAGGTTGGTGGCGCAGGTCGTCCAGTTACGACTTGGTGTGCTCCTGAAGATATCATGCTAATTATTCGCGCTGATATCCTCGCAACCATCGATGTCGATGTCTTGGCTGCTGCTTTCAACATGGATAAGGCTGACTTCATTGGCCGCGTTATCACTGTCGATAACTTCGATATCTATGACGATGACGGTAACCTGATTACCGACGGTTCAGCTATCATTGGTTTGATCTGCGATCGCAGCTGGTTCAAAATCAAATCACAGGATATGGCTCTTGATATGTGGTTCAACCCTAACAACCGCAGCTGGCAGTATTATCTCAACGTTGTTAAGATGTACAATTACAGCTTGTTCGCAAATGGTGTCATTCTTGCAACTTCGATGCCAAGCGTTCCTGCAACTGCTGTTACGGCCGCTCCAAAGAACGTTTCTATCAAGGCTGGTGAAAAGGCTATCGTAACTAGCACGCTTACCCCTGTGAACTCGACTGCAACGATTACGGCTGCATCGAGCGCAACTACTTACGCTACTGTTGCTGTAAGCGGTAACGCTGTTACCATTACTGGCGTTGCTGAAGGTTCTGCAACGGTTACTATCACTGCAACCAACGCTGATGAGACTACTGTAACTGACACTGTTTCTGTTACTGTTGCTGCTTAATTGATTAAATAGCAGACATAATCCCCTTGTGTTAAACGAGGGGATTTTGTTTTATAATAAAATTATGATAACTCCAAACACTGATTTAATATTACTCAAGTGTCCAATTGAATTGGATCAAACAAATCAGCTTACTTTTGCGAACGCTACGGCACAATTTAATTATTTCAATTCCCTTCCGAAGATTGAACGCTCACAATTTACTTACCAGCGTAAAGATCAAACAGTACGTTTTGATGCTAATTTTGATGACGTTCTAACTTATAACTATTGTATGTATCGCAATAGCTCATACTCTAATAAGTGGTTCTATGCTTTTGTATCCAATACTAAATATATCAACGATAGTACAACAGAGGTAACACTTAAAACTGATGTGTGGCAAACATGGCAGTTTGATTTGAATTTCAAGCAATCGTTTGTCGCGCGCGAACATACTAATAATGATGCTATTGGCGCAAATGTACTTGATGAAGGCTTGCAGTGCGGTGAGTATGTCATTAATAGTGTTTCTGAAGCTCAGTATGCAGGCGGAGCTTCAGATTGTTATATTGTTGTTCAGTGTTCAGATTTAACTAAGAAATTACTTAAACGAGGTAGCGGTTTTCCTGTTGGTAACAAGATAGGTGGAGTTCCGCAGGGCTGCTATATGTTCTTGCTCGATGCGAATGATTCAAATAATATTAAGAATTTTACGCGCTTCTTTGATGCCTTCGGTATTGGTGATGCAATTGTATCGATGTATTTGATGCCAAAATCTTTTGCGCCAAATCCAGCTGGTTTTAGTTATGAAGAAACTGATGATCTTGGTGAAAAATGGAGCTTCGATTATTGGATAATGCCAACATCTTCGGGTGTTACAACTTTGTGGGATTCATATTTTGTAAAAAACAGTACAATTAACGGATATGTGCCGAAGAATAATAAATTATGGTGTTATCCGTATAATTACATGCTTATGAGTAATAACGATGGCGATAGCGCAATATTCCACTGGGAAGATTTCTCAAGTAATCAGGCACAATTTAGCGTGATTGGTGTTCCAACGCAGGGCTGCTTAATCAAGATACTTCCGAAGAATTACAAAGGTCAGCCAAGCCGTCATACGGGATATATCTATTCCCTTAATGCTCGTTCTTTACCTCTAGTTTCTTGGAATTCAGATTATTACCTTAACTGGCAGGCTCAGAATGGTATTAGAAGCGGCACACGCGCTACGGCTGAGTATTATAGCGATTACGCTGCAGCTGGTAAAGAGGTAGCAAACGGTGCTGAAATTACAGGCGCAAACATTGCTGAAGGTGCATCACGCACTCTAGCTTATGTTGGCCAAACGATTAAATCACTTTTTAATGAAGTAAGTGGCGGTTATACGGCTCAGCTTGAACCTGATCAAATGAAGGGTCAAGCTAATGGTGATTTGAACTTCTCTTATGGCCGTATGACATTTACTGAATATGATATGAGTATTAAGGCCGAAGTAGCACGCTCTATAGATAATTACTTCTCTATGTTTGGATACCGTACAGATAAAATGAAAGTGCCTAATATTACTGGCCGCGCTAACTGGAATTTCGTTCAGACACAAGGTTGTAATGTTATCGGTAATATTCCTCAGCTTGATCTTCAGGAAGTGAAGGATATGTTTGATAGAGGTATTACCTTCTGGCACAATCCTGCTACATTCGAAGATTATTCACAAAATAATAATATAGTTTAGAAAGGAAACTATGGGTAAAGCAAAGAAAAGAACAGCGCTTGAAGATGCAATACTTCTCAACAATGCTACTTATTTCGATTATCTAGATCGCGTGAAGAAAATCGCGCTGTCTATTTTCGAATGGGTTAACTTGCCTGAATCGATGGATTCGCGCTATCTTGAACGCTGTCTTTATTACACTGGTTCGGCAGGCCTACTGCATGATCCTACGTATGGTTTTATTAATACTAAAGCCAGTTGCTCAAACAATTTAAACATTTACGGACTTCCAACAGAAATAACCTGTTACAGTTATAGTTTTAAAGATGTTAGACGAGTATATAACGGTATTACTGCGCCTGAAAACGATATCGATTCAGAAGCTATCCTAGTGCTTAACACTTGGGATATGTTACCAACAGCGAATAGCATAGAGCTATTTTGTATGCGCCTAGCCGAAGCTCAGAGGATTATAGATATTAATATCAAAGCACAGGCCACGCCATACGTTGTCATGACTGACGAAAACGAACGTCTATCTATGATCAATGCTTACCAACAAGTAGATAAGAACTCTGCTGTTATTTTTGGTAAGAAGGGTCAGTTTGAAACAGATTCAATTAAGACTATTAACACTCAAGCTCCATATGTCGCAGATAAAATTCAAGGGTATAAACGAGATATTTGGAACGAGATGCTCACATACTTGGGCGTGGATAACATTGAAGAAAAAGCCGAACGCTTGGTTGCAAGCGAAGTTGGTGGTAACAACGAATTAGTAAACTTAAACCTTATGAGCTACTACGCTCCGCGCAAGAAGGCTGCCGAACAGTTCAATGAGAAGTATGGCTTAACAGGTGATCAAGCCGTTGAAGTCAAGTTACGCTCTGATGTTCAGAATCTTATCAAGCGCGTTGAATCCGTTGTTGTTGGTGATTACTTCGGCGAGCAACAAGTTAAAGACGTTATCGCAAACGATATTACGGGAGAAACAAATGGCGAAGTATAGTATTGAACTCAGAAAAATCTGTGATACTCTTGGCGAAGATGAAGTTCGTTCGTGGTTCATGGATTACGATTTATCTAACTTCTTAACCTTTGACGAAATCAAAGTTATTGAAGAACGTGGTACATGGAATAAGCAGCGTTTAGCTCAGAAGATTATCGACCATTATTATATGGAAGAAATCGGTGTCGAAACTGTTGCACTGTTTAAGCGCCGCGTTAAAGTTGCTATGCAAGAAATCATGGAAGAAAAAGCTCCGTTGATTTATTCTGCAGCCATCGCTTACGATCCACTAGTAAACGTTGATTACACTGAAACTTATGAAGGCGAATCTAAGATGGATTCAACCAGCGAAGGTCATGCTAATAGTGGTTCGAGTGGCCTAACGGTTAATTCTGATACCCCTCAAGGTCAAATTAATAAACAGGCTATCTTGAACGGTTCTTATGCTTCTTCGACTTCGGCCGACGAAATCGAGGATGAATCTAGTTCTACTTCAGCAGGCAGTAATGAAGGTACAAATAGTTACACCAAACGCGTTAAGGGTAACTCAGGCGTTTCTGCGACGGCTCAGAAAATGATTGAGCAATACCGCGAGAATATTATCATGATTGATCGTGATATCATCAAGGACTTAGCCAAGTTGTTTATGACAATTTATTAGTATAATAAAAGTATGAAAGGATTAAATTATGGGAATTAAACACTCACGTCCAGTGCCACCATTTATGAGGTACTGCTCTGCTATCATTCCAACTATGTTTGATGATAGCCTAAGTTATTACGAAGCACTTTGTGCTTTGAACCGTTTTATCCAAACGAACCTTGTAGAAGTAATCAATAATAACGCGACTGTTACTCAAGAATATATACGTCTAACAAATGAGCTTAAAGAATTTGTTGAAAACTACTTCGAAAACCTTGATGTTCAAGAAGAGATCAACAATAAACTTGATGCAATGGCTGAAGATGGTACTTTACAAGAAATCATCGGTTCTTATCTAAACGCTACAGCTGTTTGGGGTTTTGATACAGTATCCGATATGAAGGCAAGCACTAATCTAATCGCTGGTTCATTCGCTCAAACGCTTGGTTACTATTCTAAAAATGATGGCGGTGGTGCATTATACAAGATTCGTGAAGTCACTAATGATGATGTTGTTGATGAGTCTTTTATTATTGAAATCACCGCTGATCATCAAAACACACTAGTTGCTGAATTGATTTATGGTAGCGAAATTAACATCAAGACTTTGGGCTGTACAACGGATATTTCATCTGATGTAGACAATGCCTCAATTATAAATAATGCAATTCAGAATAAAACTAAGAATATCGTGATTCCATCTGGCGAATTTATTGTAAAATCGCCTATCAATGTTACTAGAGATGAAACTGAAATCAGAGGTCTTGGTGGTTCTAGGATCGAGGCTGACGAATCAACATTTACAGGCACTAAGGTTATCAATGTAACTGGCCAATACGCTAAGATGAACAATCTTCATGTACATTGTACATCGGCAAATCAGACACTTATAGCTCTATACATTGATGGTTTTAACTGTTATGTAGATAACGCTATTCTGAGCGGAACTGGCGAATATGGTTTATACATCAATAAAGAAGAGGCTCGTATCTATAATTCAAAAATTAGAGGTTTCAAAAACGGTGTCTTAATTGAAGCTCCTGATTCTTACTTTGAAGATATATATATCGAACAAAATACTAATAATGGTTTTATAGCTCACATAGGTAGTATTGAAGCACATCATATTCACTCCTACTATAATGGTAATCGTGGCTTCTATATGTCTAACGCTTCTCACTCAAATTTTTATGGCTTGTATGCAGACAAAAATGGCGGAACAAGTTTCGAGTTGAGAAACTGTGGCTCATGTAACTTCTACGCATGTTGGGCTTATTACACCGGTAGAACAACAAGTAACTCTTATGGTTGGCAAGTTGTTGAGTGTTATGATACTAACTTTATGGGCTGTAAGTGTCAGGCTGATCAAAGTGGCACAACAAAATCTTGGCTTCTATATAATTCTAGATCCAATCTATATGGCTGTACTGCTGAAAATACCAACTATCAAATTAGTGGCGACAATCTGAATAGTTTTTACTCATGTGCAGGTTATCTTGCCAAATTAAATGGTATTGATAGGTCTAACTTACTAATTCCACTAACTACATTAACTGCTTCAACCACAACTAGCTTATCTATTCCGTTGGGCAAAATGCCTAATATCCAAGATTATAACAACAGAGATTATGTAGCTAAAATTAACCTTAGAGGTGTAACAGGCACATACAGCGACTTAATTGTTGCTTTAATCTCAGTTGGAAACAATGCACCAACTAGGATAACACAATTAAATGGTGATAGTCATGTTGTATTAACTTCACCAACTGTGAGTGTTGACGCTAATAACTTGGGTACTCTTTCTATAACTGCTCAAAATCTGGACAGTTTTAATACTGGTGCAAGTGGTATACTTGAAACTAACCTTACTGCAAGAGGTGGCGAATAAAACAATTATCCACAGGGTTATCCACACCCTGTGGATGTTTAAATTTATAGATAAGCTTGTTGTAATATTTACAAACCTACTTGCAAAATTACGCTCAAAAAATTAGACTAAAAATAGCAAGATAAATGAAAGGAACAAGAACAAGCATTATACATATTAATCACTCACCCAAATTACCATATCAATATTTAAATCTACTAATAAGGAATTCAAAAATGGAAAACAACGAATTAACAATTGCAAATCCAGCAGCAACCAACAAGAGCTACTGCTCAGTAAAGGCCGAAACTCGCGCTGAAAAAATCAAACTATTCAACGCCCTCAAAGAATGTGATTTTAAGCTTAACGATGTCGTCGGAACTACGATTGCTGTTAAAGATGTATTCTTCCAAGAATATGAAAAAGAAGATAAAGAAACTGGTGAAGTACGCCTTGGTCATCGCACTATTCTATTCGCAGAAGATGGTAAGACTTATGTAACTGCATCTAACTACCTTTACAATATTCTCAGACAAATTCTCTCTGTTTTTGGTACTCCAAACACTTGGAGCGAACCACTTAAAGTTGAGGTTGCAAAGCAAACCCTCAAAGACGGTAAATCTTCTTTGACTCTCAAGCTAGTTGAAGAATAAATAACCCCTTAAAAAATATCCACCCTAATGCGATAAGGGTGGATATTTTCTTTGAAAACCAATTTAAATAGATTAAGGATATTATATGGCAATTCGTTACGATAAGCAACTGAAGAACGAAATTTACAAAGCTGTACGTTCGTTCAACGCTAAAGTTAGCCGCCTTGAAAAGAAGGGAGTATCTGCTGCGCTTTTGCCTGATCGTATTTCTACTAAATCATTGAAGGCTAATTACTCAAATAGGCACGCACTACGCGCTGAACTTAAAGCACTGCAAGAATTCTCATCTCGCGGCCAAACCTTCCGCAGCGAAGGCGGCGTTACTGGTACTAATATGTTGTTTCAGTATAACAAGAAGCGCGCAAATAAGGCCGTTAGACAGCTTCAGAAGGAGCTTAACGCACTTAATCAGATACCTACGCGCTATCCGATGATGAAAAGTGAATCAGCGTCGTTACTTCAAACTAAGATTAATTACTTAAAGCGCGATATCTATAAACTAGATATTAAACAAATCAATATCTTGATCAGAAACACTGAAGTTACAAATAAATACAACGAAAAGAATACGCTGTTTCATAATAACTTCAATAAGATGCTCATGGCCACAGCTTATAGAGCAGGGCTAAGCGATACATTTATTAAACGCTTGCAAAATAAGATGGATCAAATCGAACCTAATAAACTGCTAGAGCTTTACCGTACTGTTCCAGCATTTACTATGGTAACTGAAAAATACCAAGGCCAAAAAGATGGCGTAAGCGAAGATGACGGTGAAACTCAAGACGTATATGATGCAATAGAAGCAAAGATTGACGAGGTTCTAAGTGAGGAATAATCATGCGCAAATTCACAGCGGACTTCGAAACCACTACCGATCCGAATGACTGTCGCGTATGGGCTTATGCAATCTGCGAAATTGGCGATCCTGATAACTTCCAATACGGTAACAGCATTGATGACTTTATGAAGTGGTGCGCAGGCAAAGAGAATTACCTAGTACTATTCCATAACCTCAAATTCGACGGCGATTTTATCTTGAACTGGCTGCTCAAGAATGGTTATGAATATATCCAAGATAAAAAGGATAGAAAAGACCACAGCTTTACCACCCTTATTACAGATATGGGAGCGTTCTACGCTATTGAGGTTTACTTCACTGTTAAAGGTCATAAGACTAATAAAGTTACGTTTCACGACAGCTTGAAGTTACTTAACTTTAGTGTCGATGAAATCGCGAAATCTTTTGATCTTCCGATTCACAAGCTTGAGCTCGATTACACTGCAAAGCGCGAAGTCGGCCACGAGCTAACAGAGCACGAAGTGGATTATATCCGTAACGACGTCGAGATTATGGCACGCGCCCTAGATATTTTGTATCAGCGCGACATGACTAAGATGACAGTCGGTGCTAACGCGCTCGATTCATTCAAAAAGATGTGCTCAGGTTTTAAAAATTACTTCCCTGAGTTGCCTATCGACGTTGATGCAGATATTCGCAAGAGTTACAAGGGTGGCTTTACATACCTCAGCCCTAAGTACAAAGAGAGCGAAACAGGCGCAGGTCTAGTGCTAGATATTAATTCCATGTATCCAGCCATGATGTGCCAGCGTGAGCTTCCATACGGCGTGCCTGAGCCGTTCGAAGGCAAATATGAATATGATTCACTGTATCCTCTATACGTTCAAAAGTTCAACTGTGTCTTTAAAGTTAAACCTGATCATATTCCATCAATTCAGCTAAAGAATCACATGAGCTTTATCCCTAACGAATACCTTGAATCAAGCAACGGTGAAATCGTAAATATGACGCTCACAAATCCTGACTTTGAGCTATTCCTAGAGCAGTATGACGTAGATATTATTAGCTACGACGGCGGCTGGAAGTTCAAGAAAACCAAAGGCTTATTCACAGGCTATATTAATTACTGGACTGAAGAAAAGATTAAGGCCAAGAAAGAAGGCAACAGGCCGCAATATTTGCTATCTAAACTCATGCTTAATAATCTATACGGTAAGCTTGCGACGAACCCTGTCGGCCGTCAGAAAATGCCAGTGCTAGATAGTATCGGCAAAACTGCGTACGAGTTTCTGCCAACTGAAGAGAGAAAACCTCTATACATTCCAGCAGCTACCTTTATTACTTCATACGCGCGCAAGTATATTATTGAAACTAGTCAGATGATCCGCGACTGGAGCAAAAAGTACAAAGGTAAAGACTGCTATGTATATTCAGATACAGATTCGATTCACTGCTTACTCGATGATGAAGATTTACTGGATATCGCAAAGTATATTAAAATCGACCCTTATGAGCTCGGCGCTTGGGATTGCGAATCACACTTCACTCGCGGTAAATACCTCAGGCAAAAGTGTTACATTGAAGAAATCGACGGCAAGATTCATTCGACGATTGCCGGCCTTCCGAAGAAGCTCGCGCCACTTATTACCTTCGATAATTTCCGCATCGGCTTTACGACTGAAGAACTAGATCCTAAAGAAATAGCCAAATACGGATCTAAATTGCGCTACAAGCATGTTGAAGGCGGTGTGGTGCTCATTCCTACTGATTTCACAATAAAATAGCGGAGGATAAAACCTCCGCTGTTTTTAGGTGATATGCGCTTGTACTTTACCATACTTGGCTGCCTGATCAACAACCATGAGTGCTACTCTGAGCGATATTTCGCCATATATGAGCGTTTTAACATGTAAGTCAGTAACATTTACACCATAGCACTCTACGTCATGCCAGAGAGCCTTAGAATCGATTCTACCTGCAATCTCAACGTATAAATACACGTTCATAATATCACCACCTTTCAATGTACGAAGCGATTGCTTATGAATATATTATAAACATAAAACCGCCCTAAGGCGGTTCTAGTTTTTGCTCTGCTGTTTAGTTGTAGCGACTCGATATTGCGAAAATCGTAGATTCCATAATCCAGTCGTTCTGTTGTAAAATGATTGGACTAATTTGAATATAATATATATGAAAAAATCAAATAATGAATTTGAAGAAGCATTAGATCGCTGGTTTAAATTCGTAGAAGAATATAATAAAGAATCTACAGTTCCCTTAAGTTATGTAATGCTTCCTAACACTAATCAAAGTTACCGAACGTACGGTTCGCCTTCAGGTTGTATTAAGTTATCTAAGCGTGAGCTAAGAAAAGCAGGCGTGTTATAATACTGTTAGGATATGCGGATTTAAAGATACTTCAAGGTTTTAAGTCAGGGTCATTCCAAGCGAAGAGCTTGCCTGCGCCTTGGACGTTGCGAATCAGCGGGATTATCTATCCGCATAATCCGACCTAGTGTTATGAATGAAAACAAGAAAATTTGGTTTGATCTGGATAGATTACTATCCTACAATGCTACCCTTAACTTCGTCATCGCAGAGCGTGGCGTTGGTAAAACCTTCGGTTGCAAGAAAAAATTTCTAGAACAGTTCCTGAAAAAAGGCGAAGAGTTTGTATATATTCGCCGCTATAAGACTGAGCTAGAGATATCTTTCGAAGGATTCTGGACGCAATTGCAGGATAATAATTTATTCACTGATCATGAACTTAAAGTGAAGACTGCTAAAAAATCCATCACTAAATTTACTTGTGATGGTGAGGTGTGCGGCTATGCTATTCCACTATCTACTGCGAATATCTTAAAGTCCTCAAGCTTTTCTAAAGTTAAATATATCTTCTTCGACGAATTCTTGATAGATAACGGAACTTACAGATACCTCAGAAACGAGGTAATTCAGTTCCTCGAGGTCATTGAAACAATCGCGCGCCTTCGCGACGTACGCGTTATTCTAGCTGGTAACGCTATATCTATCGTGAATCCATATTTTGAATTCTTTAATATTGGCCTGCCATATAACTCAGAATTTAAGACGTATAAAGATGGTGAAATCTGTGTGAATTATGTGAAGAATCAGGCGTATCGTGATATTAAGAAGGCCTCACGCTTTGGTAAGCTTATCGAAGGTACTGAATATGGTAAATATGCCATTGATAATCAATTCTTACGCGACGATAAAGCCTTTATCTGCAAACGCGATCCACAGGCACGTGTATTCTCTACAATTATTCTGAATGGCCAAAAATATGGAGTTTGGAAAAACTGGAAAACTGGTCATGTGTATATTAGTAAAGACTTCGAGCCTTCTAATCCCTGCGTATTTGCCTTTGATTTAGCCGATCACACTGAAGACACTATATTTACTAAAGCACGCAACTCAACGTGGTTTAAGGCCGTTATAGAAGCATATAAGCTGGGTTTGTTACACTTTGAAACACAGTCACAGAAAAAAGCATTTATTGGAATCATTGGACGTTGTATAATTTAAATAGTAATTATAGTTCCATCACCTGCTATTAATTACTGTACTTTATACAATGCAATAAAAGAACACTACTTACTTTCATTTATTTGCAGAGGCGCGTACCTCTCTTAGTGTTCAAAAATAAAAATGTAATCATCATGCAAAATACCACCTGATATTCTTAGGTGGTATTTTGTTGGTTAGTTTATTTCTTTTTCAATTCTCCAATTTTAGCATCAAGTTTAGCCATATAAATCATTAAACATATTTTCAATTTCATCTATGTCTTCATCGGTATATTTGCCATCTTGATATAGTAACTTATTACAAATATCCGATGCTAATTTAATTGATTTAGTTTTGCGCCACTGCATAAGCATTTTATAAATTCTATATTCAATATTCATTTCACTTAATCTCCTTCCATTCTCAATTGCAAAGACTTGGCCATTTACTGTCTTCACATCCATACTTTTTTCTTTTGCATTTACGCCGTTATTTATTGCATATATAGCACACTCAATTGCATTATAATCTCCTAAACTTACGTGGTATGCCATTCTTCCTTCTCTCTTTGCATTTTTCTGTTTGGGAAATTTCTTTCAATAAGCTCCATAGCGACTTTACTTTTCCAATTCTTCGCTGCAATTATGTTCTTTTAACCATAATTCTGAACTTTTTGATTTTCCAACTATTGATCTATATTCATGATATCTGCGTTCCTGCTCCCATTCTTTAGCCGTTAGCAATTTGGCATCTTCAGATGATACACCCCATTTTCGCCTTGTTTGCTCATCTTTAATGCTATCTGTAATTATTCTTAGTTTGATATTTAATTCTTCTAGCCCTTCTCTGAGCAAATCCATTTTTCTTTCAAGCTCCTCAATTCTATCATAGGCGTAAGCTTCTAAATGTGTCATTCTTTATCCTTTCAATGTCTTCTTCAAAATATAACCTGCGCTTATAAATAATGTTGTTAAGTCCATTAGAACTCCTCTCCGCAGAGTTCGGTGATGGGGACTGTTTCCCCTTTATAGTCCTTGCTAACCGTTTCAAAATAATCAGCGTGAATCTCAATTTCCCACGAACATCCATTCTCGTCTAGACCTATGATCGAAAGCCAGCTTGGTTCAATACCTCTTGCCTCGTTGCTAGTTACATTAACACGGGCTTTTTTAATCTTGTTGAATGTTGCCCAATCTCGAGCAAACTTCCGGATTTTCTCGTCTTTAATTAGGAGCTCGGCTGGCTTGTAATCTTCCCAGTCGTTATTGAATTCTGCAAGTGTATCGTAATAATAAAGATTCCCACATTCTTCCTTTATTTCATAATATGGACCATCATTCGACACAACTTTTAGAAAATCGCCCCTTTCTTTAATACACTCGATGTCAAATTCTCCTACATGCCCTGTCTTTTTATTGCGTAGTTTCATCTTAAATACCTAACATATTAAATTTAATAATTAAGCGTCGTCGTTCATTGTTTAATTGCCTTTGGGTATAACCTTTATATCCAGCGGCTACTGTGCGCTCATGGTTTGATCCAAAACCTTTATTTGGGTTTTTTACTTTACCACCTATTGCTCCGATTCGTTTATAAAAGTCTTCACCATGTTTAAGTTTATTTGTTGCGGCACATTTTAGGCCACCTGATTTAGTTCCACTCATATTAATACTCTATAAATTCATTCCATTTATTTGGTGCTGGTTGGGGTTTTAATTTGGGTTTGCTTACGCTGCTTTTCAACTTCATGTTTAATCTTAGTATATGCTTTTTTGTTAGCGTTTAATATTTGCTTCAATTCTTTTTGTTTAAAACTAGATAACTTACGGGTTTTATATTCTTTGTATGGGAATTTTTCAACGATCAGGTACGGTTTGCTTAGGGAATCTTCGCACAACTTGCCACTTAGATTTTCAATAAACTGTAATAGATTAAGTTCTAAGGGGTTTAGGTTTATAATAAGTGATGTTTCGGATTCTAAAGGACAATTTAAGGTTACAATATAGGTATCTTTATCGTTTGGGTACATTATTCACCTTCTTTCTCTTTAGCGGCCTTGTAAGCGGCTTTAAGTTTATTCAAAAGGGTTTCAACGTGATCATTATAGCGGCGGATTGATTCGTTGTATTGTTCGCTTCTTGATTCGTCGTAATCCATATACATCGTACCTTCGGCACTTATAAGTTCGTCTAGTTCGTCAATTGTTAGTCTTAGCGGGGTCAATTCTTCCATGTTATTTAATATCCTTGATTATTTTATTATTCTTTACTTTGTTCCATCTTGCTATAGCGGCCTTGCGGTTGCGATCGCTTAATTGTTGGGGTGTTAGCATGGCATTTGTGCGGCGTGCGGCCTTGCGTTGTTTATTTGCTAGTGCTTGCGCTTTTGCAGCCATTTCTGTTAAGGTTTCGAATTCATCGTGGGTTAAAATTACATAATGCTTTAAATTTTCGATAATATCCGTGGCGGTTTTAATAGATCGCGTGCGCTTATATTCTTGTAACATCATGTAAATATTTGGCGTTTTGTTTGTTTCATCTATATAAAAGCCTTCACGCTTTAGCGTTTCGATATATTCGGCCTTTAGTTTGTCTATATTGATCATCGTTTTACATTCCTTCTTTAATTTCAAAATAATCTAAACCATCGTAAAATTGTACGGTATATATTAAGCCGCTTGATTTAGTCTTTAATATTTCGATCGCGCGGCGACATTCGGCGATAATGTCTAAATTTTCAAGTGTGAAATCTATATCGTAATTTTTACATAAATCCTCTATCAATCCTTTAATGTTTGCGATATGTTGTGCGACGGTGGCCGTCACTGGTTCGGTGTAATCCATGGTATTTAATCCTTCCTTAAATTAATGTGTTAATTTTAGCCCACTTGTAAAACGTTGCTAATTCACGATCACTTGAAAGAATATCCTGGCGCACGTGATTGCATAGAATTGCCAGCGGCACATTTTTCTTTAGTAGTTTTTCGCCCTGTTCTACATCATCACTTGTATAATTATCGTTATTATATAAATCTTTATAGATTACATTAAATGATTCTTTAAGGTTTTTAAAATAATCGTTGTACATTGTGGTTTCCTTTCATTTATTTGCTTTATGGTTATATTATACATGATAGCGTGGTATAATGTCAATAGTTTTTATGAATTTTCTTTAATAAAATTGCACATATCTTTAAAATATCCATATCTTAATAATGTTACACTTTCAAACGCTGGCGTAACATAATTTATAGATTGTTTTGGATAATTTGCCACAAATTCAACATAATTTTGTTGTCTATTGTTATCATGTTTAATTGCATACCAAACTTTTGGCGCAAATTCTACTAATTCCGATCCGGCCGGCTTTTCTAGCCATTTCTTAACAAGCGCATTTTGTAAATTTTTATTAAATTGTCCTGTAACTTGATCATATGCTTTATTTGAATATTCTACAAAAATATACGTATTTCCGCCGCTTAAAATTTCGCCTGTACGTTCATCACGATCTACACATTCAAACTTTTTAGCTAGTTTTTCAACATCATCAATATTTATATGCGCTTGATTGATTTCAATATTAAACGCGTCCGAATACATGCATTTTTGTTTACGTACGGAAATATCGGACGATTTGCAATTTAGATTAGTTACAATATATTTTTTAATTTCTTTGCTTTGCATGTTATTAGATCCTGTTTAGTATTGTTATTTATTCGCCCATTTAGCTGGCGTTTCCTTCGCTTGTTAGCTTTCATTTATTTGCTTAACTGTCTTTATTATACACGATAGCGTGGTATAGTGTCAACAATATTTTGTTGTTTTATTTACAACATATTTATACATTTTACGACATTAAGGCCTTATAGATCATGATATTTATTATTTATTCACGATAGCGTGGCATAATGTCGCAAAATATTCATTTTACGACATTAAGGCGCTGGATTCATGGCACTTGACATTTTGGGGAAATGTGGTGGGGGAGGGGGGAAATTACT
>Ga0326512_10001480_pt1 | contig 18064 bp, 14 predicted proteins | sample 1_2617_0518_D_FD_203652 | JGI IMG/M metagenome (GOLD analysis project Ga0326512, IMG submission 203652) | Bovine rumen microbial communities from UC Davis, California, United States - 1_2617_0518 | ecosystem: Host-associated > Mammals > Digestive system > Stomach > Rumen | place: USA... | reverse complement strand
GAACGGCAAGCCCACACGTGCCTACTTCAAGAAGTCGAACGATGCCACCCAGCTCATCGAGGAGTTCATGCTGCTGGCCAACCGCACCGTCGCCGAGAGCATCGGCAGGGTGAAGAAAGGTACGAAGGCCAAGACCCTGCCCTATCGTATCCACGACCAGCCCGACCCCACCAAGCTGGAGGCGCTGCGCGAGTTCGTCACGAAGTTTGGCTATAAGATGAAGACCAGCGGCACCAAGGGTGCCATCTCCAGAAGCCTGAACTCGCTGATGGAAGGTTGTCAGGGCAAGAAGGAGCAGAAGCTCATAGAGACCGTGGCCCTAAGGGCGATGATGAAGGCCAAATACTCCACCCACAACATCGGCCACTACGGTCTGGCCTTCGACTACTACACCCACTTCACGTCACCCATCCGCCGCTATCCCGACACGATGGTCCACCGCCTGCTCACCAAGTATCAAGACGGAGCCCGCAGCGCCAATCAGCAAAAATACGAAGAGCTGTGCGAGCACTGCTCGGATATGGAGCAGACCGCCCAGCAGGCTGAGCGCGACAGCATCAAGTATAAGATGGTGGAGTTTATGGGCGACAAGGTGGGTGAGACCTACGATGCCCACATCTCAGGCATCCAGTCGTATGGTATCTATTGCGAGATTGACGAGAACCACTGCGAGGGCATGGTGCCCATGCGCGACCTGGACGATGACTACTACGACTTCGACGAGCGCAACTACTGTCTGGTGGGCCGCCGGCATCACCATAAATACCAGCTGGGCGACCCTGTTCGTATCAAGGTCGCCCGAGCTAATCTGGAGAAGCGCCAGCTGGACTTCACAATAGCAGAAGAATAACCTCTCGCTTCTTGCCTCTTGCTTCTTAAAAGAAGTTAGTTCCTGAACACCAGCCCGTCGCCGAATTCATCGATGATGATGGGCTTGCTGCGATCCACCTCATCGGCCAACAGCCGTTTGGAGAGGTCGTTGAGCACATACTGCTGGATGGCGCGCTTCACAGGACGGGCACCGAAGTCGGGGTCATAGCCCTGCTCAGCCAGATAGGCAATAGCCTGAGGCGTGCACTCCAAGTGGATGCCCTGCGGCTCCAGCATGTCGGTCACCTTCTTCATCTGCAGGCGCACCACATCGGCAATCTGAGCCTTGGTGAGCGGCTGGAAGGTGATGATCTCGTCGATACGGTTCAGGAACTCCGGACGCATGGTCATGCGCAACTCCTCGCGGGTGGCATTGCTCGTCATGATGATGATGGTATTCTTGAAGTTGGCCGTACGGCCCTTGTTGTCGGTCAGCCGTCCGTCATCCAACACCTGCAACAGGATGTTGAAGACATCGGGATGGGCCTTCTCAATCTCGTCAAACAGCACCACGCTGTACGGCTTGCGACGCACGGCCTCCGTGAGCTGACCGCCCTCGTCATAGCCCACATATCCCGGAGGCGCACCCACGAGCCGGCTCACGGTGTGCTTCTCCTGATACTCGCTCATATCGATACGCGTCATCATCGTCTCGTCGTTGAACAGGTAGTCGGCCAGCGTCTTGGCCAGTTCCGTCTTACCCACACCCGTGGTGCCGAGGAAGATAAAGCTGGCAATGGGGCGCTTGGGGTCTTGCAGACCGGCACGGCTGCGACGCACGGCATCCGAGACAGCAGTGATGGCCTCGTCCTGACCGATGACACGACGATGCAGTTCATCCTCGAGATGCAGCAGCTTTTCGCGTTCACTCTGCAGCATGCGGGTGACAGGGATGCCGGTCCAGCGGCTCACCACCTCGGCGATGTCGTCGGCAGTGACCTCCTCACGGACGAGGCGGGAGCCCGACGGAGCCCCATCGGGAGCGGTGGCGTCCAGCTGACGCTGAATGGCGGCGATGTCATCTTCCAGGGCCTTCAGCTTTGAGTAGCGGATTTCGGCCACCTTGCCGTAGTCGCCTTCACGCTCAGCGCGCTCGGCTTCATACTTCAGGTTCTCCATCTCCTGCTTGTCCTGCTGAATCTTGTTCACCAGCTGCCGCTCACCTTCCCATTTGGCACGGAACTGTGTCTCCTGCTCGCGGAGCTCTGCTATGTCGCGGTCGAGATCGGCGAGCTTTCCGGATTGTCCAGACTCGCCGAAATTACCGGTTTCGCGGCGAATACTCTCGCGCTCAATCTCCAGCTGGGCCAGACGGCGCGATATCTCGTCGAGCTCCTCAGGCACCGAGTCGCGTTCCATCCTCAGCTTGGCAGCAGCCTCGTCCATCAGGTCGATGGCCTTGTCGGGCAGGAAGCGCTCAGAGATGTAGCGCTCTGACAGCTGGACGGCAGCGATACAGGCATCATCCTGAATACGCACCTTGTGGTGATTCTCGTAACGCTCCTTCAGGCCACGCAGAATGCTGATGGCTGAGAGTTCGTCGGGCTCGTCGACCATGACGGTCTGGAAGCGGCGTTCGAGCGCCTTATCTTTCTCGAAGTACTTCTGGTATTCGTTGAGTGTCGTGGCACCGATGGCACGCAACTCTCCACGGGCCAGGGCAGGCTTCAGGATGTTGGCAGCATCCATGGCGCCCTCGCCACCACCAGCACCCACCAGCGTGTGAATCTCGTCGATGAAGAGAATGATGCGCCCCTCGGCCTTCGTCACCTCGTTGATGACGCTTTTCAGACGCTCCTCGAACTCGCCTTTGTATTTGGCACCGGCCACCAGCGCACCCATGTCGAGGGAATAGAGCTGCTTATCTTTCAGGTTCTCAGGCACGTCGCCGCGAACGATACGACCAGCCAGCCCCTCCACGATGGCCGTCTTACCTGTGCCCGGCTCACCAATCAGAATGGGGTTGTTCTTCGTACGACGACTCAGAATCTGCAACAGACGGCGAATCTCATCGTCGCGCCCTATCACCGGATCGAGCTTACCCTGACGGGCCAGGTCTACAAGGTTCTTGGCATACTTTTCCAGCGACTGGTAGTTCTCGTCGGCACTCTGGCTCTGCACCTTCTGACCCTGTCGCAGCTCCTGAATAGCCTTCAGCATGTCTTTCTCCGTGCAGCCGGCATCCTTCATGATACGACTGGCTGTAGAATTGACACTGAGCAGGGCCAGCAGAATGGGTTCCACCGACACGAACTCGTCGCCCATCTTCTGGGCAGTTTCTTGTGCACGCACGAGTACATTGTTACTATCACTGGAGAGATAGGGCTGACCACCCTGCACCTTAGGCAGATGCTGAATCTCCTGGTCGGCCAACAGAGCTATCTGCGAGCCGTTCACGCCCAACTTCTGGAACACGAAGGTGGTCACATCCTTGGCTTTTTCCAACACACCTTTCAGAATGTGTACAGGCTCTATCATCTGCTGACCGCCCAGCTGTGCGATGTTCACAGCCTGCTGCACGGCCTCTTGAGCCTTGATGGTAAACTTGTCTAATGTCATGATTTTGTCCTCCTAATTATTTTGTTTGATGAATACTCTGTTTGCTATGGAGAAAGTGGGAGTCAACCCACCGCCTCCACCCATCATCACACAAAGGACATGCCGCACTGAGAAAAGATGTCAATATGGCATTCTTCACTGCCATATTGACACCTTTTACCTCGTCAGCCACACCAAGCGTGGATTAATGGCTCACACTGACCTTGACGGCATCTTCGGGCAAGAGGTCTTCTATCAACTCCGGCCACTCGATGAAGCAAAGAGAGCCGCTGTAGAAATAGTCTTCGAAACCCATGTCGAAAACCTCTTCAATCCGCTTGATGCGGTAGAAATCAAAGTGATAGACGGGCGTATCGCCTGCCGTGTACTCATTGACGATAGCAAAGGTAGGGCTGGTGACCACATCGGTGACTCCCAGCTCCTCGCAGACTGCCTTGATGAAGGTGGTCTTGCCGGCTCCCATACCACCATAGAAGGCAAAGACACGACGGGAGCCTATCTGGCTGATGAACTCGCGTGCCTGATCGTGGATATGGTCTAAATCTGTGATATGTATTTCCATTTCTTCAGTCTTCATTGACATTTCGCATTCCTCATTCTTCATGTCTCATTGGGGCAGACTTACCGCTTCTTGCCGCGCAGCGTGATGATGGGGATAATCATCTCTTCCATGGAGATGCCACCATGCTGGAAGGTGTTACGATAGTAGGATACGTAATAGTTGTAGTTGTTGGGATAGGCAAAGAAGTCGTAGCCCGTGGCAAAGACATAGCTCGTAGACAGGTTGGGAGCAGGCAACTGTGCCTTGCGGGGCTCTTTGATGACAAAGAGGTCTTTGTTGGATTCATAGCCCAGGTTCTTGCCCAACTTATAACGCAGATTGGTGTTGGTGTTACGGTCGCCCACAATCTTCACGGGATTGTTGGCACGGATAGAGCCGTGGTCGGTGGTGATGATGACGCGATAGTCGCTCTGAGCCAGCTGGCGGAAGAGGTCGCTGATAACACTATGACGGAACCAAGAGAGGGTGATGCTGCGATAGGCGCTCTCATTGTTGGCCAGCTCGCGCACCATCTTGGACTCGGTGCGGGCGTGCGACAGCATGTCGATGAAATTGAACACCACCACATTGAGGTCGTTCTTCTCCAGGGTGTGCAGCTGCTGCATCAGCCGGTCGGCCTCGGAAGAGGTGTTGATTTTGTGATAGGAGAAGGTGTCCTTGCGCCGGTAGCGATCTATCTGTGTGCGGATGAGCGGGCCTTCGTTGAGGTTCTTGCCCTCTTCTTCATCCTCGTCGACCCACAGCTCTGGAAACATCTTCTGAATCTGCTCGGGCATGAGACCGGAGAAGATGGCATTGCGGGCATACTGAGTGGCGGTGGGCAGGATGCTGCAGTAGACATCCTCGTCGATCAAGAACAAATCGGCCAGCTCTGCCTCCAGCATCTTCCACTGGTCATAGCGGAAATTGTCGAGCACTACCAGGAACACTTTCTCGCCCTCATTGAGCAGGGGAAAAACCTTGGTCTTGAAGATGTCGGGAGATAACAGGGGGGCTCCCTCATCTCTCCCCTCTTTCCTCTTTCCTCTATCCTCTATCCACTCCAGATAGTTCTGCTTGATATATTTGGCAAAGCCATGGTTGGCCTCCTGCTTCTGCATCTCAAGCATCTCTGTCATCTGTGAGTCGGTGGCGGTGAGTTCCAGCTCCCAGCGCACAAGCCGCTTGTAGACATCGGTCCAGTCTGCCCACGTGCGACAATCCATAATCTGCATGGAGAGCTGCTGAAACTGCTGCTGATAGTTACTCTGCACGGTTTCTGTGACAATCTCCTTGCGGTGGATGTTCTTCTTCAGGGTAAGCAGTATCTGATTGGGGTTTACGGGCTTGATGAGATAGTCGGCAATCTGTTGTCCGATGGCCTGGTTCATAATGTCTTCCTCCTCGCTCTTGGTGACCATCACCACAGGTGTCTGCGGTGCCATCTCCTTGATGCGCTGCAGAGTTTCCAATCCACTGAGACCCGGCATCATCTCATCGAGGAGAACCAGGTCGAACACCTCTTTGCCACACGCCTCGATGGCATCAGTGCCGTTGGTCACCGTCACAACCTCATAACCTTTCTTTTCCAGGAAAATAAGGTGGGCTCTCAGCAGCTCCATCTCATCGTCAGCCCAAAGCAGTCGTCCGTTTGTCATCGTTCTGATAAAAGGAATCACTCAAAATTGTTCATAAGAAAGTCTACCGCACCATTCACTCCGAAATTACGCACATCAATGCAGATGTCGTAGTTGCGGGCATCATGCCAGTCGCTGCCGGTAAAGGTCTTTGTATAGAGTTCGCGGCTGTAGTCATTGTCGACAATCATGGCAGCGGCATCCTGCTCGCTGATGTCATACTTCTCGGCAATGCGCCGCTTACGGCAGTCGATGCTGGAATGAATGAAAATCTTCAGCGCATTGGGGTGATTGGCAAAGATATGGAATCCGCAGCGCCCCACAATCACACACGACTCACGGTCGGCAATACGCCGGATGGCGTCGGCCTGGGCACGAAACAGGGCATGGCTGGTCTGTCCCTGCTCACGGCCATTGTATTCTGCATGAGCCATGTAGTTGCGGTAGAAATTCGTGAAGTCATCGCGCCACAGCGGATTGCGCATCTCTATCTTCTCCACAGCATCTTCCACGGCATTCACACGTATAGCCACCTCGTTGAGTATCTGCTTGTCAAGCAGCTTCACGCCCAGCCTGCGGGCCAGTTCTGCACCAATCTCATGTCCGCCCGTACCAAACTGGCGGCTGATGGTAATGACAAATTTCTCCTCCTTGTTCATAGTCTATCTTTCTTTAAAAGGTTAATAAATCTGCTTCATGCATACACGAATGAGTGGTATGCGTTTGCAAATATACTAATTATTTGCGAGAAACCATCATTTTTTCAGATAAAAAAGCATTTCTTTCTGTTCGTTAGACAATTCTCTGCAGCAAACACTCATGGATGTTGCGCCATCGTTCTGGGATGCTGCGCCATTGCTCATGGATGCTGCAGCACATGAAGGGCCGTTTTGTTATCGGGGTCGACAGTGAGGAGGAGACGGGCATAACGGGAGGCCTGCTCTTGATCGTGACGCTGCAGGAAATAGTAAGACTGGAGATAGAGGCAGCACTCCTTGAGCCGTTCACTATCGGTGTCGTCCTGTTCGGACTTCTCGGCGAGAATAGCAGCCAGTTGTTCGTAATAGGGACAGGCCAGACCTTTGGTTTGATCGGGGTCCATTTGGGCATTAACCTTGGCACGCATATAGAGGGCATACTCCCTGACATCGGGATAGTCGGCAGCCAGGACGGCAAAAGCAGAGTCGGCCTTCGGATAGTCCTTGACGATGGTCTGGATACGCCCATAGTAGAGATAGTCGTAATAGGACAACTTGACAGAATCACTCTGGCTGAAGAGGGCTTCCGCATAGCGCAAAGCAGCATCATACTGCTTGAGCTCGGTGGCACAGAAAAAGGCAACACGGTTGAGGGATACCTGCCGAGGATATAATGTCAAACCATATTGAGCCACGGCAAGGGCCTTGGAATACTGCTGCAGGAAGAAGGCCGACATGGAGAAGTTGCAGAGGTCCTGCTCTTTCATCTGGCTTGCAGGCACCTTGTTGTAGGCTGCGAGTGCCTTGTCGAAGTCGTTGCCGTCGAAAAAGGCACTGGCGAAGGCCCTGGCATAGTCGGTGTGTGTGAGGGCGGCAGGCTTTCCTGGGTGAGGATGGTAACGGGCAGCACTGCTGAGACACACGACAAGCATCAGGCATGTCAGCATGGTGGCGGTATGTCTCTGGGCTGGTACCATGGCGGGCGTGGTTCTTGTTAGGGAATGTGCTTGTTGAGAAATGTTCTTGTTGGGGAATAAAGACAGAAATGGCTTCCTCATAAGAAAAGGAAGCCATTTCTTGTGGTTGGTTTATTTCAGGTTCTGAATCTCAAGAGCGGGTTTGTACTCGGGGTCGATAGCCAGAATCTTCTCAGCATACTCTTTGGCTGCAGGAATATTCTTGTCAAGATAAGAACCGAACATCAGGTAGTGCAGACTGTACTTCAACATGGTGTTCTCGCTCTTGCTGCGGTCGGCCTTGCTGCCCAACAGCTCTACCACCTGCGAATACTCGGGCTTGGCCAGGCGCTGCTCCATGTTCTTGTCGAGCTTGTTGCGGAGCTCGGCACGCTTGTAGGTAGCGTAAGCCTTCTGCACGGGGAACTTCTCGGCGATAACACTATAGACATCGGCAGCCTTGTTGGTAAGCTCTGCCTTCTTGCCTTCATCGACACCCTCAGCCCACTTGGAGTAGTTGGCTGCGAGACCCTCATAGTCATCGACCTTGGTCTCGGGCTTGTTGTCGAGGAACTGCTGGTAGTACTTCAGACCGTTCTCGAAGTCGTTGTCCTTCATGTGAGAATCAGACAGGGCCTTGAGGATGGCATGACGCTTGATCATCGACTGCTCGTTCACGATGTCGAGCGCCTGGTGATAAGACTTCTTTGCATTGTCGGTCTCGTTAAGAGCATCGTAGATGAGGGCGGCATAGTAGTGGTCGTACTCTGAAGCCGTCACACTGTCAGACTCATTGAAATACTTGTTGATATAAGCCTTGGCGGTGTCATAGTTCTTCATGTCGTAGCTGGCGAACATGGCCATACGATTGAAGGTACGGTTTCTGGGCTCCAGCTTCAAGCCTGCCTCAGCTACACGGAAGGCATCCTGGGGATGCCCCGTGAAGTAGCTGGCACGCACAAACTCGTTGAGTTCACCCTTGTCAAGCTTGCTGATATCGGCCTTCATATAATGCTCGTAGGCCAGTTTACGGTTCTCCTGCACCTGCTGACGGTCATTGGCGCGCTCAGAAGCTCTCATGAAAATGTGGGCCTTGATGGCCTCGATGCTCACATCAGGTACATTCTGCTTCAGTTCATCGAGTTTCTGGGCAGAGCCACGAGGGTCAATCTTGCTATAAACCATCGCATAACGCTTGTAAGCATCAACATACTTGTTGTCGGCATAGATAGCTTGATCATAATAGGCTGCTGCTGCACCACCGTCGTCAGACAGTGCAGCGATGTCGCCCAACAACACGTAGGCAGGAGCACATTTGTTCTTGCTGGCCGTCAGCGCATAGTTGGCATACGCACGCGCATTGGCCGTATCGCTGGCCTCATAGAAGGCACGGGCAAAAGCCAACAGGTTGTCGGTGTTCTTCTTGTTCTTGCTGTAGAAAGGCTTAAGCTGTTTCTGCAGGTCGGCAGGTTTGCTACTGATAATCTTCTTTACGGCATCTACGTCAGCCTTGCTGCCGTCTTGAGCCATCACTGAAGCACTGAAACCTAATGTCAGCACTCCCATCAATACATATTTCATTGTTTTCATAATTCTTAGATGTTTTAATAGTCCGTTACTAATCTGTTTCTATCTCGCGTCTCGTATATATTGTAAATATCTCTTTCTTGTCTTTACCCTTATGACGTTTTGCTGTCAATAAGGTTTAGTTGTGCTTGACAATAACCTCGCGCACATTCATGTTGGCTGTTCGGGGAAGCAGGCCAGAGCGCAGGATAATGAGTTGTCCCTTGGGCAACTGACAGTAGTGGGCGAAAGCCGTGGGGTTGCCGTTGCGTGGGTCATTGAGCAGCGCATAGATGGTGCGGATAAGAGGATAGTTGCCATTATATAGATAGTATTGATAGGGTTTCCAGCTGTTATAGCTCTTGGCAGAGTCCATCTTGCTGACACCCATCACGGTAATATTCTTCTTGAAGGTGACATTGGTGGTGTCACGTTTGTCGTTGAGCCAATTGGAGCCGATAATGCCCAGTGAATTCTTGTGGCTCTCCACATAGTCGATAACGGCAGCACTGGTTTTGACAGCTCCAATGTTGGGATTGCTGAATTCCTTGCCCTGGAGCAAAGAGTCAACACACCATCGGACAGTGCTCGACAACGGATTGTCAAACACTACGTCAATATTCCCCAATTGCGACTTGGGATAGATTTCGCCCCATTTGGTGACTTCGCCTCGCAAGATGCGCTTGAAGTCATTGACTGTAATCATACTGTCGGGATTGCTGTTGTTGACGATAATGGCAAGACCGTCATAAGCGATAGGTATCGAACGGGGCATGTATTTACGGTCTCGCAGGCTCTTCTCTTCATTGGCAGTAAAGCGGCGGGTGCCGAAAGCGAGCCATGACTCCAACTTCATAACCTTGGCGATGGCATCCTGCTCGTTCATATACTCCACACCAATGGTGTCCAATCGTTGAGCGTTGAAATAGAAAAGCTCTTCATCAAGAATAGGGAAGAAGCTCTCGTCAGACACGAATGCTGCCGCAGCCTTCTGGTATTCTTCTTCCAATTTGGGATTAGGCTTGCTCCCACAAGAGGGGAGCAAGCCTAAAGATAGTGTTAATCCTATAATAGAATTAATGACGTTTCTATTCATTTCTGAATCAAATGATTACTGCAGGCGGAAGGTCACAGGAACGGTATACTTTACACGTACAGCCGAACCGTTCTGCTTACCAGGAATCCACTTCGGCATGCTCTTCACAACGCGCATAGCCTCTTTGTCGAGTGACGGGTCGACGCTCTTCACCACGCGAACATCGGTGATAGAACCATCGCGTTCAACGACGAACGTACAAACGACACGTCCCTGAACACCATTCTCCTCGGCTACTACAGGATACTTGATATTGCTGCTGAGGTATTGCATCAGTGCACTCGGACCACCAGGGAACGAAGGCATCTGCTCTACCACGTCGAACACCTTGGTCTCTTCAACCTTCGGAGGCTCGGGCTCGGCAATCTTCTCCTCAACATGCTTCACTTCTGCCGTCTCATCGTTACCTTCAACGGTGAATGCACCGATAGCAGTGTTCGTTGCCGAGAGATCGTCCTGAGACTTCACCTCTTGGTCTTCTTTCACCTCGTTGTCCTTCTTGATCTCAGGCACAGTGAAGGCCACAGAGCTCTTAACACGCTCTACCTCAATCTTGTTCATGTCATCAGGATCATCCTTCTTCTCCTGCTTGATCTCCTTCTTCTCGGCCAACTGGGTCAGCTCGACATCCGTCACAACGGCAACATTACGAGAAGCCATGTACTTGTCAAACGACACCTTGGCGACAACGATAGCAGCGATGATGGCGAAGCCAATGAACATCGTGATGAGAGCTTTAAGGTTGCGGGCACCTGTACCTTTGCGCAATTGATATGCTCCGTATGCTTGGTTCTTACCCTCAAATACGAGGTCGACCCAGCCATTGTCAATAAGATCTATTTTTGCCATAGTCTATTTGCATTTTAGAGATTAATCACTTGACACCGGCTTTTTCAATAAGTGCCTTGTCCTCATCGCTCACCTTGGCCATATCCTGTGTCACATACTTACTGATATTGCTAATCAGCATCTCATCGAGGGCTGCCATATAATTCGCATAGGTGCATGTGGGCAGCGGATGAATAATGACGGTCAGGGTAGGAACCTTCTGTCCGTTGGGCAGCTCACCTCTTCTCAGTTTCTTCAGCTGATCCTGGTACTGCTCCTCGGTCATCGTCGAGTTGTAAGCTTGCATCTTAGCGTCCAGCTCCTTCTTGGCAACCTTAATGATAGCCACGGGGTTGACGCCCTCCTCAGTGGTGTGCTCGTTGAGCACTTTCTCAATACCGTCACGACCATAGGTAGTCTGTTTCACACACGACGGGTCGTCGTAGTTGGGCAGACCAGCGATGTACCACACCTTGTCGTTAGCGCCAAGATATAGTGTAATGGTATGAGAAGCTTTAGTAACCTGCTTCTGTTCTTCGTTCAGTTGCTTGGTGTCTTCGTTAGAAGGCATTGTCAACGGGTAAGCCTGCGGCTTAGCCAGCGTAGTACACAGCATGAAGAAGGTAATCAGAAGCATCATCATGTCTACCATCGGCGTGAAGTTCACGCGGGTATCCATCTTCTTCTGCTTGGATAGATTCTTTTTTGCCATAGTACTAATCGTTTAAACGTTTAACATCGAGGTTCGTAATCAGCTGAAGACGGTTCTCGTTCATATCCTGAAGCTCTGACAGCAGCTTAGACACCTTCTCGTACGGAGTATTGGAGTCGCACTTGACGGCAAGCTTGATGTCAGGGTTCGCATTGCGGGCCTCGGTAACCCACTCCTGGAACTCGCTCTTGCCTCCGCTAATACTGTCGAGCGGCAGGCCGAGCTTCTGGATGGCTTCACCCATCTTTTCGGGGTCGAGACTGAGATAGGCGGCAAGCTGCGACATGGAGGCACCTACCATAGCATCCTCGCGGAAATGCTTAATCTGTGTAGGGTTGAGGGATACGTTGAACTTACTGGTCATCGCATCCAACATGGCCTGCATGTTGTTCTTGTTCTCCGTGCCCAAGAAGACGCGTCCCTCTGGTGTCACCAGAATGTTGAGCACGTCCTGCTCAGGAATCTTGGTCTCAGACACCGAACTCGGCGTGTTGACCTGTACTGGTTCTGGTGTCAAGAATGTTGATGTCAACATAAAGAAGCACAGAAGCAGCGTCATCACGTCTGACATAGGCGTCATGTCAATCCAGATGTCCTTTTTCTGTATCTTAATTTTAGCCATTCTAAAACGGTTTTTAGGGTTTTAAACGCGAATGGACTGAAAATTAAGCCTCGTTGTGGTTAGAATCGTAAGTAGCTGCGATAGTGAAACCAATCTCGTCGAGAGCGTAAGTCAGCTTGTCGATCTTGTTAGAGAAGAAGTTGTAAACAACGGTAGCAACCCAAGAGGTCAAAATACCAGAAGCCGTGTTCACAAGAGCCTCAGAAATACCAGCAGACAGAGCCATAGAGTCAGCACCACCACCAGCAGACAGAGCCTGGAACGATCCGATCATACCGAGCACAGTACCGAACAGAGCGGTCAGAGTACCGAGAGATACGATGGTAGCCACCATAGGCATGTTCATCTGCAGAGTAGGCATCTCCAGCTGGGTAGCCTCCTCGTGAGCCTGCTGAATCTTTGCAATCTTAGCAGCCTTCTTCAGTGTGTCGTCACCCTCAACAGTCTGATACATGTTGATAGAAGCGAGCACCACGTTAGCCACAGAACCCTGCATCTTGTTGCAGAGAGCCTTAGCCTCATCAAACTTCTGATCCTTGATGGCAGCCTTCACCTGAGCAGTGAATTTAGCCAGATTCATCTTACCAGACGCACTCTTGATAGCGAAGAAACGCTCGATACCAAGGCAGATCACAGTGAAGAGCAGGGTAAGGATCAAACCTACCACGAAACCTCCCTTGTACACAGTACCCAGCAGGTTAGCGGGATGACCAGAGCGATCGCCACCAACGAAGTTGTCGGGGTTACCCATTACAAAGTACCATACACCATAACCTGCGAGAGCGCAAATCACAAGAATAATCCATGCTGCTTTAACACCCTGGAAGCCCGAATTCTTTTTGGCTGGGGCTGCAGCCTTTGTTGTTGTTGCCATAAATAAAAATAATTTTTTAGTTATTAAATGAGATTGTTTGTTAATGTTTTCGTAGTCATATCTCTCGGCAAAGTTACTAAATTAGGACGTACTAACCGCCTAATTAAGAACTTTTAACTTGATATTTCTCATTTTTTATTGTAATACAGCCAAAGCTTCCTTGATACGACGCATTGCCTCCACGATATTTTCATCACTCGTGGCATAGCTCATGCGGAAACAATCAGGGTCACCGAAGGCGTCACCACCCACTGTTGCCACATGGGCTTTCTCCAGCAGATACATGGCAAAGTCGGTCGAGTTGTTGACGGCAAAACCGTCTACCGCGCTCTTCTTTCCAAAGAAGCTGCTGCACTTGGGGAACAGGTAGAAGGCACCCTCGGGCACATTAACCTCAAGGCCCGGGATATCCTTGGCCAGCTTCACAATCAAGTCGCGGCGACGCTCGAAAGCCTGACGCATCTCCTCCACACACTCCTGACTGGAAGTGTAGGCAAACTCGGCGGCTTTCTGACTGATAGAGCAAGGGCCGCTGGTGTACTGTCCCTGCAGTTTGTTACAGCCTTTCACGATCCATTCCGGCGCTGCGATATAGCCGATGCGCCATCCCGTCATGGCATATGCCTTCGAGACTCCATTGACGATGATGCTACGTTCCTTCATGCCATCGAACTGGGCAATAGACTCATGCTTACCGATATAGTTGATGTGCTCATAAATCTCGTCGGCCAGCACAAAGAGGTCGTCGTGCTTCAGGATGACCTGCGCCAACTGCTCCAACTCATCCTTTGAATACACGCTGCCCGTAGGATTGCTAGGCGAGCAGAGGATGAGCAGGCGAGTTTTGGGAGTGATGGCAGCCTCCAGCTGTGCAGCCGTCATCTTGAAGTTCTGCTCAAAGCCGGCCTCCACGATGACTGGTTTGCCACCAGCCAGCAATACCATCTGCGGATAGCTCACCCAATAGGGGGCGGGAATGATGACCTCATCGCCTGGATTCACCAGCGCCATCACGGTGTTGCAAACGCTCTGCTTGGCACCGTTCGACACCAGTATCTCTGCCGGCGTATAGTGCAAGTGGTTCTCACGCTCCAACTTACGGGCTATGGCCTGTCGCAAATCAGGATAGCCGGGCACTGGTGAGTATCTCGAGTAATTCTCGTCCACAGCCAACTTGGCAGCCTGCTTAATATGGTCAGGGGTATTGAAGTCTGGTTCTCCCACACTCATATTGATGACATCGATGCCCTGAGCCTTCATCTCAGAGCTCTTTTGTGACATTGCCAGCGTAGCAGAGGGGGCAAGTCGTTGCAAACGGTCAGATAATTGTGCCATATAGTTGCTTTATGTAATTATTGAACTGCAAAAGTAAGCAATTTATTGTTTCTAAACGAATAAATCCGTCTTTTTTTACATTATTTCAGATGTAAAGTGTGCCCCATGCGCTCTTTTTTGGTCTGCAGATAGCGCAGATTATACTCATTGGGCGTCGTTTCGATGGGCACGTTCTCAACAATCTCCAGGCCGTAGCCCTCCAGACCGACCCGCTTCACGGGGTTATTGGTCATCAAGCGCATCTTCTGCACACCCAACATGCGCAGTATCTGAGCTCCGCAGCCATAGTCGCGCTCATCGGGCTTGAAGCCGAGATGCACATTGGCATCTACCGTATCCATGCCCTCCTCCTGCAACTTGTAGGCAGCAATCTTGTTCATCAGCCCGATGCCCCGTCCTTCCTGTTGCATATAGACGATGACCCCCCGTCCTTCTTTTTCTATCATCTGCATGGCTTTGTGCAGCTGCTCACCACAGTCGCAACGCTTCGAGCCCAAGATATCGCCCGTCATGCAACTGGAATGAACGCGCACCAGTATTGGCTCGTCTTCATTCCACTCGCCTTTAATCAGAGCCATGTGCTCCAGTCCGTTGCTCTTCTGACGGAAAGGAATCAGCCGGAAGTGGCCGTAGTCAGTGGGCATGTCCACCTCTTCGCCTTTCTCCACGATGCTCTCTTTCTTCAGTCGATAGGCTATCATGTCCTTGATGGAGATGATTTTCATATCGTGCTGCTGGGCAAACTCTATCAACTGCGGCAGACGGGCCATCGTTCCGTCGTCGTTCATAATCTCCATCAGCGCTCCGGCAGGATACAGTCCGCTGAGCTTACACAGGTCGATGGCGGCCTCGGTGTGTCCGGAACGGCGCAGCACCCCATTGTCCTGAGCATACAGGGGGTTCACATGCCCTGGACGTCCAAACGTCTTGGGTGTGGACTGCGGATCGGCCAGCGCCTTGATGGTTGCAGCGCGGTCGTGTGCCGACACGCCCGTGGTGCAGCCCTCTATCTTGTCGATGGTGACAGTGAACGGAGTACCCAGCAGCGAAGTATTGTCCTGCACCTGATGGGGCAGGTCCAGTTCCTTACTGCGGCTGATGGTGATGGGGGCACAGAGCAGCCCTCGTGCATTCTTCAGCATGAAGTTCACCATCTCGGGGGTTATCTTTTCAGCAGCACATATCAGGTCGCCCTCGTTCTCGCGGTCTTCATCATCCACCACGATGACGAATTTGCCTTCCTTGAAGTCGGCCAGTGCCTCTTCTATCGTATTCAGTTGGGTTGTATCCATTGTCTTATACCTTATTATATTATATATAGTGAGTTAACGAATATAATGCGAGTTGATTCTGTCCACAATGCAGTCATTGGCTCTGACGACCACTTTCAGGTCTCGATACAGGCGGAAGCGGAAGCGCAGCATGCGGAAGTAGAAGAAGATGCCCACAGGCAGCAACAGTCCCACAACGACATTCAGCCATTTGTTCACAAAGGGGCGCGTGTGGGCATGGGTCGCCAGAATAGGATAGGAATTCAGAGCATTCAGTATCACCTTGTCCCTGGTGTTCGACAGGTCTTCAATCGTCATCTCCAGTTTCTCGCTGATGTCGCTGATGGTATGGTCGTCGCCCTCTCTGAAGAACACCATGATGGGATTGGGCCAGCGGCGCAGATTATGCTCTTGCTGATATTGCCGGATATCATCCGTCATCAGACTGAGCTGCTGCGCATCGCTCGCATAGTCGGGATCGTTGATTATCACCTCCTTGCCAATGGTGGGTCGCTTCATGCGCAGTCCCAGCATGCGCATCAGCAGGTTCTTATAGAGGTCTATGTTGAACACCACCGAGTCGTTGTTGGCCTTGTAGGTGAAGAACACAGCCACCGGCGTGAGCACGGCGGTAGCCAGCAGCTTGCCGAACCACACGGTCCAGTTGTCATCTCGTGCCATCTTCATGCCCGTGCTGTCCAGGATATAGAAGATGATGAACACCAACACGGAGATGATCACCGGCACGCCCAGTCCGCCCTTCCGGATAATAGCTCCCAAGGGGGCGCCTATGAAGAAGAAGATGAGACACGACAGCGAGAGTGTGACCTTGTTGATGGCCTCCATCTGGTGCATGCGCTCCTGACGGTTCAGATAGAAGGAGTAGTCGGCCTTGAATTCGAGGTTGCTCACCGCCATCTGGGCATCGCTGGCAGCACTTTGCACCACCCGCTGCTTCTCCTCGCCGCTCAGCCGGTAGTACAACGTGTCAAAATGCTCCACTCCCTTATCGGCAGCCTTAGCCAACTGCAACGAGTCGCCCTTTTGCAAGGCCGGCCTGCTGAACACATAGCTCTTGGCCTCCCGATAGTATTCATGGCCTACAGAGTCATTGAACTCTCTGATGGAATCCAAGTCATGCAATATCTGGCGCATACCCTTCGAGCGGGCATCCGAGGCGATGCCCCCGGCATCGGCCATATTGAAGTCGCCATCGAAATCCAACAGAATCTTCTTGGTGGCGAAGGTCTCGCGCCGATAAGGCACATTGGCACTGACGTTGAGTCCCGACTGGCGCATATTCTCAAACCACTCACCGCTGTAGAGCGACAGCAGCAGGTGCTTCTTCTCCGCCGTCGACTGGATGCGCCCGGAGTCGGCCAGTATCACTGCGGCATCTTCATAGCCGCCGTTCATGCGGTATATCATGATGCCATAGAGCATGCCTGTCTGCATGTCCTTCTGCTGCACGTAGAGATTAGAATTGGGTATTCCATCGTAGAAGATGCCTTCCGGTATCTCCAGCTCAGGGCTCTTCTGTTTCATCGACATCAGCAGCTGCTGGAACGATAGGAACGCCTTCGGACCGATGACCTCCTGGAAATAGAAGGAGATGCCCGCCACCAACAGCGTGATGACGATGAGCGACCGCATGGCCTGCAGCAGGGATATGCCGGCAGCCTTGATGGCCGTCAGCTCCGAGCTCTCTCCCAGATTGCCGAAGGTGATGAGCGACGACAGCAGGATAGCCAGCGGGAAGGCCTGGGGCATGAGCATGATGCCCATATACCAGAAGAACTGCGCCAGCACCTCCATCGACAGTCCCTTGCCCACCAGTTCGTCAACATATCGCCATAAGAACTGCATCATCAGCACAAACTGGCAGATGAAAAAGGTGGCAAAGAACAGTAGGCCAAACTGTTTTGCGACAAATATGTCTAATTTCTTGAACAAATACATGTATGTTCCCATGCTGCAACCGACCACCATTGTCAGTAACAGCATGCAAAGGTAGTAAAAAAAACATGAACGGATTCTATAATTAACATTTTTTGTTACAGCGGGACGGCAAACCATTTGGATTTCCGCTCATTTCTTCGTACCTTTGTGCACAAAACAGAACAAACGACCAAAACAGTATGAACAAAAAACTCTTTTCCTTCCTTGCCATCGCAGCAGTCTCGCTGAGCACGGCGGCGCAAACCATGATGGATGTCAACACCAAGAAGCTGGGGGCGCCCATCCAGTCTACTATGTACGGTATCTTCTTTGAAGACATTAACTATGCTGCCGACGGCGGCCTCTACGGCGAACTGGTGAAAAACCGCTCGTTCGAGTTTCCCCAGCACCTGATGGGCTGGCAGACGTTCGGCTGCGTGGAGCTGAAAGCCGACGGCCCCTTCAAGCGCTGCCCCTGGTATGTCATCCTCTCCGACCCCGGCCATCGCGACCGCCGCAGCGGACTCACCAATGAGGGCTACTTCGGCATCGGCGTCAAGA
>Ga0326512_10001479_pt1 | contig 18066 bp, 27 predicted proteins | sample 1_2617_0518_D_FD_203652 | JGI IMG/M metagenome (GOLD analysis project Ga0326512, IMG submission 203652) | Bovine rumen microbial communities from UC Davis, California, United States - 1_2617_0518 | ecosystem: Host-associated > Mammals > Digestive system > Stomach > Rumen | place: USA... | reverse complement strand
TAATACTTCTGCAGCTTTAAATAATGAGTTCATTGAAACTTCATTATCTTCTAAGAAGAATTTAAAAATTTCTGCTTCAAGTAATTATAAAATAATAGCTTTTGAAGGAACTTTAGCTGGAACAGAATTAACATTCACTGTAGATAAAACAGGTATCTATACTAAGGACGACTTAAAGTTAATTCTTTCTGGAGCAGTTAAACTTAGTGATTACATTGATACTAAACTTCCATTCTTAATTGAAGGTGAAACAGGAGCTTTCCGTTTAAGTGGAAATATTACTCCTAAGATTTCTATTGAAGCTGAGGAAGAAGTTGATTTAGACGCTAAATATGGTGATATTGTTTTAACATCCGGAGATACTATTAAGATGGAAGCTTCTGAAATTCGTCTTAATGCTATGAATGAAGATAAGAGTGGTGGTGCTGTTAACTTTGGTGTTACACAAGATGTAATATTCTTAACTAACAAGTTAACTAAATCTTTGAATGTTGAATCTACTGCTGTTCCTACTTCTATTAAGATGATGTTACAAAACAACTATCAAGAACCTGTTTATTGGGACGGAACTGCTGGTAAGTTTAGAATTCCTGTTAAACATCTATATCTTGATGATGCACATGTAACTGAACTTACTCCATCTAATTATGCTAATGGATTAGCTGTTTACTTTGCTGATGGAACAAGACTTCCTGCTGATTATACTTGTTTCATTGCTACTAAATCAGTATCGGGAACAGTAACGACTACTACTATTTATAAGACTGGTACTAAAGGTAGTGAAAATGTTTTGAAGAAGAAATTAGGAGAACCTGTTGCAGTATATACAAATGATTCAAGTAATACTTCTTCAAATACAAGTGGATTAGGAGTAGCAACAAGTAATAATATTGCTAATATTGAATTTGAAGATTATGCATTTGATGGAACAGGATGTCAAGTGGTTGCTTCAGAAGAATATGTGGCTCTTAAGGAAATAAATTTAGCTGACATGATAGATATTTTAACAGAACTTAAAACAATGAAAGCTAATCATCAAGGTCCTTGGGCAGTTTAATTATTATAATTAAATAATTACTATGATTAGAAAAGGAAATAGTAAAATAATCGCTATGTATTTAAACGGATGGAAAGTTCTGTCCGTTTATACATAGGGATAGTTAGTATGGCCTGAACAAGGAGAAGAGATAATTGATAAAATTTTGTCCTGCTTTTCTAATGGATATTGGATTGATGAATATCCTTGGACAGATGAAATACCTTGGACTGATAAAATAAGAAATAATGGAGACATTTAATAATTATATAGATGAATTTGTAGATTGGGTTACTGGTTAGGATACTTCTCAAGAAGAAGAAGTAGAAAAAATAAGAGTATCTTCTACAGGAGGTCTTCCAGTATCCGGAGGAGCCATACGTGAATTAATATAGACTAAGCTAAAGAAACCATTTGTTTCTTATGAAGATGTAAAAGCTGGTTTATATAGATTATTTAGTAGTGAAGCTACTAGAGATAGATGGATTAGAATGAATACTGAAGGAAGTTCTGACTATGATCCAGAAGGTTCTGCTAAATTAGAATTATTCAATTTTGTTAGACCTTCTGATTTTGTATTAACTTTTACAGGACTTGATCCTAATCCTAAATATGTAATAAATGGAGATAGTTCATCAAATGCTACAAATTTAGCATTTAATGTATACTTATCTAAAGAATAGGGTGGAGGTACTGTAACTGAAAGTGACTCTTTTACTGTAACATATAAAGTTACTGATTCATATGGTGTTGAACATACTTCTGTAGAAGAAAGAGATACTACCTTTATGAACTCTACAACAAAGAAAGTTACCCATAATATATACAATGATTTAACAGTAGGACAAAATACAGTTACTGTATCTATGAAGGCTAGAAACTCTAGTGCTCAAAACTCTGTTACTTTCCCAGTATATTTAATGGATTTTATTCTTGAAAGTACCTTTGATTATTCAGCACACTGGGATCCAACACAAACTATTCAAGTTCCTGTTAGTGTAAGAAGAAGTGATACAAGTCTTACTTTAACAGTGGATATTTATGTAGATAGAACATCTAATTCACCCGGTATTCATGCTGGAACTTGGACAGTAAATAACACAGAAACAAATCCTACGAAAGTATTTAATCTAGCAAATAATTATGAGGCTAATGTATAGTCGTCAGATCATATAAAACATACTATGACTATTATAGCTAGTTTGCATAATTCTGATAGTGGAGAGTATCATTATAGTAATGTTTTATATTATGATTTTATAGTAGCTTCAAGCACTGTAGGAATTGTAAATAAGTTTATAACTACAGGATATTCAATTCCATATGATAAAATTAATATTGACGAAGAATCTAATAGAATTATCTTAAAAGGAACTCAATATGAACCATTATCATTGGATTGGGCTTACTATACTGATAGAGACACTACTGGACAAACACTTAATATTTAGTGGGCTGTTAAAGTTACAAATGATGGTGAATCTACATATAATCCAATAACTATTGTAGAAGGCCAAAACTATAATAGAGGTGAAACATTGAAATTTATTCCAGATTTTGATACCGAAGATTATATAGGAACTAAATTAGTTGCTTTAGATGAACAAGGAAATGAAATTGATGCATTCCCACTTGAAGTATCTAAGAGTACATTGTCTATTACTGAGACAGGAGGATATGATTTAAAACTCTCTGCTTATGGTAAAACTAATAATTCACCAGATAAAGATTCTTGGACAGATACTGCAAATAATGTAACATCTACTTTTACTAATATTATATTTGATGATAATTCTGGTTGGAATAACAATAGTTTTATTACTTCTGGTTCAAATCAATATTTAACTGTAAATTATTGTCCACTTCCTATTAATTATAATTTAGCTAAGGATGGTAAATCTATAGAAATAGACTTTATGCCTGAAAAAGTTGCTAATGATGGTGATGTTATTATTACTATTGGGGATTTAACTAAAGGTCATATTGTTATTTCTACTAATGAAGCAGCTTTATATAATGGTGATAGTAAAATTGTTCATACTAATTATAAAGCTAATGAACGTATCAAATTATTGTTTGTATTTAATCCTGTAACTCCAGGTTCTGTAGATTCTAACCTCGCATATATTATGAACAATGGTGTTCTTGAAAGAGGTAAAGAATATGGTACTGCTTCATCTTATTTATCTAGTGCTGGTAATATTAAAATTGGGGGTAGTGATAGTGGAGTTAGAGTATATAGTATTAGAGGATATAATAAAGCTTTAACTTATGAAGAGGCTTTAAATAACTATATTTATGATAGTGAAGATAAAGCTACTATTATAAATAGAAATGATATCTTTACAAGTAGTGTTATTGATTATACTAAAGTAAAGAATAAAATAGATACAGTAGTTATTAATGGAAATCTTGATGCTTTACTTACACAATCAAGCACAAAAGATGAATCAACTACTACAATAAACTTTAAACGTGAATGTGTTACTGATGCATCAAAGTCTTTTGAAGTAGTAAATGGAATGATTAGAAAGCATGGTCAATCTACTCTTAACTATCCTATTACTTCTATGAAAATTTGGCTTAATAAAGGAAAAGATGAAGATAATGTAACAACTACTATTGTTTTATCTGATTCTCAAAGAGCTGAAGGTTTAAATAAGAATAGATATATGATGAAGACAGGAGCAATCCCTTCTAATAAATTCGTTCTTCAAGCTAACTATGCAGACTCTTCAGGAACTCATAATGGTTCTTTATTAAGACTTATTAATGATACTTGGTATAATGCACAAGATTCAGAAGGTAGACATATTCTTAGAACTGCTCCTCAATTATTTGCTTCTGGAGAAACTTTAACTCATGACGACGAAGATTTACATGAGGATGGTACTTGGGTAGAAGGTGCTTATAATATAGCTAGTGGAGCTTCAGGATATGATGCTAGTAAGGTAGGAAAAACATGGCCTCAAATAGCTGGAAAAGCTTTCCCATATAAAATAAGAAATGCTGCTGACTCTTTCCCATGTGCAGTATTCTATAAGAATGGTCCTGATGATGGTTATCATTTCTTAGGTCAGTATGTATTCATGGATGACAAAAAATCTGATTACGTATTCGGAGAAAGAAGTATTTATTACTTTGGTACTGGAAATGATCCATTTGTATTAAGAACAGAAAATACTAAGAATGGACCTAATGGTAAACAAGATACTGCAGACCATTGTGTATGGGATAATAAAGATGTTCTACGTATAGAAGTTGTGTTACCTAATACTAGATTATCTAGTTATATGGATTTCAATGTAACAGATACTAATAATAATTCACACACTTGTACAGATATTAAATATGATGAAAAAGGCAACCCAATCCAATATTATTGGGAAGATTATTTTGAATTAATTTATCCAGATGAAGATGATGTTGCTAAAGATGATGCAAAGAAAGGAAAAACTAAATTTAGTTAGGATTCTAAATTTGTATCTAAAGTAACTCCATTTATTAATTTCTTAAAGTGGATTACAGATTGTAAAAATAACTATGCAAATGCTACTCAATGGTGGTCAGCTGGTACATATAGTTCTACTCAACAAGCTTTTGAAGCTACAGCTCACAACCACTTAGATATGTATAAGTTAGCAGCTTACTACATTTTCTTCCTAAGATTTGGTCTTGTGGACTCTGTTGAACGTAATGCTCAATTAAAAACCTATGATGGTCAACACTGGCATTATGAACCATGGGATATGGATATTGCTTTAGGTAATACTAACCAAGGTGCTTTAGTATTGAATCCACCAATGACTAGAAATACTTTTGAACCAGGTACTACTACTTATGCTTTCTCTGGTAAGAGTGCTACAACTTCAAATGTTCTTTGGGACTGTTTAGAAGCTTGGACTTATTGGTCAGAAACTGTAGTTCCTACTGTAGCTCAAGCACTTTATTCTGCTGGCTTAAATTATAACAACATTATTAATATGTTTGATAAAGAATATGCTGAAGCATGGTCTGAATCAATGTATAATGAGTCTGGTTACTTTAAGTATGTTGAGAATGGTGGTGCAGACTGGTTAGCATGGTTACAAGGTTCTAGAACATCTCACAGACACTGGTGGATTAGTACTTCAATGAACTATTATGATGCTAAGTGGTCTTGTGGATCATTTAATGAACATAGAATTCGTATATTTGCTGATAAAGCTATAAATCCTGTAGGTACTGATATTATCACTATTAAACCTACTTCAGATACTTTCTTTAAAGTAGCTCAATAGGAAGGTAAAACAAGTTTAGGATTCTTACCTGCTACAAGATAGAATCCAGCACAATTTGATATTTCTACAGCATCTTTTTCTGCTAAGGACCCATCTTATATATATGGAGGTACTTTCGTAGAAGAAATTGATTTAAGTTGTTTTGCTGAAAAACTTAAAGCAGCAGACTTATCACTTTGTTATGATGCTGTTTTAGGTGCACCTATTAAGAAGCTTAATGTTGGAGTTCCCTATACAGTAGATTCGGCTACTCAATATTCAGGTAAAGTTTCTGGTACTCAACTTCGTCTAACAGGTTATGATTCTACTACTAGACAAGATGCTTTTGCTAATCTTCAAGTATTAGATATAACAGGACAAAGTACTATTACAAGTACTTAGGAACTACTTGCTACTAGAAATAGAAAGAATCTAACGGATTTCTATGCTATTGGTAGTGGTATTACTCAGTTTATTAGTTCTACTTCTGGTAATAAATTTAATACAATTAAATTACCCGGAGTTACAACAACTACTTATACAGGACAACCAAGCACTACAGTAAGTTTCAATACATTATCAATGCAAAATAGTTCTTGGAACACTATTGAATTCTGGAATACTGTTAAATCTGGTGATGTACAATATGTTCGTGATGAAAATGATGAAATTGTACTTGATGATGATAATCTTCCAGTATTAGTACCAAATATTGCTACATTTACTAAAGCTAGCATACCTTCACAATTAACTACAGTTCAATTCAAAGGTAGTACCGCTAGAAATGAATGTTCTGCCCAATTCTTATTAGATTGGATTGATGCTATTGATAATAGTCTTCCAGCAGGTCATACTGAAGAAGATTTATATGCAGTATTAAGTAATAAAATATTTGAAGCTGAAAATATTAACTGGGGTGTTTCTGGACAGAACGTAAGTATTTCATATAATGACTTAGCTAGAATAGCTCAATTTAATGAAGGCAATAACCAGGGAGGTACTATTAAAGGATACATTATGTTATCTGATGTAACACCTCTTACAGCTGTTCAACTTAATCAAATTACTTCATGGTTTGGACCTACAGCATTCTCTAAGAGTTCTAGAAATAGTGGATTAGTAATTGACCAAAATACTAATTATGTAAGAATTACCACTACAGGTACTCACGTAGTAGGAAATGATATTTGTTTAACTGAAGGTAGTAGTGCTACTTTAATGGCTACTAAGTTTATTCTTTCTGAAACTGACCAAAGTGATTATCAATGGTCTATTGTTGAAGGTACTGTTGGACAAGTTAGTGAAGCTACAGAAGTTAATTCTTGTTCTCTTATTGTTGGTGATGATGGAGCTGTTCACTTAACTACTATTCAAGCTGGTATATATGGAGATTACTATGTAACTGTTTGTGCTTTAAAAGAGGGATTAGCCCCAGAATATTTAACTATTAAAATTATTGGTGCTATTCTTCCTGACCATATAGAAATTAGAACAGAACAAAAAGCTATTTCTGATGCTAGACGTTTCTATATGAATGAAACAATGGGAACATAGATGCCTCTATTAACAGGAAAAATTAAGAACTTAACAGATAATACTATAAGAGATGCTTATGTATTGACTTAGGTTGGACAAAAAGTAGAATTCTATCCAGAAGTTATAGACGGAGAAATTCCAAGTACTGTAAATGTTAGTAGTATTAGATATCAAATGACTCCATTACTTGCTTCTTATACTTCTTCTACACAACTTACAGGGTATGAAGATACTTTAGAAAATAGAGTTGATGATGGTGTTATATTCTATAATAAATCTGCTACACATAATGGAATTGTTTTAGGTGTAACTTCAGTTCCTAATGACTTGACTCTTTATGAGTTAGTTGTAAATGTGACTGCAGGTCAAAAAGTATTTGTTAAAACTGTTAATATTTTTGTATACAATGATAATACAGTAATGCATATGTCTAGCACATCAACTCCTGTACAAACAGTTTTAAATAATTTACATCAATCACTATACGGTAATAGTTTAAGTAAATATTATAAATCAGATTTATTAAGCTTAACAGGAACTCTTGATTTCTCTACTAATAGTAATGGTATATCTATGATTAGAGATGAAACAGGAAATCCATTATTAGCTTTAACTACTAATATTAATAGTATAGATTTAACAGGATGTACTAGTGTAGCTACTAGTGGAATTATGCTTAATTAGACATTCCCAACATTACCTTATTTGACTTCATTATCACTTAATGGTTGTACTTCAATCACTGGTGTTGTAGATTTCTCTAATTGTCCTAAGTTAGCAACTTTAGATATTAGAAATTCTGCTATTAATGCTAAGTTTGATAATAGTAATCATGAGATTGCTACATTACAATTAGGTAGTCCTGACTCTGTTTATATTAAGGATCCTAAGGTATTAGTTCCTTCCGGCGTATCAATACAAAGTGAAGATGATATTACATCTTTGGATATTATTAATGTTCCAAATTGTAAATCATTTACAATGTTTGCTAAAATAATGAATATATCATGAAACATATAAGACATTTAATAATATAGCAAAAGAAAAATGCCGATGGAGGCTCAGTTGAGACAGTTAGCAGTGCGGTAATAACCGCACTGTATAACATGTCAAAAGACGAGTAGTTAGTTTATAATTCAACAGATTTAAAAGGAGATTTACATTGTGCTGTAGGTTCTTCTAAATAGATTAATTCTTTAATGGCACAATATCCAGGTTTAAGTATTGAAGCTGATACTTATACAATTGATTTTGAAGATCCGGAATTTGAGAGAATATGTGTAGATAATTGGGGTAGTAATGGTGCTGTAACCGTTAGTTAGTTAGCAGCTGTTACAAATGCTGGTTATAACACATTTGCTGGTAATAATAGTATAATTAAAGCAACAGACTTAGTATATTTTACAGGTTTAACAGGTTTAAATAATTGCCCAAGATTTCATGGATGTACTAATATGACAGAAATAACTATTCCACCAAATTTACATGATTTACAATCAGGTTTTTTGAGTAGTTGTTCTTCTTTAACTACTATAAATGGATTAGATCATGTACAAACTGTATAGAATTCTCCCCTCTCAGGTTGTTCATCATTAACCTCATTAGTTTTTACTTCATTAACAGGAATGTGTGATGTGGGGGAAATGACTAATAGTGCGTTGACAAATGTAGAAATAAATGAAGGATGCACTGTATTTAGACTTATTCTTAGAAATGGAGGTCCTACTACATTCAATGTTCCATCTACAGTTACAGAGTATACTTTTACTTGTCCTAATTTAACAACAGTTACATTTGCTCAAAATAGTCAATTACGTTCTACACGTGGCTATGGAGGATTTTCTGGATGTACCAGTTTAACAACAATAAATAATTTTCCATGGGATACATGGACTACAATGGGTTCTTATTGTTTTGCTAACTGCGTAGCGTTGACTGGAACAATAAAAACTCCTGTAGGACAAACAACTATTGAAAATAATGCTTTAGCAGGGCTGCTTTCAATAGATTCCATAATAGTAGATTCTGCAGTAAATACAATAGGAACAGGAAACTTTGGTAGAATAAAAACAGGAGCTAAAATAATAATGAATCCCACAACACCTCCAACATTATCTCATACAGTAGGAGGAGCTGATTATGGAACTCCAAATACTGCAGGATGTGTATTCTATGTTCCAGATGCTTCATATAATGATTATATATCTAACGGTGGGCAATATTGGACAGAGTTATATAATAATGGTAGAATAAAAAAGATGTCTGAGTTACCTTCTTAACCCTATAAATATTAATAGATTATGAATCATATAGTAATAAAACAAGACACATCAGGAACTGAAGAAGTTAGTTCTGCTGTGATTACTGCATTGTACAATGCTGTAAATGATGAATATTTAGATAATAATAGTGAGCTATAGGGAAGGTTGCATAGTTCTTATGGAGGAAGACAAGTAATAGAATATTTAACTACTACATTCTAGAATTTATATATATCTGTAGATAATTATACTATAGAATTTGAAGATTCTGAAGCTGAACGTATTTGTGTTACTAATTGGGGAGATGGTTCTATTATAACAGATAGTTAGATGGCCTAGGTAACAAATACTGGAAACGTGTTTAAAAATAATACAGATATTATTAAGTTTAATGAGTTTAGATACTTTACTAATGTAAATAGTTATAGTTTTGAAGGATGTACTAACCTTAGAGAAATAACACTTCCGATTGCTAAAACTTCTATTTATGAATATGCTTTCAAAGGATGTACTAGTTTGCAAAGTTTTGATTTTCAAAATATACTCTCTGTTGGAAAGTATGCTTTTTAGAATTGTAATAATACACAATTCTCTAATTTAGGAAATATAATGTCATTTGGAGACAATTCATTTTCGAATTGTTCTACATTAACATCTATAGAATTTCCAGATGGAGTATTTCTTGATTATAATGCATTTGATGGTTGTGGACTTTAGTCGGTAACATTTAAAGGAGATTTTACTGCTTCTGCATATGGTAGATGTTTTAATTGGTGTAATAATTTAACATCTGTTACTTTTGAAACACAATTTTCATATTTACCAATGGGAATGTTTAATCATTGTAGTGGATTACAAACAATTGATTTAACAAACTGTATGTCTTATAGAGTATCGGACAATGATCCTTATTACGGAGGTCATTTCTCAGAATGTGGTTCTCTAATAACTGTTACATTAAGTCCTCATGTAAATAGACTTGAAGCTGGAATGTTTGGTTATTCTAGTATTCAACGTATTACTATACCAGCAAACGTTACAGAAATAGGAAATAGTTGTTTTTATGCATGTAGAAATCTTACAGTAACTTGTTTGCCTACAACTCCACCGACTCTAGTAAAAGATGCTAATCAAAATTATAATCACTTCGGAATGGTACCTAGTATTAAAGTTCCAGCAGCTTCTTTAGAAGCATATAAAACAGCTGAGGGATGGAGTACTTGGGCAGGTAATATAACTGCTATTGCATCTTAATAAGTTCAAAATAATTAAAAATAGTCAGAAATGTCTTTCCAGATGTTTCTGGCTATTTTTGTTTTATACTAAAAATTTTTATTCAATTTAAGTCCACTTTTAAAACGTTACTAAACGTAACTACTTGATAATCAGGCAGTTACAAAATTTTTAGTAACGTTTCTGAATAAGAATCTACTTTTTTTTGTTTTATCTCTAACTATTAATATCTTAGAATATTAAAACGTAATAATATATGAATATAAAAAGACCAAAACCCAAATCTGGTAATTTAAATCCACTTGGCAAACCTTATAGCAAAGGAGGAAAAGTTGGATAGAAATCTAAAGCATAAAGGATTCCTAGTCATATTAAAGTATATTCCGCATTTCATAGCTTTCTTCTATGTTTTATATACTTTATTATCTTTTGCAGGAATAGATACAGTAATGTTAGGCGTTTAACACACATATCTGTAATCCCTTGGATATTTATGTATATGACTTCTCATATCTTTAAATATTGTTATGTACATAGACTGCCATTATATTACATTATGTCTAACGAACTATTAGTTGATATAGATTATTATATAGGAATTCCTATTGATGAAATTAAATTATTGTTAATACATATGACAGCAATAATGTTATTAATATTTGGATATTCCTATTATTATATTAAATATAAATTAAAAACATGAGTTTTATACAAAGATTAGGAAGCAAACAATTTCCTGTTCCTTAGAAAAATAAAGAACGTATGGTATTTGGAAAAAAGAAAGAAACTATTTTAAATGAAATAGTAGTTGTAGACCTTGAAGGAAAAATAAGTTTAAAACTTGTTGGTCAAAATTTAGATGAAAATGCTATTTATAATTGGCTTATAAACATTGATTCTAAATCTATTAATCTTTCAATAAAAGGTACTGTATTAACATTATCTAAGAATAATTCTAAAAAATTTAAAGAAGCTAAGAAAATAGATGTTCAAGTAACACATAATAATATTGTAAAAGTATTTAATATAGAAAATGCTGAAGATAATAAGAAATCTGCTATAGACAAATTTTTAGAAAATCAAAACTAATATGTTTGGAAAAGAAATTGGTTCACTTAATGAAAACTTAGTTCTAAATACTGCTGGAAAAGTTAAGATTAGATATGGCTCTAAATATATTGATTTACTTAATGAAAAAGGAGAACTTAATATAAAAGTGCCTAAAATAATAAAATCCATTAAATCAGAAAGTGAAATAAAAACTAATGGATTTTATTATTTAGACAATAATTTATATGCTTATATAGATGGAGTTACATTAGAAATTATTAAAGAACCTTTACTTTCTATTTATAATTCTAATCTAGAAAGTCCGTCTCAAGATGAAATTTCTTTAGTATATTTAAATGGAACTTGGCAATATATACCTATAGTTTTAAAAGAACAATTTACTGAATTACAACAAAATGTTAAAACTCTTAAAGAAAAGATAGAAGAGTTAGAAAAAAAGTTAAATGAAGAATAAAAATGGAACAATTAAGTTTATTACAAAAAATTTATTAGTATGGTGAAACTCTTTCAAGTAATGAGTTAAACCAAATAGTATAGTATCTTAATTCTTCTATAGAAGCCATCAATAAATTAATAGCTAAAAACAATAGTATTAATGAAGGTCATTGTGAAATGCGATTTAAAGTAAGTACACAATAGCCTAATGCTCCAGCTAGTGGTAGTGATGGTACTTCTGATGGTTGGTCTAATACATATACTATGCCAGACACTGCTAATGGAGAATGTTCATGGATGACTTTAAGTTTCTTCAATGGAGAAGGTGTTTATGGTAGTTGGTCTACTCCTGTTTGTATAACTTGGGGAAGTATACCTGGATAGAGAGGTCCTAAAGGAGAATCTGGAATTAGAGGTCCCTTTAAAAGTAGAGTATTTAAAAGATAGAACTCAAAGCCTGCTACTCCAACAGGTGGTACTTACGATAATCCCTTTCCTACTTCAGGAGGTTGGCATGATGGAATTCCCAGTGGTTAGGCTATAATTTGGAGTTCGGTTTGTACTTTCTATGGAAATGGTTTAAGTAGTGGTTGGTCAGAACCTGCTGCAGAATCAGATACAGATACTTTAGATATAGAATTTAGTCCAAGTTCTATTCAACCAGATCCTCCAATAGGTAGTACTCCTTTTGCAAATCATGAATCTGAAGGTTGGTATGATCCTAGTTCTGCTAATTTTACTAATGTTGGAGTAATGATTTGGAGAGCTGAGAGAAAAGTATCTAATGGAGTATATAATGGTAATTGGACTATTACTAAAATTGTTGGAGAAAAAGGTGCTAAAGGAGATAGTGGAGATAATGGTGGACACTATAAATTTAGATATTGTAATTTTACTCCTACTCCAGGACATACTACTCCAACTAAACCAACTCAAGGTAGTGACGGTGTTGGAACATTTGGAAGTGGAGCCGATGCAGCTACTTGGGCAATAAGTGTATCTGATCCTAATGTTAATGCCGGAGAATATACATATATGACTTCTTGTTATGTTAATAGTGATAATGAATACGGAACTTGGGATGATCCAATTCGAATAACTGGTGGTGAAGGTATGACTGGAGAAGACGGTTCTGATATTGAATTTATTTACACTATTAATAATACAGGAGATATTCCAAATGCCCCAACAGCTAGTGGATCAGATAATACTAGAATATTTACTGAAGATGATTGGCATGGAGAAGATGAAAATGGAATAATATGGACAGACAATCCAACCGGAATATCTTTAGAAAATCAATATGAATATGTGGCTATTAGAGAGAAACCGGCTGGTAGAGATTCTTCTTGGAGTTCTTATAAAGTAGCTCTATGGTCTAAATGGGGAGAAAAAGGTCAAGACGGTGATGGATTTGAATATATCTTCCTATTAAGTCAAGAAGGAGATCCTTCAAAAATAGCTAATCCTACTCCTCAAGATTGGAGTAATTTATCTAGTGATTACCAAACTATGCATGAATATGCAGTATATTTAGAATAGCATATTCCTGCTGGAGAATAGTATTGGTGGACTGATGAACCACAATCTATAACATCTATATATCCTTATGTTTATGTAAGTAAACGTACTAAAAAATAGAATGGATAGGGTGCAAACGCAATTATTCCTGGTGTAGAAGCCACTAAAATGGTATGGGGACAATTTAGTGCTCCATCTTTATGGTGTCGATATGCTAGTTAGGGTTCTACAGGTGCTCACTATGAATTTAGATATTGTAACTTTAAACCTCATTCAGGTCAAACTAAACCTACTACTCCTACTACAGGTTCAAATGGTAGAGGATATTTTGGTAGTGATTCTGATACTTATGGAGGATATTGGGGTGATTCAGTTGCAGATCCTGATGTAGAAAATAAAGAATATACATATATGACTCAATGTATATTTACACCTGCTGAAAATGGTAATGACTATTATGGAGAATGGTCTGGACCAGTACGTATCACTGGAGCTGGCGGAGAACCTGGTGCAGATGGAACTGATATAGAATTTATATATTGTCAATATGGTCCTAATGCTTGGAGTAATCCTGTAGCCCCAACAATTAATGATGATGCTACAATTGCTATGGATGATTGGCCTAATGTTGATGGACATACTCCTTCTAAAACAATTAATGGGATAACTTGGTATGATAATCCACAAGGTGTTGATGCAAGTGATCATAAATACGAATATATGTGCCAACGTATGAAGCCTAAAGGTAGTTAGAGTTGGGAACCTTATAGTGGACCTGTTATTTGGTCTGCTTATGGTGAGAAAGGACAAGATGGAGATGGCTTTGAATACATATATTATTTACAAGATTCTCTAACTCCTCCAGATAATCCAACACCTCAGGATTGGTATGAAAATACTAATTACCAAAATAATAATGAGTATGCTGGTTTCTTGTAGGATTGGACTGATGATCCACAATCTGTTTCACAAAATAATAAATATTTATTTGTATGTAAGAGACAAAAAACTTACAATTCTACATATAATAAAGTAATGTGGCATCAATTTAGTTCTCCTTCATTATGGGCTAGATATGCTGAATAGGGAGAGACTGGAGGACATTATGAGTTTAGATATTGTAATTATACTCCATCAACTAATCATGAAACACCTACAAAACCATCAGATAATAGTAACGGTATTGGTACTTATGGAACAGGAGTAGATGCTTCTACTTGGGCTAGGGCAGTATAGGATCCAGACATAAGTAATGGAGAATTTACATATATGTCTCAATGTTTTGTTACTCCCGGAATTCCTAATGATACTTACGGTACTTGGACAGACCCTGTTCGTATTACAGGTGCTTAGGGTGAGAATGGTGCCGATGGTTCAGATGTTGAGTTTATTTATACTAGAAATAATACAGGTAGTACACCAAGTGCTCCAACTGCTAGTGGTACAGGAAATACTAAAACGTTTAGTGGAGATGATTGGTATGGTTTAGATAACAATGAAGTAACCTGGACAGATAATCCTGTTGGGGTAGAATCTACTATGAAATATGAGTATGTAGCAGTAAGAGAAAAACCCGCTGGTAAAAATCAAAGTTGGGGAGCATATCATGTAGCTCTATGGTCCAAGTGGGGTGAAAAAGGAATGGATGGCGATGGTATGTAGTATGTATTTAAATTATATAGTTCAGAACTTACAGACGCTCAATGTATTAGTAATATTCCTACTAAACCAGATACCATGACTAATAATGAGTGGATTCCTACGGGATGGAGTGATGATCCACTATCTCCTACTGATAGTAATCCATTTTGTTATTGTTCTGTTATAAAAAAAATAAATGGAACATGGGGAAATTTTGAAAAACTTAGTTTATGGGCTAAATATTCCAAAGATAGTGGTAGTGCAGTTCCAGGACCTGATGGAAAAGGTATAACTTATATAATAACTAGAGATAATTATCCAGAATCCGAATGGGCTAGCGGAGCTGTTATAGGAAATGAAAATAATTTTAGTAGAGGCCCTAGTGATTTGGGAAGTTCTTGTAGAATAGATGACTTTTTTATAGTTAAAGGTACAGCTACAGATGGTACTCATAAATTTCATTAGGCAACATTTAAATGTACCTCATTTACATCAGATTTAATATATGGAACATGTGTGAGTCATATAAAAGATGGAGATAAAGGAGATCCTGGACAATCAATAACAGGTAAAACTGGACCGATGTTTTATATAGCAGGAATTTGGAATAGTACTACACAATATACTAAAAATGATTATAAATGTCCTGTAGTATTTTTAGACGACACAAATGGTGGTAAATACTATTATTTAATAGCTTCTTCTAGTTAGGGTGATAATCCTTCTTCAAGTACTAGTGTTTGGGGAGAAGCTGATAATTTTGCTGCTGTATTTACAGAAGTATTATTTGCTAATTTTGCTAAATTAGGTTCATTTGTAATTAATTAGGATTGGATGTTATCGTAGCACGGTGTAGAATATGATTCTGGTGGAGGATTAACTATGGTTACTGGGGATAATACCACTAATTATAAGAATTTTAAAACTTCTAATCCTACTACAAATCTATCAGGAGAAACAAATTTTTGTCCTAATTTAGCTATTGATGCTAAAACTGGTAAAGTTTATGCTCAAAGAATGGAAATAGGAGGTTCCTCTGTATTTAAAGGAATGGTATACGCTTTAGGAGGATCTTTTACTGGAACTGTAAATGCAACTTAGTTTAAAGCTGGAGACGACAATGGATTTAGTATTACTACTAGTTCAGATTCATTGGATTTTAATTATAATGGTACTAGATTGGCGTTCTTCTCATTGAGAGGATGGAATTCTACAAATAATCAACTTGCTGATGTAGCAGATAACCCAACTGGATTTTATTTGTACTTGACAAACCCTCTAAATGGTCACTTAATAACAATAGATTTTGCTAACCTTTCGTTTAAAGATCTAAACGAAAATCAGACATTAAGACATGAAGTAACATTCTATGGGTTATCAAATCAAAAGGGAGAAGCGATTGAAACACCTGTGACATTGTATTATTCACTCGAAGATAATACTACAAAATGGTGGCTACATTCTGACTCGACTACTGAATTGACTAGCTCTGAAATGGGAACATTGTATAAAAAACAACAAGTTAATCAAATGGGCGTGTCTTATGCAACATGTGTACAAGAAGTAGACGCAGGGATTCCATATATTACCACTGGATATACATTATATGAGGAGCAAACATTACAGAATAATGTTCCAACAAAAACTGGTAATTATGCAATGGCAACCAATTTAACCACAAGCGGTTCTAGTTCTACAGATAAGTGGTTCGTGGTACCAAATAGCTCAACTTAGCTAGATAGCTTAAATACAGACTGGGGTGCTGTGTTTAGATTGAGTGAGGGCAGAGTAAAGAGCACTACTGCGACAACTGTAATACAAAGTTCTAATAGTTATACTGTTCCAACGTTTACTTCTGCGGTTTCGTTTATCAATAAGATTGATGAAAATGGAGATGTTGTATCTATTTTATATCCTTCTTAAACCTTATAAACTCCTAAATAAATGATAGACTATAATAAAAGATTTAAATTTTGATATAAAGTATTTCTAAATAAAAATTTTGAAAACAATAAATGATTAATATATATTTGTAATATGAAAATTTATTGTTTTCATTTTAATTAATTTTATATATTATGGCAATAGGAATTGATGATTTAGATGACGACGACATTCTTGAACCAGGTCAGGAACAAAATTAGGACACTCCTCTAGCATAGGAGCCTCCTCAAAATCAACCTGAAGGTGACTTTATGTCAGATTTTTTAAAGACTAGAGGTATAGATGATTTAAACAATATTAATTTCGAGGATGATAATGGCCAATTAGTTCAACGTAGTTGGAATGACTTATCAAATGAAGAGAAAATTAATATTCTAAATATGCCTTTAGAAGAACAACATGAAGATAATGATAATGGTTTAACAGAAGATGAAATTAATTTGTTAACTCAAATTAGACAGAGTAATCTTAGTCCTCAAGAATATTTACAGCAAATAGCTGGAGAGCAAGTTGAAGTAGCTCCTCAATATAAGATTGATGACTTATCAGATGATGAGGTATTCCTCTTAGATTTAGAATCTAGGGTTGGAGAACTATCAGATGAAGAGGCTGCACAAGCTTTAAATACTGTTAAAACCAATGAGGAATTTTTCAAGAAACAAGTTGAAGGAATTCGTAAAGAGTATAAAGAGAGAGAAGATTTAAGAACTCAGCAGGAAGAGGCTCAAAGAGAACAAGAATAGCAGGAAGCTTTTGAACAATACCAAGCTCAAGTAGTAGATGCTATTCAAGGATTCAATTCTGTTGGCAATTTTGATTTAAATTTTGAAGATGCTGATAGAGAAGAATTAGCTGAGTTTATGCTTTCAAGAGATCAAGCTGGAAAGAATTATTTGTTCGAAGCCTTACAAGATCCAGAAACCCTAACAAGAGCTGCGTGGTTTATTCTTAATGGTGAGGAGGCTTTCAATAATATTTCCGACTATTTTGCACAATAGATAAAATTGGTATCCGAAAACCAATATAAAAAGGGTTTGGAAGATGGAAAGAAAGGAGTACAAACTAGACCTACTGTAGTAATAGATAATTCAAACAAAAACAATAATAACAACAAAAATCCGTATCGTTC
>Ga0326512_10001478_pt1 | contig 18067 bp, 12 predicted proteins | sample 1_2617_0518_D_FD_203652 | JGI IMG/M metagenome (GOLD analysis project Ga0326512, IMG submission 203652) | Bovine rumen microbial communities from UC Davis, California, United States - 1_2617_0518 | ecosystem: Host-associated > Mammals > Digestive system > Stomach > Rumen | place: USA... | reverse complement strand
ACGGAGCAGTGTTCCTATCGTTTTGATAACATCGTCGACATGACGATTTACCAATTCAATGAAAGTGTGCGGCAAGTTGTCAGAAAGATTGACTTTGACAACAAAATGCATGGCATCTATTCGGGTACGTTAGATGTCAAGAAGATCAACCAGTCCGAACTGAACTGGCTGACACCCAAAAAATAGGAGGAATAAACTATGGCTGATAAAGTTTTTGTTCAGGATATTGCTATCACTTCTCTGGACATGATTACTGGCTTTGCGCTGGCTGCTGATGGCGGCGCTTTTATGTTTGCCCTTGACGAGCTGCAGGACGCTACCCTGTCCCAGTCCGAAGACAAGGTTGATATTACTGGTAAGCAGGGTCGTAAGATCACCTCTCTGAAGCGTAACAAGGCTGTTACCGTCAGTGGTACCAATGGTCTGCTCTCCAGCAACCTGCTGGCTGCTCAGGTCGGTAGCGAGTTCGAGCAGAACGACACCACCGTTATGTGGTATGACAACCTTGTGGTCGACGAGAATCACAAGGCTAAGCTGAACTATGCCGCTACTGGTACTGCTGGCAATGAGATCGACGAGGTCTATGTGAAGGGCTCTGACGGCGTTATCAACGCTGTTTACGAGCAGGATACCACCGCTGGCGATGGCAAGTTTACCTATGACACCGCCACCAAGGAGATCACCTTCCCCAACGCTGTCGCGAAGGACACCGAGATCGTTGTGTATTATCAGCGCAAGATCAACGCCAGCGTGCTGACCAACTTCAGCGATCAGTACTCTGCGAAGTGCCAGCTCTATATCGACGCTACTGGCGAGGATATCTGCGGCAACCTGTATCATGTGCAGTTCTATATCCCGAAGGCCGACTTCTCTGGCACCTTCGATCTGACCCTCGGCGGCGACCAGACTACCCACGGCTTCGAGGCCGAGTCTCTGGCTGGCGGTTGCGGCGTGTCCACCGGTCTGTGGACTTACACCGTGTTCGGTGTTACCACTGCTGATGTGACCTGACCACCACCACCGAGACCACCGATCCTGTCACTCCCTGACATAGATTAGGTTATAGGTAAGTTACAGTTACAACTGCGCGGTTGCGAGTGATCGTGCCGCGCAGTAGGTTTATTGGGGGATATTATGAGTAAGAGAAATTGCCGTGTCTGCGGCAAGCCATATACTCCCTGCAAGAATCCTCGCTTCGACGGCGCGTTCAACTGGAAGGAAGTCGCCTGCTCTCCTGAATGTGGAGAGATTTATCTCCAGCAGATCCTTGAGTCTCGCGGCCTTATCCCGAAGAAGGAAGAGGCTGTGAAGGTTGCCAAGAAGTCGAAGAAGGCAAAGACGAAAGTTGATCCTGTTGAGCAGGTGGACGAGCCTGTTGCCGCTGAGGAATAATACAGGGCGTTCAAATGTTAGTTTTATCTGTAGACCAAGCTCGCCACGGGGCTTGGTGTATATACGAATATGAAACCCAAAAGATTGTTGCGTACGACAGCTTCGCGTTTGACGAGAAGAAGTACTCATTCGAGCAGGTCGCTGCTGGGATCGCGGTGCTCATCCAGAAGCTGATCGAGGATTACGGCATCGACGCTACCTTCATTGAAGAGATCAGCGTGCAACGCAACATTGATGTATTCAAGCGCCTTGCGTGGATTCAAGGGGCGCTTTTCTCTATGTTTGAGAATAACGGTTATCTGTACAGTGTGGTGCAACCTGGCGCGTGGCAAACGTACTGTGGTTGCTCTGCCCGTACTAAGAAAGAAAAAGAAGCAGAGCTGGCTGGCAAACCGATGGAGAAACGCCGTACAACTAAGATTCTCTCGATTGAGTTCGTGAAGAATCAGTTCGGCGTCGAGACAGACGACGATAACCTCGCGGACGCAATCTCGATCGGTTGGTATGCGGTCAACAATATCAAGCTTCGCAAACGGGCGCAAGAGCCCACGGAATGAAAGGAACTTCAATGGAAGATATTAAACTGGCAGAGTTTACTGCTTTCCTCGACCATATTACCGAGGACGAATGGGTTGAGTGTGATACTCCCTATTTTAGCTACCAGATCCGCAGGAATATGTCACTGGATACCTACAGTCGTATTCAGGACTATGTTGTGAATATGTGCTTTTCTGATGACACTGGTTACAAACCGTGGCTTCTTGATCCGGCGCTTCGCATGGCGATGATTGAGAATTGCACGAACATCCAGTGGCCAGATAATGTGGAGGCGCGGTTCGCGCTGTGCTATCGTACGAATATCTATCACGACATCCTTGATGAGATTGACCAAGATCAGTTCTTTGCGCTGCAAGACGCGATTGAGCGCGAGCTTGAGTACAAGATGAATTGCAGCGAGGCGCGTGAGCGTTTGGCGAACAAAGTCGTTCATGCTATGGACGTGATTTATGGTACACTGGTCGATCTGGAAGCGCAGTTAACAACGAAGCTTGGCGATAACAAGTTTGACTTGGACGCCATTCTTGCGGATATGAAGGCTGCGATCGATGAGACGGTTAAAAACAGTGGTGGCGAGTAAAACGATAGCCAGTAAATGTTTGGAGGAATCAGTATGAAGAAGCAGGCTTTGTTTGGTGCTGCCCCGGCAGAAGTTGTGGCTGAGCTTGAGGCTCGCGTTGCTGAGCTCGAAGATGGCGCTGATGGTAAGACCGAGGGCGCCGATGGTAAGACTGAGGGCGGCGACGATGGCAAGACTGAGGGCACCGAGGGTTCCAGTACCTGATATAGAAAGTATGGTGTAAAGGATGCCGGGAGTAGTTAATATTTCTGCGGCGGCTTTACAGAATAAATGTATCGCATGGGCAAATACACCCGCCGGGAAGAAACGAGTAAAAGCGGTTATTGAAGAAGCACGTAAAGGCGGGCGTAAGTTGGTATTGCCAAACGAATTGATGACAGAGCAAAAGGCTCGCAGCATGGCAAGAATTTTGATTGGCATGATTCGAGCGTCGTTACCAGAATCAATCGCGTCGGTTGGCAGTACCCTAAGTATTGCTTCTATTACCGATACGGGAGATGGGTTTAAGGTGGAGATCTCGTTTGACCACGCGGCACTCCATCGTGATTCGTTAACCCGTACTGATGGCGGCCCCACATACGGTGGTATTGATAACATTGTTGCGCTGTTTAACAACGGCTATAATACTGGCGGCAAGACCGTCACTGGCGAATGGCAGACACATGGCAACGTAGTTGTTGAGAGTGTCCCTGTTCGTCCGTCACTCAGATTTATGAATGACGCAGTGAGCCAGTTTAATTCAAAGTATGGCTCTAAATATAACGTCACCGCAACTCTCAGCGGTGAGTATACAAGATAATAGATTGGGAGCAGTAGTTTATACTCCTATAGGGCGCGGGTAGCACCGCGCCCATATCAATTTCGAAAAGATATTGGGTTGGCTTGATGTCAGCCCATTTTTTCATATAAAGGACGGTGAGGATAAATGGCAGGTGTCGATATTGAACTTCTGTTTGGAGTGCTTGGCGGAGGTAGTGTCGGTGGCGCGAGCGGTAGCCGCATTCATAGTGAATTGCAGGCAATCGTAAACGGCATTAACGATCTGAAAGTTAAAGTCGCTTTAGACCCAAGTTCAAGAACAGCAATCCAAAAAGAAATTGAAAGCGCCGTTAAGACATCGTCTAAAAATGCATCATCGGCGTTGTCCAGCCAACTTGCGGCATCGTCCAGAAGTGTAACGTCGTCTGGCGGGAAGGCTACTTCGACAACTAATGCAAGCAAAGTTACAGCCGATGTGACCAGGCTGACGGCGCAATATGACAAACTTAACGCATCTCTCACGAGGTATCAGGCGTTACAAAGTGCACGAGCATCAAGAGATCAATCAGCAGAGTTTAGGAATATGTCGACTGCGATTGAAGAATTTGATGCGATGTTGCAGATGATTAAAACGGATTTGGCGAACGGCGATGTAGCTAGTGCTAAATTCGGCATGAGTCTAGCGAATAACATTCAGCGGCAAGTTACTCAGGCGGCGTCAGCGCTCAAGGCTTCCGACGCTGAAATGGCAAGGACAGAAAAGGCTACCGATAGGGCTGCTGCTGCGTTTGCCAGACTTGCTGTGCAGGTACAAGAGTACAAAAAGAACATTCAAGGCACAGCGTCTAAATCAACGCTTGGTCGCCTTGATAGTATGGCCGACCTGTATTCCCAATATGGTCGCGGAGACTTTGGTAATGCGCTCAAAGGTCTTAATAGTAGTCAGATAGATGAATTCGTAAATAAGGCGCGGACAGGGTTTGTTCAGTTTCAAGATGCCGTTAATCGTGCTGGTGAGGCAACTGCAACGTTTGGGCAGCGATTGGTTCAGACGTTCCAGAACCGAGTGTCCTATGCTTTATCTGCGAGAATCTATATGGCTGTCGAACAGTCCATGCGACAGTTGGTCAGTTCTGCAATGGAAGTCGAGAGTTCTATGGCCCAGTTGCAGATTGTTACTGGAGCATCGGACGCGCAGATGCAAAAGTTCTCCGAAACAGCTTTTACACTTGCAAAGAATCTCGGCCAGAGTGCAAGCGGCATCCTGAGCTCTATTGAAACATTCTCTCGACTCGGATATGATTTGACGTCAGCCTCGAAACTCGCTGAAGTGACTGGTATCTTGTCAAATGTCGCGGCGGTTGGCTCTGAAGAAGCAACGACTGGCCTTACATCAATTATCAAGGGCTTTGACATGGATGTGTCGCAGGCGGATCATGTTGCTGATGTTTTGGTCGATGTTGGTCAGAAGTATGCTGTTTCCGCTGGCGAGATGATGACTGCATACGAGAAATCTAGTGCAGCTCTTAACGCAACCAACACAAGCTTTGAAAAGTCTGCCGGTTTGATTGCAGCCGCTAACGCTGCAGTTCAGGATGCCGGGGTCGTGGGTAAACTGTTGCCCAGTGCCACAGTAATGTGTGCATAAGTAGGGAACTATATCGGTCAAAGTCCAGAGGTGGATAAGACCGAGGAAAGATAACATGATATGTGTGAATCGCCGGAGTTAGGGAAGCCGGCGGTTTTTATTATTTAAATATTGAGGTGATATTATTCCAAGCAAAGGTCAGTTAACAGGAGTGTATGTTAATTGTGAAGTATGTGGTAAGCCGGTTTACAAGACACCATACCTATATAAAAGTAGGAAGCATCATTTTTGCTCACCAGAATGTTCTAGCGAGTTTTACCACATGAGTCATACCAAAGAAATTGTATGCGAATTCTGCGGACAGCCATTTCAAGTAAGAGCATCGATCCAACAAAGGTTCTGTTCTGTCAAATGCCAGAATGAATGGCAGAAGACAAATATCGGGGAGAAAAATCCTAGGTATGCAAGGAAAAAGCATAATTGTGACTACTGCGGCAAAGAACACATCGTGAAGGAATACAAGCTAAACCAAAAGAATTTGTTTTGCAGCACAGAGTGCCGCAGAGCTTGGTTCGCAAATGTGTGGTCGCAATCACCAGAGTGGAAAGAAGAGAGTAAGAAAAGAGCTGTTGACATTTTGGCACGCGGCGCGATTTCTCAGACGCAGAGCCTGCCACAAAGAATGGTGGATAGTGCACTTGATGAGATGGGTGTCCATTATGTCCGTGAGTTCCCGTGCTCTACGTTCTGCATTGATAACTTTTTGGATGACTACAACTTATATATCGAGGTAATGGGAGACTTCTGGCACGCAAATCCAACCAAATATAATTCGTTGCAGCATGACAAGCAGATTGTTGCAGTTAAGCGTGATATTCGAAAGTCAGAGTACATATTGAATACACATAATCGGCGAATTCTTTATCTTTGGGAATCCGATATAACTCGCAATATGGAGTTATGCAAATTGTTAGTATCAGAGTATATAAAAAACGATGGATTACTTGCAAATTACAACTCTTTTAATTATTCGATCGAAGACAACAGACTCGTTCTGCATAAAGAAACAATTCTTCCATACCAAGAGCTAACACTTGAGGAATTACAGCAATACATCTAATGTCCTAACCATTTGGATGTATGCATCACACATATCATGTTATATCCGTAACGACTACAGGCGGCGCATGGCGACATGCGTCGTGAAGTTCTCCTCCCCTGTTGGGGATGAATATATAGTCTGAACTCGCGCAATAACCTAAATACGAAACGCGAGAAGTGAGCCGAAAGACTCACTCGCCACTTCGGTGGTCAGTAGGCTGCTGAGCCGAAAGTAACAGAATGACAGCGCTAAAAACAGTAAGTGCTCGTATCAGAGGTTCAAAAACAGACCTTAGCGAGCTTGGAGAAAGCACTGAAGATCTGGCAAACGGATTTTCAAAATATGCCGATGAGATCAAAGCTCTCACCGGTTTTGATATTATGGTCGATGGAACTACAGACCAATTCAAGGATCTGTACGACATCTTCGAAGGTATCGCCGGAGTTTGGGATCAACTGTCTGATACGCAACAGGCGCGCGTCTCTGAGATCCTGGGCGGTACTAGACAATTACAGGTTATTTCTTCTATCATTGGCAACTGGGGCGATGCCGCTGGTGCGTACGCAACTGCAATGGGTAAGGCTGGTGCCGCTACCAGAGCGAATGATATTTACATGGAAACCGCCGCCGCACACTTAAATCAGCTTAAGAGCACATTCACTGAATTTGCGAATTCTCTTTTAAATGGCGGTAATGGCGGAATTATTACTCCGTTTATTGATGCAGGCAAGTCTCTAATCGAGATCCTCGGATCACTAGCCCCTGCATTAAGCGGCATTGGTAGTATTCTTGGCGGCATAATGTCTGTTGCCGGTGGATTCTTAGGCGTCGTTGCAAATGTCGCTTCGCTTGCAGACGGGTTAATCCCAAAGATCATTTTGATCACTACGCTGGTGACAAGGCTCATGGCGGCAATAAAGACATTTGGAGTCGCTGGAGTCCTTGGCGGTCTATTTAGCACGCAAGCGCTCGGCGCAATTGCAAAAGCGACGGAGCTTATCCAAGCGTTAGTTGCTGGATTTAGCGCCGCAGGCTTCAAGGGTGCGATTGCAGTGCTGTCTGATGCTCTTGGCGGAATTGGTGCTTCTGCGACCGCTGCTGTCGGTGGGGTTATCGGCGGCGCGGCGTTGTCCTTAGCCGCAATAAATAAGGTTGAGCAAAATAGACTGCAGAACATAATTGACCAAGCGAACGAAACTAAGGAAGTTTTCGACGGAATCGCTAAACAGTACGATAACTACAACGCGACGAAAGATGCGTATGTGGCTGGTACTGGTTCCGTCAACGAAATGGTTGCTGCGCGCCATGCGCTTATTGATTCTCTGAATGAAGAGAGAGCCGCGCTTGGCGGTCTTGGCGGTGCATACTTACAATACAACGCAGATGTTGATAGCGCAGTAGCCGCTGCTCGCAGATACACACAAGCTCAGCTTGAAGCCGCTGCTGCGGCGGAGAAGGCGAAACTTAATGGCATATCTCAGTCCTATAAACTTGCGTTTAAGGGCGGTGGTATGGCTGAAGGCACAAGCGACTGGATCTCTTCCTACCGCGCTCGTCTGAAAGAATATGACGAAGTCGTCGAGGAGTATGGCGCTGGCAGTTCTCAAGCTCAGAAACTTGCCGGATACATTGCGGTGTATCAAGACGTCCTTGGCGATGCGATTAGTGCGGCAGACGCAGCGAACAGCAATCTGGTCGAGGCGTTTGGCAACGAGAATATTAAGCACGCAGTCACCAATGTCAAAGATGCGCAAGAATTGCGGCAGAGCTTGATCGATGCGATTGCTGGAAGCGGCGAGTTTGACATCGCTGGTACGCAAACGATCGATGATTTGGTAGACAGCTTCCTGCTTAGTGATTCTAAGACCTCCGAGGTCTTCTCAAAGTTACAGGGTGAAAAGGCGCTTGCCGAGGAGATGGCGAATGCGCGCAAGAGCATCGTAGAATCAATGTCCGCGCAGCATGGCATTCCAGAAGATGGCATGGATTCTCTATTCAAGCGCGTTAACTTCCTTACACAAGGTCTTGATCTTAGTAGCCTCCAGCAAGTATTTAGTCTTGTTGACTCCGGCGCAATGTCGATCGAGGATGCCGTCAACCATGTGAGCTCATCTCTTGGACAAGCCGAGATTCAGGCGCAGCGTGCTAAAGATACTCTGGCTCAGTTGTGGTCAAACAAAGACTTTAAAGACACCCGCGCTGAGCTGGTTCAACTATATCAGACAGGTGGCATTACTGGTCAGCAAATCCAAAAGCTCGCCGCAGACAACGATGATTTGGCGCAAGCGATGGCTGAAGCCGGTGTCAGCGCAGATTATTTGGCTGGCATCCTTAATAATGAAATTGCGAACGGGAACGGATTTGACCGTATAACCGCAGGAGCGATTGAACTCGATGAGGCTTTGAATTCCGTTGCTCATCGTTACGACGAGCTAGATGCGGCAAGAGCTCGTTATGTGGCGAATGCAAGCGTCGAGACAAACAGCCAAGCCTATAAGGACATGGCGAGCGCCTATGAGGAAGCTATCAAGCAAATCGAGTCCGGCAAGACGAACTCTAATGAGTTCTGGAATGCATCCGAGTTCATTCTTGGCATGGAAGAGTTGGAGCAACTCGACTTCGATCCTAGCCAAATTGCAGAACGTCTTCAGTCTCTTGGCTGGGCGTTCACCGATGCAGAGGATTCTGGTAAGAGCTTTATGCTCGCCCTGCTTGATATTTACAACGCTGGCGATGAGACTGCACAGCAGTTACAGGCGTTGATGGATATTGGCATCGACGAGAATGGCTTCTTAAACTTTGATATCCCTGATGAGAACATCGACAAGATTGCTGATGTCCTTGGCGTTGCCCCAGAGCTGATTTCTGCCGTCATGAGATCGCTTGGAGACTTTGGCTCCGTTATGCAGACAGACGCCGAAGGAGCACTTCAGGCCCTGATGGATTGCCAGATGGCGGCGCAAGTTACTACCGATGAGGTTAGCACAAGCGTTGTCAATTTGGATAAGCTGTATTCTACCTTGCTGAACGACATGGGTAAGACGCCTGCAGAGGCTATGAACATCGTAAAGGCGCTATCATCGCTTGACGGTGTGTCGTTTATCTCACTGAACAGCGATATTGATTCGCTTGTTCAGAAGCTTGGCGCACTTGATTTGGCTGTGCAAAATGCATCGAGCGGTAAAATTGAAATTAACGCAGACGGTCTCTATGAGATGCTCGCGTCTATTGGTTACGCTCAATCTGAGATCGATGCGCTGTTTCACAAACTTGATGAGGATCATAGTATCAGCCTGCAGGCCGATGTGTCTTACGACACTGTTCAGCACGAGGTCTCTGATCTTGATTCGTGGTTGGATGGCAAGCATGTAACTGTTCCTCTGGAGACTGAGGTTGAGGGGGAGACAGAATCGCCAGTGCCGCCAGTGCCGCAGAGTGTTATAGATAGCTATGCTAATCTGAAGACATCTGCGGACAATGCGACCCAAGCGAACGAAACCCTTAAGTCGTCTATCAACGGCCTGAAATCAAAGACAGTTGTAATCAACTATGTCACAAGGCATACTACTGTTAAGGGGGAACTCGCCAGCGGCACACAGCACGCGCAGGAGGGTGATTACCTTACTGGCGAAGAAGGCGCCGAGCTTGTTTGGTCTGGCAAGTCAGCTTATCTGACTGGCGTTGGCGGGCCGACGATCACACGGTTGCATTCTGGCGACGTGGTCTTCCCTGCTGATGAAACTAAGAAGATTCTGAGTGGTACGCGCACCAGTAACTTGTTCGGTTCTGCTGCTGGGGGTTTCTCTGGCAGTCTTAACTTTGGTAATGTTTTAAGCGGTTATTCCGGTACTACGCAAAAGAGTGCGTCGGTCACTACTAACGTTACCGTATCAACAAATATTAAGGAAATTACCGAGGATCTTGAAGAGCAACTTGATAAGTTGAAGGAAGAGATCGATGAGATTCTTGAACGTTACGACTTCAAGATTTTCATGGCTGAGAAGCATGAGGAAGACGCCTCTACCATTATCTCCATCTATAGGAAGATGCAGGAAGAGGTTCATGCGCAGGCCAATAAATATCGCGCTATGGGCGTTGAAGAAGAATCTGAGTATATCCGCGACTTGCAGAAAAAGTGGTGGGAGTATGAGGAGTCTATTCGCGATGCCCGTAAAGACGAGTTCGATGATTACCTGAATGATTCCAATTTCGCGATTGATGTCATGCAACACAATGGTGCTGACAGCAATCAAATCATAGATTCATATAGCAACATTATCCAGTCGATCGAGCAGGAGCTTGAGTATTACTCCAGCCTCGGCTACGACTATACGTCCGAAGTAATCCAAGACCTCATGCAGCAACTCTGGGATGCTCAAGATCAGGTGCATGAATTTGAGCAGGAGCTGTTCGACAACTGGGTCGAGGATCAAGAGTTCCGTGCCGAAGAGATGATTCGTACCGGCTCCGGCAGTGCAGACGAACTCTTCGAGATCTATACCGGAATCGCGAAGAAGGCGAAGGATCGTATCGACAAGTTGCGTGAACAGGGCTTCGACGACGAGTCCGATGAGATTCAGGAAGCGAAGAAGAAAGTCTGGGAGTATGCTGACGAAGCAGCAGAGGCGTATGCAAAAGCAGCTCAGGAAGCGAACCAAGCGCTCAGCGACGTCAAGGGTGCGTTTGAGACTCTCGCGAAAGCACAGCAGGAATATAACGACACAGGCTATATCTCCATTGACACGTTCCAGTCCCTTCTGAATAATGGCGTTCAGTATCTTGGAATGCTGATGGATGAGAACGGGCAACTCGTTATCAACGCAGAGTCTGTTACCGCTTTGATGCAGGCGAAGGTTGAGGAAGCCGCTGTCACACAGACCCTGAATTACATGGGGCAAGTCGCGCAGGCAATTATGAATGGCGATGCGGCTACAGCTCAGGCGCTTGCTGGCGCAATGGATACGGCGGCGGCGTCTACTTGGGCGGCTGTCGATGCAATGATGGCGTGGCTCCAAGCGGCGGCTGAAGCACAAAACATGGATATTGACTTCTCTGGCCTTAAAGAGAACGTCAAGAAAGTCAAATCGATTACAAAGACTGTCTCTGCCGGTATACCGTCATACGTCGGCAGCACCATTTCTGGTGGCGGAGGCGGCGGTGGAGGCGGTAGCTCCAACGACAGCGACGACCGTCTCAAGGCGCTCCAAGATGTTATCAAATGGACAGAGGATCTTATCAAGTTTGAGCATGACCAAATGGTCGAGGCGCTCGACGAACAGCTCGACCAGTATAAAGAGATTATTGACGCAAAAAAGAAGTCTCTCGACCTTACGAAATCAGAGCTCTCCTACAATAAAAAGATCACGAAGCAGACAACAGACATTGCAAAATTGCAAGCTCGCATTGACGCGCTTGCTCTCGATAATAGCCGTGAGGCGGCGATTGAGCGTGCGAAGTTGGTCGAAGAGCTTTCGGAACTGCAATCTGATCTGGAAGAGGATCAGTGGGATCATGCGCGAGACCTGCAGTCGGATGCGCTTGACGCTCAGGAAGACGCTTACTCAGACATGATCAAAAAGCGTCAAGAAGAGATCAAGAATGAAATCAGCTCTGAACAAAAATTGTACGACCTTGCAATTGATCGTATTGATAACCACTGGGGTGAACTGTATAGCGACCTGCTGAAGTGGAATTACGAGTACGGTAATTCACTTACCAGCGACATTACCAGCGCTTGGGGCGAAGCGGAATCCGCACTGAAGCAATATGGTAATACACTGTCTGCAGTTGCTGCGCTTAGCGCTGCAAAGAACAGTAGCGGAGGCGGCTATGGCGGAGGCGGCTATGGCTATTCACTTGGAAGCAGTTCCTCTGAGGAAGAAAAACAACCGTCGGTGCATCAAATTGCTAAAGATATTTTAAATAGCTTCGTTGAAAGCGGCATGCTCAATAGTGGGCCGAAAGAGCTTTCTGAGAGCGAAAAGAAACAAGTAAGAGTAAAGGTTTCGCAGATGGAAGAGAATAGCGCTAATTGGGCAAGCGCAAACGCAAGTCGGCGCAAGTATCTTTCGGAGCAAAACGAATCCCTCGCTTCTGAAATTGCTGCTATTACCGGAAGAGATGTTCATAAAGATGGCAATGGCGTTTGGTGGATTGACGACGAGCAACTTTATAGCGCTGTATTCCACAAAGGCGGCATCGTTGGTGCACAAAACGACGAACAGTTTGCTCTTCTCCAAAAGGGTGAATGGGTTATCCCACGTGACATGATCGCAGAACTTGAGAGCTTGTTGAGCTTCGCTACGACTTTGCGCAATAAGGGCTCTGCGCTCGTTGGCGCTGGCGCTCAGTTTACCACTCCCCTACTCAAAGCTTTGGCTGGCGGCGTTGATATGCGTGGCTTCCGGGGTACAGAAGGCCCCGTGATTCAAGTTGACGCTTCCCTGTCTGTGAGCGGAGTGAATGATGAAGAGATCCTTCGCGCAATTAAAGACCACCCTCGGACTGTTGCCGAGGTAGTCGCAAGACAATTCAAGTAAAGGAGGTGCCGCGACATGGCACTTGATGCATGTGCGTTTTACTACGACGGCATCTCCTCCGAGGATTACGGTCTGTACTACTACCAGATTGCGAGCTTTAGCCCCGACGCGGGTAAAATCAATAATGGCTTCTCGGTAGTTTCAGATCGTGTTTCGCGGAGACACCAACCAATTCATTATGGCGTCCAGAAGTCGGATCACATGGAGTTCGATATCGTCTTTGGCGCCTTAGAATATCTGGATCGCAAAGAAATTGAAGCGATCGCTGGATGGCTCTTGGGGCGTACTAAATACGCCCCACTTGTTTTCGATAGCGATGATATGCTCGGTGTGCAATACAAAGCGATTTTCACTGGGTTAGACCAGATTCAATATGATGGCGCGACGATTGCTTTTAAGGGGCATGTTGTGTGCGACAGCCCGTTTGCTTATACGGAGACTTTGGAGAAGATATATAAATGTTCTTCTGGCTCAACCGAGTTTTACTTCACTAGCTTTAGTAACGTCCCGGAGCTTTACGCGCCGGACGTAGAAATTGAGCTTCCGGCTAACACAGACTGGAAGATGGAGAATGAGACCACAGGAGAAATTGTCAGCTTTGAATTTGGCGGCGCAAATACAGCCCCAATTATTCTGACTATTTGTGGGAAGACAAAAGTGTTGTCTTATACGTGTAAAACGGCACCATCTCTGGCGCTCAATCTTTACGATTGTATGAAGTTGAGTGGAGAGCAGCATTTCGTCTTTCCCCGCGTTGCTGTTGGGAACAACAAAATTAAGATTACATGTAGCGGAGAATCAGTCGTGCATTTCACATCTGAGTTCCCACTGCAAATTGGATACTAAGATAGAAGTGGTGAGCCGCCTGTTACTACAGACGGCTCCATTTATAACTATGAAAACAATACAGAAGGGCGGTGAAACAGCATAAAGATTGATTTTAAAAATGTCGTGCGCTCTGCTGCCGGTAAGGTGGAAATGCCGACGATGGTATTGCAAACGCTTCATGGGCGCGTAATCGGTGTGATCGGCACGTATTTCGATCTGACGGCAGACTTGAAGTTTCATGATGTGTCAGAAATTCAATTCAGTGTCCCGGCATGTGATAATGGCGCCCCGACGCCATTCTACGACGACCTTGACGCCATGCGTATGGTGGACATCTACCCCTACGGCAAGTATATCCTGAAAGAGCCAAGCACATCCGGCGACGGCGTGAAGGAGGTAAAGACGGTCACAGCTATGTCGTTGGAGTGGCTACTGTCTTCGCGCAGATTGATTCTGGAGCAAGGCACATATCGGCTGTACAACGCAGCGGATCTCACTGCGGAAACGCCGACAACCATTATGGGCTTTGTCCATGCGCTTGCACCGGATTGGAGCGTTGATGTAGATGAGTCTCTCTGGAATTTGTACCGCACATTCGACGAGACTGATGAAGGGCTGCTTGACTGGCTGACCAATGAAGCGGCAACGTCTTTTGGCTGCATCTTCTGTTTTGACACATATAACAAACAGATTCGCGTAATTGACGCGAGTTCCAAATACGGGATCGTCCCGATTTATTTATCCTACGAAAATCTGATCCGGGATCAGGACATCAATGTAAACACGGATGATTTCTTTACGGTGCTTTCTGTGTATGGCGCTGATCCTGTGAACATCCGAGAGGTAAACCCGATTGGATCGAACAAGATTTACAACCTGGACTATTTCATCGAGAATGGCGATCTTGAAGAGCCGCTGGCTTCCCGCTGGCGTGAGTGGCTTCAGGACATTGATGATTCGCAAGATACATTCACGACTATTAGCACGATGCGCAATCTTGCCAGAAGCCGCGCTATCGTACAGGAAGCGGATATTAAAGATCTGAAGGCGGAGCTGACGAGCGTTGTGAATCAGATCGACGTGCTGACGGATACGCTGAATAGAACATCACAATATGTTACGCAGGTTGTAGAGGTCGGCGGAGATGACGATGATGGCGACGACGATTCTGGCAACGAAGAAGAAAATGAGGAAACACTTGAGGCGATTGTCTTACAGTCCGGGACTAATACTTTCACAGGAACAAGCGGCTATTTTTCTTTTACTGTTAAAAGCGGTGATAGTTCAAGCAAGATTTATGTGCCTAAAGCATCTGGTTACACATACACCGCGAATTTCTGCGCATTCAAGGCAGAGCTTAATAACGACACGACACATGTATTGATTGAAGGAGACGTTGAACACACAACGTTCACACCCGGTAAATATAATTATACTAATGAGCCAGTTTCAAATACTATCGTGATCCAAAATGGCACTGTAACTGTTACGCAGACGAGTGGGAGTAATGCGCTGGTTGAAACGCTGTCTTTTTCGTCTGGCGAAATTCAGATTTCTGGTACGAAGAACAACATACAGTATACCAATGTTCAACCTAATGTAAACACCAACATAGTCTACTATGACGGCGTTGCGTGTTATTTAAACAACCCCGAAGCGACCACAACAACTCCAAACGCGACATATACCAACACCTCCGGTTCAAGTTACAACCCTTCTGGTGACACAACTCTTCCGACAACCAAAATCGTTGAAGTGCCAAATCCGGTGTATCAAGAGATTTTGGATCAGATTGAGGATTTGAACGAAGAGAAGGCAGACTGGGAGACGCAGGTTGCAGACGCCGAAGCAGCGCTTGAAGAAGAAGAGGAAAATGTAGAGCAGTTCACCAGCGATTTGCAGGCGATTGTGGCGCAACTCAGTCTGGACACGTATTTCACACAAGCTGAGCGTGATATTCTGAACTGCTACTTTATTGAAAGTAACTTCGAGGATGAAACATTCGCCGTGTTTGACGTGGATGTATCCTCTTCCAGAGAAAGCTATTTCAAAGGCGCTGGCGGCACGATCACCATCACGGGCGAGAAGGAAGACGACATTATCCAGGTCGATACTTCTTTGATTGATCTGGAAGGCATCATTAAAAAGACCGTATATCTGATGACTGCCGGAACCCTTCATGCTGTTATTGACGGCGAAGCGAAGCGGACGGTACTGGACGCTGAAATCTTGTCCGGCACTTACGAAGTGGACACGGATGAGACAGACCCGCAGGTGACGTGCGCGGTGTATGCCGGTGCTGGCAACATCTCTACCTATGCCGCGCTGGAAACGGGCGGTTACTCAGATGAAGCTGCAACGACAACAGATTTTGTAAACGCAAACATTACGGTAATCGGCGCAAAGGACAGTGTTGTGCTGACGACTGCTGATTCTGAGACGCTTGAGAATACGACCTATATTACAAGTATGGTTGGCACGATTGGTGAAGGCGGTTTGTATTTCACCCGCAACAGCGGTTATGTGCAGTCCTACTCCGTACAGAAAGAGCTGTACGATTACGCCAAGCAGAAGCATGTGGATATTGCGCACCCAAGCTGTCAGTTTGAACTGAAGTCCGGCAACATTGTCTTTGCCGAGGAATTTGAAACATTCAAGGATCAGTTGCAGCTTGGTTCCGGCGTTTATTTGGAGCTTTCGGATAAGACGATCCTGACGCCGTTGCTTCTGGAAATCCATCTGGACTTTGAAAATGCATCAAACTTCGATTTAGTTTTTTCAAACGACTTCCAGCGGCATGACCGCGTGGAGGATATGCGGAGTATCATTGAGGACGCACAGCAGGCATCCAGAACGCTTGACATGTCGAAATACAATTACGGCGCGTTTACGATGTCCGGCGCTCAGAACGAGATTCGGAATTTGTTTACCCGCATGATCGACGCTTCGACGAATCAGATTGTATCCAGTAGTGATCAGAGCGTTGTAATTGACGGGACAGGCATTACAGTCAGGAATACCAGCGATTCTTCCGCGCCGTATATTCGCATCAACAATGGTATGATCTCTTTAATGTCGTCTGACAGCAGCGTAGCCAAGCTTGCCATTGGACGATTCAAAGACAGTGCTATTAGCGATAATGACATCTATGGAATTGCCGGGCCCAGCATTGTCGGGACGCTGCTTGCCGGTGAAAATCTTATCATTAAGAGCAGCAAAAGTTATGGCGGTGTTCAGGCGTTCCAGGTAGACGGAAGCGGCGTTTCACTTGCCAACGGACAGTTTGATTTGTATAAGGCGTCCGGTTCCGGCGATAACGTGTCTTACACCAAGACGATTACGTTGAATCCTGATCTTGGCATCATTGTCGGAAACGACTTGTCGAAGGTTATTTATTACAGCGATTCCGGTCAACCGCTTGGCGTGTATATGGATCGAGATTCAGACCATCTGGCTCATTTGGATGGCTATATTACAAGCATTGAAAGCGCGAGGACGAATTACAGCAATATGGCGAATTTGTCTCCCAACTTCTGGGTTGACTTGAACGGTGACGTGTTTATGCGTGGCACGATCTACGCGGTTGGCGGCGTGATTGATATGGGCGAGGTGGCGGTGTCTGGAGATATTGACGCCACAAAGCTTAAAGGTTCCATTGATCCAACCAAGGCGAAGATCGAAAGCGGCTACGGTGGCGTCGGTGTACGCACTTCCGGCAGTGATAAGGGCGGCATTATTTATGCAGTTGGTGATTCTTCCACTTATGTGATTGACACCTATCAGAACTCAGCGACGAACTATTTCCTTGCAACGACCAGTAAGGTTCGGATGCAGGCCGGTGATACCTCTTACATTGAGATCATCAAGGCGGTTGCGGCAAGCGGTGAAACGGCGGCGGTTACAGACACGATCACGCTTGCGGCGACGGAAATTACGCTGAATGGCGGCGCGGTTGTTCTTGGGGATGGTACGGCTGTCAGCTCTGACAGAAATGTGAAGAATTCTATCTCTTACGACATGGATAGATATGAGCCTGTGTTTATGGATTTGTTGCCTGCGTGGTATCGGCTGAATTACGGCACGTCCGGGCGTTTCCACCTTGGTCTGGTTGCGCAGGATGTGGAAAAGGCGCTGTTGGATCATGGGCTGACGACCAGCGATTTTGCGGGATTGATTATCCGCAACAATGACGGTGGCGAAAAACGATATGCTCTGCGGTACGAGGAGTTCGTGCCGCTTAACATTTATATGACACAAAAACTCTATAAGAAAGTGGAAGCTCTGGAAAAAGAGCTTGAGAAATATCGGAGGAAAAACGAATGACAGTTGATGTGATTCTGCGGGCGGATGCTGCGATCCGGTTTATGCAGATTAGTGACGTTCCGTACAAGGTTGTGCGGGGTTTTCAAAAGCTTAAGAATCTGATTTCCGAGGAGGCGACTATCGCCCACAATCGGCAGGTTGAAATTCTTGAGAAGATGGGCGGCGAAGTGCAGGATCAGGCAATCGTTTTCCCAAACGTTGAAAAGCGACTTGCGTATGAACGTGAGATGGACGAGCTTCTGAAATCAGAGGTGGATCTGGAGTTTGAGCCGCTGAATCTGACACGATATGTAGACGAAATTAAATTTAGAGATGTGAACGCTGACGTGGATGCACTGTCGGCGTTCATCTTATTTGAGGACGAATAAGAGGTGATCTTTTGATTAAATACAATGATG
>Ga0326512_10001477_pt1 | contig 18076 bp, 19 predicted proteins | sample 1_2617_0518_D_FD_203652 | JGI IMG/M metagenome (GOLD analysis project Ga0326512, IMG submission 203652) | Bovine rumen microbial communities from UC Davis, California, United States - 1_2617_0518 | ecosystem: Host-associated > Mammals > Digestive system > Stomach > Rumen | place: USA... | reverse complement strand
ATATTTGTGTGCAGATTTTGCATAATCGAAATATTCCTCATGACCAGGAGACTGAGGGAAATAGTCGTAATGTAAACCATAATAGTATTTACCACAGAAACCGACAAGAATAACAACATTCTCTTCTGGATTACCTCTGTGGTCTAATACTTCATAGTCAGAATATTTAGGAAAAAATTCTTTACCTAAATTAGGAATTGTAGATAAAGGAAATACAGCAGTTTCCTGCTTTCTATTATAAACTACATCAGAGTCTACAAAAGAACCTAATGCACTATCATAGTAATCTTGAAACTTACTGTATATCTTCATTTAATTATTCCTTGATAAAAGCTGTATACGCTTCGTATGCAGCATAAATGTCATTTACGTGTGCGAGTTCCATCGGGGAATGCATATTGAGAACAGGAACACCAGCGTCGAGAACATTAATATTCAAATCTGCAACCATGGAAGCGATAGTTCCACCACCACCCTGGTCAACCTTACCCATAGAATCGAATTGATACTTACACTTATGGAACTTCATGATGTTACGAACATACGCGATAAATTCAGGATTTGCATCAGCACCGCCAGACTTACCACGACCACCATTATACTTAGAGAACATGATACCGTCACCAAGCTTAGCAGAAGACTTCTTATCATAAACATCAGCATAAAGCGGGTCAAATGCAGCTGTTACATCAGAAGAAAGCATTTTACTATTATGTAAGCTTGATGCAAACTTAACTTCATTTTCAGAATTAAATACACATCTGAGAACATCTTCGAACCAACGAGACTTAGCACCAGTTGCACCACAAGAACCAATTTCTTCCTTATCGACAAGGATTACACCAGAAGTATGTTCAGGAACTGTATCTAAATCAACAACGGACATTAACGATGTAAATGCACAAACTCTGTCATCCTGACCATAAGCAGCAACAAGCGACTTATCGAGACCACTGAAACGAGCCGGACCAGCCGGAACGATTTCAAGTTCAGCAGAACAGAAATCTTCTTCATCTTCAATCAACCAGTTTTCTTTGAGATAGTTAAGGATAAACTTCTTAACCGGTTCTTTTTCTTCAGCCTTGAGAGTATCATCAGAATTAGAAGTTATTGGAGTAGTTCCAACGATGATATCAAGTTTTTCACCATTAATAAATTCTTCAGCGGTCTTCTTGCTCATTTCACTACGACTAAGATGCGGGAGCAAGTCAGTAATACAGAAAACCGGATCATTCGGTTTTTCACCAATATTTACATTAATAGTTTCGCCATTTGCCTTAACAATAATACCATGAATAGCGAGAGGAATAGTAGTCCATTGATACTTCTTAATTCCACCATAATACTGAGTATCAAAATATGCTACCTTAGATGACTCATAAAGCGGTTGTTGCTTAACATCAATTCTAGGAGAGTCAATATGTGCTCCTAAAAGATTTGCACATGTATTATCTTTACCAATAACAAATGCAGCAAAGTTTTTCTTTCTGTTAATAAAATAAACCTTATCGCCAGGCTTATAATTCAATGAACGATTAAACTTATTAAATCCACGTGTGAGAGCAATAAGTTCTGCAGCACTAACCCATTCACGTTCTGTCTTATATGTTGAGATAGTGTCCATATATTTTTTAATAAATTCGTCTTTATTTGTCATCATTTTCCTCAATTAAATGTATATACAAATATAATAAAAAAGTTGACTTTCGTCAACTAATATTATTTTAATTTTGAATAAAGTTCAATAATCGATTTACCTTTTTCAAATGGAATAAATTTCTCAGATTGTGACGTAAAGGATATCAAATTTTTCTGTAAATTAATAAACATATCAGAGAAGATTATATTACCCTTATCGTCGATAGCGTCGCTATCATTGAATAAATCGTCATATTGTTCTTCAGAAAGTTTCAATACTCTTTCAGGATTTAGCTGAGTAATTGCAAGTTTATCGAAACTGATACTTAAACACATGCTTTGTAAAGCACTGACTTTTTTCTTCAACCAGAGAATATTCTTATTAATCTGTTTTTCGAACTTTTCGAGCATAGCTTTAACCTTAGGAGTTGGATTAAAGCCATGAATGAAAACTTTTCTACCGGTCAAAATAGGGAGAGTATGCTTATCAATATGACCTGCAGTAGCATGAATAATAACATTACTACCAAAACTATCAACAATCTTAATATCTTCCTTATCTACATGAGGATAATACTGAATGGAAATACCTAATGCAAAGATAAGGTTAGTTTTAATTAAATCTTCAATTAATTCTTTATGTTCTTTAATTGTTGAAATATCAATTGTGACATTGGTAATTATACCTTGGTCATGCAATAATTTCAGAATTTCAAGAAAATCTGGAAATCTAAAGAGATTACCGCCCTCAATATTACACTCCGTACCTGGGGTCATGGTCGAAATTAAATATTTGATATTTTCGACATTATATTGGGCAAGTCTTAAAGTAATTCTTTCAGGAAAATTGTAAGTTAGGGTCTCGTCATCAGTAGAATGCCAGACATCACCAGTATAATAGCCGGTTTCTATGTCTTTAGTTCCATCCTCATAGACTATAACTCTATGATTTCCATTGTAATATGTTGCTATACTTTCCATATTTTTAAACCTTATTGTAAAAATATAGTAAATTATTTAATTTTGTAAACCCTATTTAAAATTTTTATAAATAATATAAAAAGAAAATAAGGAATTTTATTATGTTCAAGAAATTTTTTCAAAAAGCTATATTAAATGAGATGTCTCGTGCATCTGATAGAACTCTCGGTAAAGATTCCGATGAAAATTTACTCTGGTATGTAAATAATTTCATTTCCAGAGCAGAAAAAGCCGGTAAAAAGCCGACATATTCTCAGTTAAAGAAGTATCTTGAAGCTCATGATTTCACATGGGATAGAGTATCTACGACTTTAGGTTTGCCTTCTTTTGCTTCTCAGGCTAGATTAAACGTAGCTGCATTAAAGGCTCGTTTTGGAGCACAGATGAGTAATGTAACTGATGTTACAAATGCAAATAAAGACGAATATGATGAACTTATTGACTTGTTTGATTTGTTCTATGAAGCTAAATCTGGTAATGATGATGAAAGATTGGAAGAAATTACTTCTAATCCTAAGTTCCAGAAGCTCGTTGATTTGTTCAAATATGATACAGAAAAGGCACAGGAAGTCTTCGGTTCTCACTTCGATACTGCACAACGTTGGTTAAAGCCATATACTATGGATGACTATGCTAACAGTGATGAAGCCCTTATTGAAGAATTCTGGCTTTATCATAGAAAGAAGAAGGCTGGTGATACCTCTGCTACATTATCAAATGAAAAGATTATGCGTTTGAGAGAAATCCTTTCTGATAAGGATAGAGCTGTAGCCTTAATTGGTAATGAAGGTTTGTTCTATTACATGGCTAAGGAATTGAGCAAGCTCTATGTTAGAAATTCTGGTGTTGGCGAAGATGATGATTTCGATTTCACCGATGATGATGAAACAGCTCCAACATATAGAGCAGAAAGCTATCGTCCGAATGGTATTAGAGCATTCTTGAATGAAAAGACTGATGAAGCATTTAACACAATGATGACAAGACAATTCTGCACTGCAATTAAGCAGAATCTTGATGACATTTATATAGCTTCTCCAGCAGAAACCCGTGCAGCTAATAAAATTAAACTTATTAGACGTGGCGGTGGCGGTGCATATCAGTTTGAAGTAAAAATTACAAATGAAGGCACTATTACTATTAATGACAATAGTATGGCTGGTGGCTTTATGGTAACTCAAAAGGACGGAACCAAAAAGTTCATTCCTACTGGCCGTAAGCAATTCTTTGAAACTAGAAAAACTGGTCTTTCTGCTATTCCAGAAGCTATTACATGGTTATCAGAAAACTATGATAATTTTGAAAAGAGCAATGAAGCTGCAAGATTGCGTTCTAATGGTGTAAATGCTGGTGCTATTGCTCGTCAACGTGCTACTGGTTCTTCTACATCCAGAAGTAAAGGACCAAAGCGTGTTACGGATATGATGAGAAGACATGGTATTAGCGACGTTTCTGCATTCTTACGTAATGGCGGTAATATTAAAGATTTAATCTAGTAAAATTCCAATATTTTCAAGACCAATAGCAATATTGGTCTTTTTTATTTTAAAAAATATTATAAATATAAAAAGAATTTAAAGGAGTTTTATGACACTCAATGAAGCATTAAATGAAATAAAATCCCATGGCTTGTATCTTGTAGAAGATGGAGCTTTTGGTTCTTATGATGAATATATCGCAAAACTCAATGATTTATGGATTGATATGCGTGATGAAAATGAATTTCGTAGTATCGATGAACTTATATCTGAAGATGAATGGTATAAGAGCATTGTAGATGATGGCTATGAGTCCGAAAAGGAACCGAGTGAAGTTATCGATGAAATTCTCAATAGTATAGAAAATGATGATAATATCGATAGTGAATCTGAATTTGACTATACAGACGACCCAGAACTTGTAGACGATGAGGTTGAATTGACTTCCTACGATGACGAATTTGACGATAATAATATTAACGGACTTGGTTTAGAAGATGAAGAAAATATCTATGGTGAATCTTACAGACCAGGCGTAAATTTGATGTTGAATGAATCTTGGTATAATAACCAAGGTTTATCAGAAGACGAAGAAGATCGCTTCAAGAAGTTACTTAACCGTTATGCATCATTTACCTCTAAGCGTCGTGATAACAATGACCGTATGCCTAAGGGTTCTATGATGAAACCTTCAAATCGTATCATTTTCTTCAGAGAATTTGTTACGTTCTTGAATAAGTTCGAAGCACTTCATAAGCCGGCTCTTGTTAGAAAGATTCAGGAGAATTACTTACAGACCCTTACAGATGAAGGTTACTTAAACTTCTTAGTTGGCAAGAACCCAGACTGGTCTGAAGCTGACCTTCGTGAATTTGTAGGTCATGCTGATATAGCTGAAGCTGATGAATATCTTAGCGGTTCTGAAGAAGAACGTGCTGAACGCCGCCGTGCCCGTGAAGAGTCTGAACGTCGTGCCCGTGAAGAAGCTGAAGCTGCAGAACGTGCTCGTCAACGTAGAGAAAACCCGGAACCAGAAGACTTGGTTAATGACGAATACGAAGAAGGTGAAGCTGGTGAAGTTACTACACAGCGTGTTCAGCGTCGTAGAATGCGTACTGGTCAGAGACACTACCATGATACCAATAATATTCCAGTAGCTTCTATTACAATTAATATTGATACTACTAATGACCCTGAAACATTGGCTGAAGCTGAAGAGCTTGCTCAAACTATTAAGGAACGCCTTCAGAGTGAATATGCAAATGATGCAACCAATCTTCAGTTATGTAGTGTTGAAGCTGCAAACGTTGATGTTGATGATGTTGGCGATGGAACAGCTGGTACTGAATACCATGTTGTTATTAAAATGCCTGCTGAAATCAAGACAGAAATTGCAGAATTCGTAAAGAATGAAATGGAAGATGTGTTCACATTCGTAAATTCTGAACACCCAGACGATACTATGTATAGCTTCGAAACTGAAGGTGATCGTATTGAAACTTACGAAGAAGAATATGACTTTGATGAACCTGTTGTGCCACGTAGACGTGCACAGAGACCGCAAGTTACAACTACTAGACGTATTCCAAGAGCTAAGAAATGGAGCGTTATGTATAAGGTTGCTGACGAAGAAGGTCGTGATACAGGTAGAACAAAATGGGTACATGGTGTTAAAGCTGCTTCTGCCGAAGATGCTATGGATAAAGTCGAGAATCCTGAGGATATCGAAAGTGCATACGCTACAGACGTATTTAAGGCCCTTAGAGCAGTTCAACGCTAAATACAACATAAACATAATAAAAGAAAATCAACCGTTTTGCGGTTGATTTTTTTAATATATTCGAAAAGGAAATAACGTAGAAATTAATCTACGATATATCCATGTCTACGAACGAGACGAACAGCTTCTTCGAAGTCAACACTATCATCATTATTCATAGACTGGTGATATTGTCTCTTTTCTTCTTCATAGATAGCCTTATAAGCATTAGCAATTTCCTTGAATACCTGGAAAAGATAATCTTTTTTAAGCTGAAGCTTAAAGAGAGGAACATAGGTTCTATAATAATTACGGCTCTTTTCTCTGGTATCAGCACCTTGGAACATAAACGGAGCCTTAAAGCCAACAGCATAATCACGGTTTAATTCATTTACGCATCTAACATAAACGTCCTTGATAACGTTGCTCTTATATTCGTTAGGAACAGTACCAAAGTTATCCATATCGAAATAGTCACTTCTGATATTGTCACCATCTTTTGCATTATTATAAATGTTCTTGCAGCATTCAGTAATTTTCTGCTTAACACTATCTTCCTGAATCAATGTTAACTGACTCGGTAATCTATCGATTGCAATCTTAACTCTTTCTGCCTGGCTAAATTCGTCTTCAGAAACTTCATCATCGCTACATTCAACAAACTTATTACCTTCAAGTTTGAGGTGTAAGAACAACTTACATGCACCGAGAGACGGAATATTTCTTTCGCCACCGAAATACTGTTTAACAATTTTAACAATAGCATCAGCTACAGTACGTTCACCGAACATTGTTAATGGATCGCCACTCCTAATAATCAAAGCGAGCTTATAAAGCAATTCATTATCCATCTTTACTTGCTGGTCAGCACGGTGAGCAGTTGTATATTGCTTGAACTGGTCCTTAGCTTCCTGAATAGTATTGTGATAACGTTCAGGATGGAGCCAAACAACGAAACGTGCCATATACTTTCTATAATGGGACTCACCAAGACGGTCTGTAGCTTCTTCAGGGTTATTTACAAACCAATCAAGAACTTCATCCATATTGTTCTGTTCATAAACTACATCAGGTGCAATACCAGAAGATAACTGGTTGAAAGCTTTTTCTGCAGGATTAATGTATTTTTTATCGATTTCGTCAGAATGAACTTCAATAGTTCTCTTCATGTGAGCATAAAGACGGGCATATTTTTCACTGCACATCTTTTTAACCTGTTGGGTAATACGTGTAGCGTTTTCTCTATCTCCTTCTGGAATATTAAAAACTTCACAGAATTCTTCCCATGTAACACCAGCTAATCTAGTAGCAATATGTTGCCAAACTTGAATAGTAAAAGCTGCATCTGGACTACCTTCTTTATTTTCCAAACATTTACAAACCAAGAAGATTAATTTACGTTCTTTTGACAAACGTGTAGTGATACGTTCCTGTGCACGTTTAGCCATTTCATTTAAGTATACTTGTTCTGATAAAAAGCTCATCGCATCTCCTTATAAAAATTCTTTATATTATTTATAAGAAAAAAGGAAAATACATTAGTATTTTCCTTTTAAATAGACACAAAATTATCAGAATTTATTAGCCATCCCAACGGTCATTTTGATTAGCCCAATCATTAACGATTTGCTCATGATGGAAACCAAGCCTTGGAAGGTTATGAATATTAAACCATTGAGCTTCTGCTGCATCATCAGAACCAACAGCCTTTTGCATATCATGAGCATTAACTCTTACCGAGAATGCTACATCCACGATACGAAGTCTGGGGTCAAATTGATGAGCATAGGTCTTAATCTGGTCAAATTTATCAGGCGAAATATCAATAGTAGTTTCTTCTTTAAGTTCTCTGGCTGCAGTATAATTAATATCAGCATCCGTCAAATCGAAAAATCCACCAGGTAAGCACCAATAATTCTTATAAGGATAATTCTTTCTACGAATAAGCAAAATATTATCACCATTATAAGCAAGAATATCAGCAGTGACAGATGGTTCTGCCCATCCCTTCTTTTCCTTTTCTACCTTATATCTCTTGATAAAATCTGCTTCATCTTGAGCATAAGCTTCACCATTCTGCTTATAAAGACCATTTTCCTTAATGATTTCAAAAGTCTTCTTTATAATATACTGTTGAACATCCTTGTATTTCGTATCAGGATTAAAGAAGAATGTTCTACGAACCTGCGACGACGATACACAACCAGAATCTTCAAATGCAATAACCTTATAGGCCTTATCATATTCACGAATTTGTCCAGGCTTTGTATTACCACGGCAAACTACTAAGAACTTATACTTTTCAAGTAATTCAGCCGATTGATGCCACTTACCATCAAGCAAAGCAGTCCATTCATCTTCACCGACAGCTAAAATAATTTCATCTTCTTGACCAGCAAAATTTTCACGTAAAAATGCCCATGTTCTAGTTCTTTGTTCAATTACAGTAGGATAATGACTATTTAAGTAGGAATGAATAGTAGCATTTACTACTTCAAATCTTTCATCCAAAGTAGTGCAATAATTCTTTTCATCGTTATTAGTAATCAAGACATAAAACTCATCGTTATCCGACAAGTGCTTGCTAATAGCCTTGATAATGTTAAGGTGTGCTTTTGTGATTGGGTCAAATGCTGCGCCGAAAATATACTTCATAATCTATTCCTTTTTCATTAAATATAAAAAATTATTTTTGTTTTGTAAACCTATCTTACAACGATTTCGATGTCGCTAAAATACTTCTGCATAGTAGCAACGACTCTATCATAGCTCATATCTGACACTCTGTCAGTCATGTGAGGAATTTCCATCTCAATCAAGTTGTCGGTTTTTGAGTATTTAAATAATTTTTTAATTGTTGAATAGGTTTTATATTGGTCAACTAACGCATCAAATCTATCTTTTGTTAAATACCTAGTTATATTAAGAGACATATCTTCAAGTAACTTGGTCAATGTTTTTACATTTTTCTTATCAGTTACCATTCCTACCCACATTACGCTAAAGTGTGTAGCATAATCGATATCAGCAGAAACATCATAAGTTAAGCCACGTTTCTCTCTAATTTCTTGCATGAATGGAGACTCTAATCCATCTGTAAGCATTTCCATTCCGAGAAGGGCATGAAGATAATCAGGTTTTAATACAGGTTTCTTACTAAGTAAAAATACGTGAGCTTTTTCAGTTTTAGGAACAGGTAAAATTTCTCTATCAAGAATTTTATATTCAATTTCTTTATAATGCGGAATATCTTCTACATATTCGACACCTGGCAATGGAGTTCTCTTCCTGGCTACTTCAATAATTCTTAAAGGTTTAGTATATACTTTTTCTGCAAGTTTCTTTGCATCTTCATAAGTAAATTGTTGAATATCTCTAATGAAACCCGTCGGGTCATGTATTCTAAATCTACTATAAAGAACATTAGTTAAGTGTCCATTAAATGGGTCATTAAAAACGTCTGTAAGTTCTTCAATAACAATATTCTTTTCGATGTTGAACATTTCTTCGGTAACTTCACTAAATCCATGAACAACTGCATTCACAAGTTCTTGTTTAAGGTCATTGGTGAGTTTTTCTTCAAGACCTTTAAAATATACCGCAACATAATTTCGAGAGGTCCAGGCATTGCTTTCTATGCAATTACGTGTGAAAAATGTATTATACTTATCCAATGGTTTTGTAATAAGATGTTCCATTAGATGAGCAATTCCTCTACTTCCTATTTTTTCATAAGCACTACCGGTGGGATATACGATAGTCAAAGATGTCATTCCAAAAGTTGTTTTTCTATAAATGTAACCGCTTCTTTGTCTAAAATAATTAATCATACTAATCCAATTTTTTTCTTATTACGTTGTTCAACCTCTTCGTTATAGCATTCTTTGAGTATAAATTTTCTTGCATCTGTTACATCCATTCCTATTGTATCTGGATAGAGATAATTCAAAAAATCTAAGTCATAATTCAATGCCATTCCAAAATAGCACATATTTTTTGAATATAATGATGTACCGACACCAGCTTCATAAGCTGCATCTATAAATCTATAAAAATCTTTTTGGTCATCAAAAATCTTTCGCTTACTTTCTTCAGATAATATCCTAGACAAGAACTCAGAATATTGTTCTATATTCTCAGTATATTGTGGATATTTTTCTTTAAGTTTATCAATTATATACATATCACCACCACCATATTAAAAATAAAACAACGATAATAAAGCTGATAATCTTAAATATCAATGCTAATGTTTCATCCAACTTTTTCATGTTGTATTGGTTCTTTATAATTATATACTTCGATTGTTTTTGTATCGGTATCATAAACAAGCATATCTAAGTTTGCAAACTTAAAATTCTTGCTATTAATAATATCGAATGGCGTAGCATTTTTACGCCCTGTCAAATAATGATATATATAACGAATTACCATACCATGCGAAATGCAGATGATATGATTGATATTATGGAACATTGTATTTAAGCTATAGCATGTATCGAACAATAAGTCAATTTGCTTTTCCATATCATTCGAATTAAGCTTTACGCAATCACAAAATTCTTCTTCAGTAATTTCCCAGAACTTCTTATCGCCAAGACCCGAACAATCGAATTCATCAAGCTCCTTCAGGATAATATCAGGAACTCTATCAAATAACAGTTTTGCAGTCTGCTGGCAACGCAAAGCAGGCGACGTAATAATAGGTGTATCAATGTTGAGTTCAGGTAGATGACAACCAACTTTTTCTTTCCAACCAACAGGTTCTTCATTTATAATGCTTGTTTCATGATAATTCTTAATCATTGCTCCCACAAAATTGGCTGGAGTTGGTGCATGTCTAATAAAATATAGTTTCATAGTCCGACCTTTTCTTTAAATCCAGGTTCACAGTTTTTAAGTCTAGGAATAAACAGTTTCTTTAAAATCGCTTCAGGTGTTTCGGTTGTTTGAGCTAATATGGATTTGCAATTAAATGGATTCTTGTCCCCTTCAAGAAATAGATATGTAATATCTTCACCAGTAACAAGCATTGCATTTACATATCCTTCACCTTCGCCACGAAGATAAAACTTATAGCCGAAATATCCAGGAACGTCTGTTGCACACAGTTCTGTAAGCTGTGGGTCCAGTGCATTCTTAAATGAATTGTATAAGTCTAAACATGTATCTGCAAGAGAATACATATTGAGTAATAAAGTAAATAAAATTATCTTCTTCATGCTCACTTCGTGTTTGTTATCATTGTTGCACAATTAGCCATGTCATTGACTGTTGTTATGTGGTCTGCGATAATATCATTCTTCATGTTATAAACATTAAAATATCCTTGCTGATATCTAACGATATATTCTTTACCTGCCTTACTAGTAAACTTAAAGTGATTTTGATTATTAGCTACAGCAGTTTCCCACTTACGATTAAATTTTAACAATCCACTATAATTCATCTTATACACCTTCAGATAAAAAATAATAAAAAAATATACGTTTGTAAACCCTTATTTAAAAATAAAAACCGAAGTAATATCTTCGGTTTTTACAGAATGCATTCTATGAACTATTAAAAGCTTAGGATTAAATCTTTCCGCCCTTTGCCCAAGGTGGTACATTCTGCTTTGTTTCTTTTGACTTAGCCATTTTAGCCTCCTTTATTCTATTTATATTAAATTGTGTAATGCCTGACGCATTTTCGGTGTATTATAATTATGTTTCGTAATTCCAGGAATAGACTTTACAGATTGACATAATTTCAATATTTTGTTAAAATATTTTTGCTTAATATCTTTCGATAAAGAACTAAACTTTCTATCAAACAAGTCATTTACTATTTCTTTAGCTACTGGAGTAATATCGAAAGCTCTTAAAATCTTGTCAACATATTCAGGCATTTCTTGATGTAATTTTGCTTCAAATTCACGTTCATCAACATAATATTGACCATTATTTAAAACAGCTTTAGGGTCATAGTCTCTGGCATTTTCAGAACCATCAATTTCCTTATTATTAGCCTGGACATAATGAGTAAGTTCATGAGTTAATACTTCTTGGAACCAGTCACCAAAATATTCGTCCATAATCGCATTTATAATCTCTTCTGGTGTGTCATATTCTTCGCCAAGCTCTTCTATAACATCATCGAAATGAATTGCATAATAAGTCGGTTTTGGCTTGTAATAACTCCTGCTGTAACCACCATAATCGCCATAACTACCGTAACTACCATAACTACTATAAGGTGTATATGACGAACTTGTTGAACTAGACTTGCTAGTTGTATTAGATGTTTTTGTAGTTTCAGTAGATTTTCCTGGTGTATAGTTTGCGAACCAATCATCATCGTCATCATCATCCGCATTAAATGCACCATAATAGAACTCATCATCATCGTCCCATAATGATAAATGGTCAGCATGCTTTGTAGCTTCTTTTATAGACTTCTTTTTAGTCTTCTTTGCAGCTACACCATAACCAGCAGTATTTAAACCACAAATTATTGGAAGATTAAGCATCATTACGACTGGTTCAAAATCTGGATCAGAATCGCCTTGTGCACCAGCATAAATGGAACCATAACCAGACTTACCCCATTTATATTTACCACGTTGCTCATAATCTTTTTCAATTTGTTTTGTGCTGAGGTAAATATTAATCTTTAAAGCTTTCATCTTTATAGGATCTTTACGTTGTGCTACTTTAATAGCCATTCTTGGGATTTCAATGGTTATAATTTCTGGAACCATTTCATCGTCAAATACAGCGTCAAGAAACTTATAAATCTTTTGCTTAATTAAAGGCATTACTCTTGCTTTATAATTAGCAACAAGCTCTTCCACGTCATAAGTACGTGACTTAATCGGCATTTGCTCTTCAATAAGATAACCTACCGATTCAAGTAATTTCTTTGCTTTATATAATTCAAAATCCGTCATATTTATATTATTTATAATAAAAAGCCATTAGAATAATCTAATGACTTTAATGACTTAACTTTGTTTTTTAAGCAATGCTAGATATTTTTCTTCAAATTGTAGCTTACTATAAAGCAATTTGGTCCAATTATCAGTTCTAACTGCATCTTCCTTAAAGTTTTCGAAATCGTGTCTCCAGGAAGCTCCTTCTACGTGAATATAAGGATATATATCACCAATATCTGCTGCGACTCCACCGGCTAACAATACATCTTCATACATTGTAGAACCTGCATCATAATAATAGCCTTTTATATTTCTATCATTACCTAATTGTTTTCTGTCAATAAAGGAAATACTATTTGAAGCTTTCATACGTTCCATATCACAGAATTGAATCTTGTGTTTCCTAATGAAATCAACATCAATTATACACCACCAAGGATGAACTCTCTTATGAATACGGAAGCTTCCTCTATTGCCCATAATCTCACCAAAAAGCGTTATTTTATGAGACTTAATTCTATCTAGGTATTCAATCGGATTTCGTATACAGAAGCAGTCTGAATCAAGAAGAAGCATGTATTTGGTCTTTACTTCTGTAAGTGCTCGTTCTACTGTTTCATGATGAGTTCCATCAGGATTATTTACATAAGGAATATTATACTTATTCAATAAGTTCCTATTTGAAACATAAGAAGTAGGACTGTTTTCATAGATTAAAAGATTATCACCTGTAAATCCATATCTTGCAATCTGATGAAGACACAGGGTAAATGCAGAATTAGCTTTATATGCACAAATTACAATAGTAAGTTCTTTCTTTAAAGATTCAAATTTTTCTTTTTCTTTCTCTGTCATAAAAATTACCTTTTTCTTTAAATATAGAAAAAGATATAATAAAAATTATATCTTTTAAAAAAATTTAGATTTTTTATTAATTAAAAATTTCTTCAAGTTGATGAACAGCTGATTCATGGATAAGATCTAAATCTTCATTATTATCAAGCGCTTCTTTAATATAATCCAAAACTGATTTAGCTTTTCGCCAATTAATCTTTTCTGAAAAATCTGCTTCTATTTCAGCAATCATAGAATCATATTCTTCTTCAGGATCATATTCTTCATCAAATATACAACGTTCGCTATTGTAATTATCCATATAAAATTCTCCTTATTTTTTTAAATAACTGATGTATTTATATGGAATATATTTCGAATTTCGTATATTACTTATTGACGAATTTATTGAATTTATAATCAGTTACACTATCCATTGCATCTTCAACATAAGATACAAAATGCTTGGATTTTTCATCGATTACAGCTTCAACGATGTTGGAAATGATTAAATCCTTTTCCTGTTTTTCATCATCTGGAGTTTTTGTAAGGATTACAGTGTGTTCGTTTTCTTGTTCGTCAAGATTAAGTGTAACTACATAATCGTTGCTATAGCAACCAAAAATTGAACGTAAAAAATTAAGCATATTCACCTCTTTATAAACTATAAAATTTAGTCTTTTGGCGGACCATAGCTTAATGTATGTCTTTCATTTGCCGGTCTTTCTTCATAAAATCCAAGAGACTTCATCTTTTCTACAAAATCCTTAAACGGAACCGTTATAGGTGCAGAAAAAATACCTGTTGTATTTATAGTTACGGTTTCGTTTTTCATGTCATATTCGAGCTTTACTTCACGTCCTTTGACGTTCATAACACATTCGGTAAGATTCCAGCTTTTTACATATTTCATTACGCCTTCTGCATTACGAAAACGCCACATTGCAAATGCTGCTAATTCCATAGTAATATACCTTGTTTTAATTAAGCTTTTTTATAGTTTTTTTGAACTTCCTTGTATTTATTATACAAAGCCATACAACGCTCTACATACTCTCTTGTCTCTTTAGTTAATGGCTTTACAGGCTTACCGTTCTTGTCTAATTTAGAATTCTGTGTATATGCTCTCCAACTTGTTGCTTGCTCTGTTCCACCGTTATAAGTAGCAAGTATCATTTCAATAACGTTGTTTCTTCTTACTGATAAATCTGCAAGTAATCTACCTGCATTATCAACGTTATTTTTCAAAGAAAGAAAATCCTTCATATTGAATGACTTTTCTGACTTACCTTGTAATCTAGTATGAACATCAAAAGCTGCAGTTTTAGTCAACTGCATCATTCCTTTTGCACCTTTATTACTTTTTGCATTATTATCGAAATTCGACTCAGCTCCAGCAATAGCAAGAAGAATGTCAATATCCAAATTATACTTATTAGCAGTCTTGACCATTAGTTTAGCTATTGTTTCAAGATTATCCTTACCATATTTTTTCAACATGGAATCAGGTGTTGCTAATATTTTCTTTTTTGTAAGTTCAATTTCTTCATCTATTGTAAATTGACTTACATTACTATCATCTTTTAATTCATAAGACTTAGGAACGCCTCGGTTATCGTGATCATAATTATACCTTTGTTGTAAATGAACTGTTCTCTTTCCGAAACCAGCATTATCATTAGGAACATTACCAGGAGTTGCTTTCTTTACATCAATGCCACTATTACCAAAAGCAGCAGTAGCAGCTAATGCACCAATTCCAAGTGCTTTACCTAATGATTTCTTCAAATCTTCATTAAGTATACTATAATCATTTTCTTTTAATATCTCGATAGCTTCTTCTAACGTCATGTATTATTTATAATATCATACATTTCGCTAAATGTTGCATAAGGAGTAAACCTTAGCTCAGTTTCACGCTTTAAGATATACGTATTATAAGGAATATAATATGATTTAAAATAAATGTTTTTTGAACAGTCTAACCAAATTAAGACTCCTGTATCATTGAAATCAAAGTCAAAATTATGACCTATGAAATCTTCAATACCGTCTTTGGTATCTTTGGTGAATTTATAGAATTCATAGATATCTTTCGATTTTTCTCTACAAATTCCGACGTTTTGATCTTTTTCTTTTTTAAAAATACTCAAGAATTTATTTAACATTTCTTTTTATCCTATAAAAGTTTACATTAAATATAGTAAAATATATTAGTCTTGTAAACCCAGATTTTAAATATTTATATTTTATACACGTGAAAATATACCGTTCGGAGAGATCAAGCCTATTCAGGAACAAACAGGCATCGATTTTGGGTATATCCCGTCGTCGAATCTGTGGGACTTATAAGCAAGCTTATGGGTCGGTCATCCTGTACTCCAGCTACATCTTGCTATGCCATGGCGGCTATATGTATTACTTGCTAATGTAATACTTCGATAATCGTTGTTCGTTATCAGTTTACTCCCGAATATCACTATTCGGCTGATCGTATAATGCCACACCCCGATTCCAGGTATGGAACGGCTTATCCTCTACCGACAATTCCATTGGATTGGTCTTCGCTCCGAGGACTAAGACTTGAACAAATGTAAACACAAATATAATAAAAATAAAACGTTAAAATTAATTAACGTTTTAAATTTTGAATTTTTTATATTAAGATTAATCGCTTACCGGATCACCTTCAAGATCATCATTAGTCATTGCTCTATATGTACCAGGGATTAATTCAACCTTAGTTAATGAATAATGATACATTAAATCTTCATCTTTGCTTCTATACTTACTAGCAAGTTCAGCAGCATTAACTAAATGAAAAGCTTTAACTTTCTTTTCTATAGTTTTGCCAGAATCAGAATTTGTAAATGTAGCTTTATAATCCTGTAACATAAATGGACCAATCATTTCATTAATCTGATAGCCACTTTCTTTAAGAATTCGTTTTGCTTCGTTAATTGTCATTTTTTTCTCCATATAATATTAATCCATTAAGTATGCAGCTAAATCAAGCTTTGCTGTGGTCTTGAATTTAACTGGTTTCTTATAACCAGATTCATTAATTAACGGTAAGTCAGCATCATTATTTCTGAACATTTCATTTAATGTTTCAACGTTACGGCTAACGTCACCATCAGTATTAATAAAGTAATTATTACGACCAGCCTTGATAGATGCAACACCATTGTTAGAGAAGCCTAAGCTTACCATCTGGGTAAACGGCATTTTAAATAACAATCTACCATCAGAATTAATGATATTGAATTTGCCATCATTACCACCTTCAATTAAGAAACAACCCTGTCCAATATACTTTGTTCCGCGTACACTTGGATTATCCCAAAGCGTAATTGGAGAACCAATTATATTACCATCAGTGTCATACAATTCAGCTACCTTGTTATCAGTATCAAGGAATAATGTGTAAACATCATTATCTGCATAACCATAAGTAACATTTCTAAACTTATTAGATAAGATTTCACCAGTTGCACAGTCCATAATAAAGAATTCGCCACGGCCATTATTTACACAATAAATTTCTTTATCTTCATTGATAACAAATGAGCCGCCTAAAAATTCAGGGCTAGAACCAGAAATTATGCCACTAGAATCACCTACTATCTTATAATAATCGTCATCAGTGGTTTCGAAAATTTTAACTCCACTAGTGAAAATAATTGGTTTACGAAGATCAACGCCATCAGCTTCAAAGAATTTCTTTTCGCCAACATCGTAAATCTTTATAACATCAGAATGATGAAGGTCCTTAAAGAGAATATAAGCCTTGATGTTACAGAATTTAATAAAGTCGTAGTTAGACGGTATTATTAAACTAAATGCGTCAGTTCTAATAGTGTCGATAAGTTCACCATTTGGAGAAACAATATCATAAGTTTTAAGATCATTATCTTGAATTATGAATGAATTTCCAATAACATATGTATTAGCAACATTTCTATATTTCTTCTTCCAAAGAGTTCTGCTATTAGTTGTATTGATTACACTTACAATATTCTTGTTATCCTTTACTAATGCAACATTACCAATATTTGTCAATGGTTTTGTATCAGGGTTGTTATTAGCAAGTTTGAATACTGTCTTACCCTTGACATCAATCTGTTCCCAAGCATCATCTGCAGTCTTCTTAACAAAGATTCCGCGTCCATACTTGTTAGACAGCATAATATCTGCAACAGGCTTTCTCAAAAGAATAGCACCAGTCTTGAGGTTGATAATGTTCCACAAACCACGTCTTACTTCGATTAAAGCATAGTTCGGATTTGTTTGATTATCTAATACACGATAATTAAGAACATCTCTAGGAAGTAAGTAAGATCCAGTTCCAGTAATGAAGTTTACTCTTGTGTTGTTTATGTGCTTAATTACAGCAACATTCGGAGTAAGCTGCTTAACAAAACTAAACCATTCACTTGGAGAAATAATAGTTCCTTCATGAGTGATTAA
>Ga0326512_10001476_pt1 | contig 18083 bp, 17 predicted proteins | sample 1_2617_0518_D_FD_203652 | JGI IMG/M metagenome (GOLD analysis project Ga0326512, IMG submission 203652) | Bovine rumen microbial communities from UC Davis, California, United States - 1_2617_0518 | ecosystem: Host-associated > Mammals > Digestive system > Stomach > Rumen | place: USA... | reverse complement strand
GGCTTGTTTTTGCAAATTTGTATTTATTACGGTCGAAATTGCGCATAATTGCGTATTTTTATGAGGAAAATGGTCGAAAATGGGTAGAAATCGCAAAATTCTCGAAATGAATAACAGCGATCTGACAAAAAGGGTCCAGGAAGAGAAGCGGACCCAGTCTTCCATGATCGTCCAGGACCCGGCAGATTTGGACAGGCCGCCTCAGGATCTGCTCGACACTAAAGCGAAGAAGGAGTGGAAGAGGGTAGTCCCCGACTTGAAGAAAATGGACATTGTCGGTCGCCTGGATATCTCGAATCTGGTGGCGTACTGCAATGCGTACAGTAAATATTGTGAAGCGACCAAGGCGCTACGGGGACAACCCTTGACCATTGAAGGACCGACCGGACCGAAGGAGAACCCGCTGATCAACGTGCAGCTGAAATACCAGGAAGCATTCCGGAAGGCTGCTGACCAGTGCGGGCTGACGATTAACAGCCGGCTGAAGTGGGCAGCCACCAAGCTGAAGAAGCAGGAGGAGCAGATAGAGGATGAGTTCGGCGCCATCTGATACGATCCTGCAGTACGCGCACGACTGCATCTCAGGGCGGATCGTATCCGGGCTGAAGCACAAGTGGGCTTGCCTACGCCTGCTGCGTGACTGGGAAAGATTCCAGAAGGGCTCCTTCCCGTATCACTGGGATGAGAGGGAAGCGCAGAAGATCGTCGACTGGTTTCACCTGCTGCGCCACTCCAAGGGCGTGCTGGCCGGAGAGCCGATCGACCTGACGCCGTGGCAGCAGTTCCACCTGTGTCAGATGTATGGATGGCGGAAGGAAGACGGCAGGCGCCGCTTCACCAAGTCCTTCGTAGAAGTGGCGAGGAAGAACGCCAAGTCCCAGGAAGAGGCAGGCATCGCGCTGTATGAGATGTCAGTCACAGCGATCCGGAATAAGGAAGTCAACGAAGTCTACACTGCAGGCGTTAAGAGAGATCAATCGAAGATAGTGTTCAATGAGGCGGGCCTTATGCTGAAGGGCTCGCCTTTAGCACCTAAATTCAACGTCGGGAAGCTGCAGATCGCGCACACGCGCTCCGGATCCGTGATGCGCCCGCTGTCGAAGGACGACGGGAAGAGCGGCGACGGATCGAACCCGGCGCTGCTGGTCATCGATGAATACCATCAGCATCCGACGACGGAGTTCTATGATCTGGGACTGGGCGGCAATACGAAGGAGCCGCTGGTCATGATCATCACGACGGCCGGCAGGGATCTCACCTATCCGTGCTACACGCAGGAGTATATGTACTGCAGCAGGATCCTCAACCCGGACGTGGACGTAGAGAACGACCAGTACCTGATCGATATCTGCGAGCTGGATCCGGAAGACTATGCGGATCCGCAGAACATCGCGAACGAGGACCTGTGGCTGAAGGCCAACCCGATCAGAGCGACGTATCCGGAAGGCTTACAGAAGATCCGGGAGGAGTGCGAGCTCGCGCAGCAGATGCCCGAGAAGATGACGTCCTTCCTGACGAAGTGCATGAACGTCTGGGTACAGGCACGCGAGTCCGGCTACATGGACATGGCCAAGTGGAAGGCCTGCCAGGTGAAGGAGCTGCCGATCAGCACGAAGGGCAGAGACGTGTATGTAGGCTTCGATATGTCCGCGAAGGTCGACCTGACCTCCGTGGCCTTCGTGATCCCGTTCATATCGGACAAGGTGGATGAGGACCGCGCTCCGGTCCCGCAGTACATCGTGTACAGCCACAGCTTTATTCCGAACCGGGAGAAGCTGGCAGAGAGGATCGCGAAGGACAAGGTGCCATACGACGCCTGGGAGCGTGAAGGCTTCCTGACGGTCACGGACACGCCGATCGTCGACCAGGACGCGGTCATGCGGTACGTGCTGCAGACCTGCGCGGAGAACGACTGGCACATCGAGAGCCTGTGCTTCGACCCGGCGAACGCGTCGCTGCTGATGATGCAGCTGTCGAATGAAGGCTACGACGTCGTCGAGGTCTTCCAGTCGCACAAGAGCCTGAACGAGTCGACGCAGGGCTTCCGGGAGCAGGTGTACAGTCAGAACATCTACTACCAGTGGAACCCGGTGCTCAATTATGCGATGAGCAACGCGGCGATCCGGAAGAACAACGGACTGATCAAGATCGACAAAGATGCAACCACGAAGCGGATCGACCCGGTCGACGCCGTTCTGTGTGCATATAAATTAGCGATGTACCACGTATTTGTGGTCAACAACCTCGCGGCCATCGATGCGTTCCTCGATGGCAGCATGGACTGATGGAGGTATCATATGGGATTCTGGGCAAGAATCAGGGACGCCTGGAGGACTTTCTGGGACGGCGGCACCAAGACCGTCACGACAGCGGACAGGGAGCTGGCCGAGTGGCTGGGGATCAGCACATCGAAGGACCGGCTCAGTGAGGTGACATACTTCACCTGTCTGAAGATGCTGTCCGAGACGATGGGCAAGCTGCCTCTCAAGTATTACCAGGCGACAGACAAAGGGAAGATCCGGGCGGATCCGGACGATATGACGAGGCTGTTGACGATCAGACCGAATTCGGTCATGACGCCGACGGCCCTTTTTACTGCCTGCGAGATCAACTGCCAGCACTACGGCAACGGATTCATATGGATCCAGCGCCAGCTGCAGCGCAAGCGCTACGGCGGCGAGTACAAGCCCGTCGGCCTGTGGGTACTGCCGTCGAAGGACACGTCCGTGATCATGGATAACGGCGGAGTCTTCGGCGATAAGGGCAAGCTCTACTACCAGTACCAGGACGCGTACAGCGGAGAGAGCTACGTCTTCCCGCAGGAGGATGTGATCCACGTCAAGACCTCGTACACGTTCAACGGGATCCTGGGTGAACCCGTCCGGCAGATCCTGGGCGACATGATCGACGGTGCCAGGGAGTCGCAGAGGTTCATGGAGAAGCTGTACCAGCAGGGCCTGACCGCATCGATGGCTCTGGAGTATACCGACGATCTCGATCAGACCCGCCGCGCTAAGCTGCAGGCCAAGTACGAGGAGTACCTGTCCGGAGCGAAGAACGCCGGCCGGATCGTTCCGGTCCCGGCAGGGCTGAAGCTCGTGCCGCTGGACATCAGCCTGGCTGACGCACAGTTCCTTGAGCTGCGCAAGTACAGCGCGCTGCAGATCGCCGCGGCCTTCGGCATCAAGCCGAACCAGCTGAACGACTTCGATAAGGCGTCCTACAGCTCCGCAGAGATGCAGCAGCTCGCGTTCCTGATCGACACGATGGCCTACAGGATGAAGGCCTACGAGGAAGAGATCAACACGAAGGTGCTGACCGAGCAGCAGCTGATGGACGGCTACTGGTACAAGTTCAACGAGAAGGCGATCCTCAGGACCGACTCCAAGACACAGGAGGAGATCATCTGCGGATTCGTCAACAACGGCGTGTATACACCGAACGAAGCCAGGGACCTGCTGCAGCTGCCGGCGCAGGAGGGTGGCGACGTCCTGGTAATGAATGGCAACTACATCCCGATCACGATGGTCGGGCAGCAGTATTCGTCTTCGGGAGGAGGTGAGAACGGATGAAGAAGAAATTTTGGAATTTTAACAAGATCACGGTGGCCGATGAAGCGGATCCGGGCAGCGTGGCGGAGAGCTACGAACTGCGGCTTGAAGGCGCTATCAGCGAGGAGAGCTGGTGGGGCGATGAGATCACCCCGAAAGAATTTCGGGAGGAACTCTCACAGGTGAGCGGACCGCTGACGGTATGGATTAATTCACCGGGCGGCGACGTGTTCGCGGCATCGCAGATCTACACGATGCTGAAGGAATACGGAGACAAGGTCACGGTCAAGATCGACGCGCTGGCTGCTTCGGCAGCTTCGGTCGTAGCGATGGCCGGAGATGAGGTCTACATGAGTCCGCCTGCCATGATGATGATCCACGACCCGAGCACACTTGCCTGGGGCAATGAGTCGGACATGAAGGAGGCCATTAAGGTCCTGAAGGAGGTCAAAGAGTCGATCGTCAATGCTTATGAGGCAAAGACGGGAAGGTCCCGCGACGAGCTGGCGAAGCTCATGCAGGACGAGGGTACATGGATGAATGCAAAGAAGGCTGTGGAGCTCGGCTTCGCGGATGCGGTCCTGTATGAGGACGGATCCGACGGGTCGGGCGATTTTATTGGCGCGACCGCGTTCAGCCCCTTCCATGTGGTCAACTCGCTAACCGAACAGATCGAGGCATCGAAGCCGGTCTCACCCGAACCGGAGGATATCTCGGAGACTCCGGAAGCGGAAGACATAGATGACACACAGACACAGAGAAACGACACAGAGATCAGGATGCGCCTGCTGGGCATCCGCATCTGATCAGAAAGAATGAGGTATTAAGATGAACAAAGAACTGAGAGCGATGCTCGACAGCATCAACAACATGAAGGCAGAAGTTAAGAACCTGTACGCAGAGGACAAGAACGACGAAGCGCAGGCGAAGATGGACGAGCTGGAGAACCTCCAGGCTAAGTTCGAGAACCTGATGAAGCTGGAAGACGACACCGTCGTTCTGGAAGCGAAGCCGATCGAGAACAAGTCCGCCCTGGATAAGTTCGCAGACTCCATGCGCATTAAGTTCCGTGACCAGATGAGCGAAGGCACTCCGGCAGCTGGTGGCTACACCGTACCGTCTGACATCCAGACTCAGGTTAATCAGTACAAGAAGGCTCTGGTAGCTCTTGAGCAGCTGATCACCGTCGAGAAGGTCTCCGAACCGACCGGATCCCGTGTATATCAGACAAAGACCCTGTCTCCGGTATTCGCAACCGCAGCAGAAGCAGCAGCGATCGGCGCAGGTACTGATCCGGCATTCCAGCAGGTCACTTATGCCTGCGATAAGCGCGGCGCTATCTTCACCGTCACCGACGAACTCCTGGCTGATTCCGATGCAAACATCCCGGCTCTGCTGGCTCAGTGGATCGCTGAAGGCGACGTTCGCACCACGAACGCGCAGGTCCTCGCAGCTCTGAACACCCTGACCGCTACTGCGATCACCGATCTTGACGGCATCAAGAACGCAGTCAACGTCACCCTGGGACAGGCATACAAGGGCAACGCAGTGATCATCACCAACGACTCCGGCCTGAATTATCTCGACACCCTGAAGGATGACAACAAGAGATATGTCCTGACTCCGGATCTGAGCAACCCGGGCCAGCTTCGCCTTGCGTGCGGCGCTGTCTCCGTTCCGCTCTTTGTAGTACCGGACAGCCAGCTGGCGAACCCGGCAAGCGGATCCTATCCGTTCTACGTCGGCGACTTCAAGGAATTCATGCACAAGTATGATCTCCAGAGCTACACCATCAAGACCACGGACGTGGGCACCGTTGACGGCGTATCCGCATTCGAGAACGACCTGACCTACTTCAGAGTCACCGAGCGCAACGACTTCGTCAAGATCGACGCGGACGCTGCTGTTAAGCTGACCCTGACTCCGCAGGCCTGATCGGAGGTGCTGAATGAGAGTTAAAGCGATCAATCCGCTTTATCTCGATAAGCACTATGCACCGGGGGACGTCGTTGATATCACCGACGCCCTCGGTCAGAAATGGATCGACATGGGGCTTGTCGAGAAGGTGGAAGAGAAGAAGACAGCCACAAAGAAGACCGCTGCTAAGAAGAAATGAGGTGATCCGTATGACGACAGCAGAAATCAGTGTATTTCTGACTGAAAAAATGCCGGACTTCGTGCTTGCATGGTTTCCGACCATCAAGGCACGAGCGGGCTACTCGGAAGCGCTCACCGCATTCGACCGGGAGATCCAGGACAACATGGAGGCAGCTGTCACCAAGATGCTGGCTGCCGGTGTTCCCGAGGAGCTGTTCGTGGATAAGGATCCGATCGACAAGCGGGTCCTCCTGACAATTACGCATTATGTGAATGCATACTGCGGGATGGACAGGACAGACACGGACAGGTACCTGAAGCTGTTCAGTGACAGTGTGAAGAACCTGCAGCTGGAGGATGGAGGTGCGTGGGATGTGGACGTCAGTGATTAAGATCCCTGTATCGTCCCAGGTCACACAGGACGAGGAAGGATACCCGACTACTGTCACGCAGTACAGGGAGATCCCCGCGAGCATCCAGAGCGCGCAGAGAGGCGACCAGATCCTGGCTGAGCAGAAGGGATACAGTGCGGATGTCGTTGCTGTCGTCATGGCGCGGAACCTGTACGGGCTTCCGGCCAACTGGTCGGAGTTCATAGACGTGGAGACCGGCGATACTTATGAGCTGAAGCGGACATACCGGCAGGACCGGAACCGCACCATTGAGCTGACGGGTCAGCTGGTACGGAGGGGGGTGACGTCATGAGCATGGCCGGACAGGCCGGGTTTTACATTGACGGCATCGACACATTCATGAAGAAGCTCGAAAAGCTGGCCGGCGATATTGACGGCGCCATGGAAGACGCAGTGCAGGCCGGAGGCGTAGTCCTGACTGAGGAACTGGTCAAGGCAGTCCATGAGGCTGCCGATCGGGGATACTCACAGGGTACCCTGGAAGCCAGTATCGAGTCGGATGGTATCAAGAACGTGAACAGCGGGAAGATGACCACCATCTATCCGCACGGCACAGACACTCACAGCAAAGGATACTACAGCAAGGTCATCGGCACGAGTAAACGCGGCCACGCCATCACCAGGAAGGCAGCGGCCGGCGGATCCGTCCGGAACTATGACAAGCTCTGGTATCTGGAATACGGCACAGCCCGGCAGGCAGCGCATCCGTTCATGAAGAAGGCCATAAACGACGCGAAGCCGAAAGTCATGGAGGCTATGCGGCACGAGATCGACGCGGCTATTGAGTCCGCGTCAAGGTCATGAATGTCGGCGCGCTCTTGAGGAGCGCGGTCAAAGACATCGCTGATGTCTACCCGAAGGTATACACCGGATCCGCGGATCACTACTTCGTGTACGCGATCGAGGACGACCGGGGAGACGACTGGGGCGATGATGACCCGGGGCACATTCATTACTGGGTAAGATTAAGCTATTACTTCCCCATGGGCGAGAATCAGACGCCTATGAGGAATCGAGTGAGGAACCTGCTGCAGTCAGCGGGTTTTTCTTATGCATCAATAACAGAGCTGTCTGATCCTGACAACGGGATGGACGGCTTCGCATGGGAATGCGACATAGTCGCAGAAAGTGAGGAATCTAATGGCTAAAATTGGCGTTAGAAAAATGTTTTATGCAAGATGGACTGCAGACGACACCTACACGGATGGCGCGCAGTTCGGAAAGATCTCTTCTTTCAACTTCACCCCGACCACTTCCAGCGTGAAGGACTACGGTGATGATGTTGTGGCAGAGGTCGCAAATGAGATGAGCGGCGGCACGCTGTCCATCGAAGCAAACCAGATCACCCTTGAGGAGAAGGCGTTCCTTCTCGGCCACACCTACAGCGCAGAGAACGGCCTCGTGGTCAAGGCTGACGACCAGGCTCCGTATGTCGGCGTCGGCGCTATGGCGGTCGAGATCGCTTCCGGCACCAAGGCTTATGTGGCGAAGTGGTACAAGAAGCTCATGTTCCATGAGCCGAATGATGAGAACACCACCAAGCAGGAGAACATCGCATTCGCGCACACCACGATCGAGGCAGACGTGGTCCCGCAGGATGGCGACTACGGCATCAGCATCACCAAGTCCTTCGCGAGTGAGGCAGCTGCGCTTGCCTGGCTGCAGGAGCAGGCCGGCATTAATGCATGAGTGATATGAGGCCCACCGGAGTGCCGGTCAACTTCGACGGAAGTGACCGGCACTTCCTTTTTACATTCAGGGTAATCGATGACCTACAGGCGATGCATCCGGGGACCAGTGTCTTCCGGATGGTCGACGAGGCGGGAAAGGATACCCTGGACGGACTGCTGTACCTGGTCGACATCGTGTTCGCGATGTGCGGAGGGGATCTGACCAGGACGCAGATCATGCAGTCCTTAAAGACGAACACCCTGAGCGGAGGCGGAAGCCTCCAGCAGGTCCGGAACGCGATAGCGCTCGCGGTCATGGACTCGAGTCCGGTCCCGGATGATACAGAAGATCCGGATCCGAAGGAGTCCTCCGGGCTGATCGAGATCCCCAAGTTTATAATTATAGCCATGACCCGGTTCGGATATTCCGAGGCAGAGGCGTGGAACCTGACGCTGCGCAAATTCAGTATGCTGAATGATGCGTATCTGACTATCAACGGAATGAAGAAGGCAGAGGAACGCATGACGCTATCCATGCTGCCTTAACAGATAGGAGCACAAATGGCGGTCAATAGTAATGAATTAAAAGCCAGTGTCCGCCTTGACGGCGGCTCCGAGTTTAAAAAGGATCTACAGGACGTCAATAAGAACCTGAAGCAGCTTGACGCCGAGTCTAAGAAGGTCACAGCGGAATTCCAGGGGCAGGCCAATTCGGTCGAAGCCCTGCGGGCGAAGCAGGAGAACCTGAACAGGACCCTGGAGCAGGCTGAGCGGAAGGTCCAGCTCTATGACTCCAGGATCAAATCCCTCGAACAGCAGCAAAAAAGAATAGCGGAGAGTACCGAGGACTACCGGGACCAGCTGAAGGAAGCGCAGAGCGCCCTGTCCAAGATGGACAAAGGGACGGATGCGTATGCCAAGCAGGAGAAGGCAGTCGAGGCTCTGGCGCGGAAGGTACAGCTCGGAGAGCAGAACCAGCAGCGAGCGACGAATGAGATCGCGAAGTACCGGCTGGAGCAGACCAAGGCCGAGACTGCGGTCGCCAGGCTGAACCATGAGATCGACGATAACGCCAAATACCTGGACGAGGCTGAACGGTCCGCGGATCAGTGTGCTGACTCCATCGATGAGTATGGAAGGCGCACCAAGCAGGCCACAGAGGAGTCGCAGGGGCTCGGAGATGTTGCCAAGGTAGCTCTGGGCAATATTGCTGCGAACGCAGCGCAGAAGCTCGCTGACACGGCCATGGACGCGGTCAAGGCACTCGTGGAAGCCGGAAGGGCTGCGGCCACTTATGCGGATGAGATCCTGACCGCTTCAACGGTCACGGGGCTGTCTACGGATACGCTGCAGGAATACGCATATGCAGCGGAACTGATCGACACGGATCTGGCCGATGTCGAGAAGGCACTGGGCAAGAACACCAAGTCGATGGCGGCAGCACAGTCCGGATCCAAGGCTTACGCGGAGGCATATCAGAAGCTGGGCGTAGCCGTCACGGACGCGAATGGAAACCTGCGAAGCTCTGAAGACGTATTCTGGGACTGCATTGACGCACTCGGCAAGGTCGAGAACGAGACCGAAGCCGACGCGATCGCGATGCAGGTCTTCGGGAAGTCTGCCCGGGATCTGAACCCGCTGATCGAGATAGGGTCCAAAGGCTTCCGGGAATTCGCTGACGAGGCCCACGAAGCAGGCGCCGTGCTGAGCGGTGATACACTCGATTCTCTCGGCGAAGTAGATGACTCTCTGCAGCGCCTGGATTCACAGATATCGGCCTTCAAGAACGCAGCCGGCGCAAGTATCGCACCATTGCTCGGAACCCTTGCAGAAGGCGCTACGGCAGTCCTGAACGCACTGACGAACGCGTTCAATCCGCCGGCTAATACAGACCTTGAGAATTATATCAGTGATCTGAATGCAGAGATAAAGCAGACCCAGTCAGATCTGGACAATATTGGGAAGATCGAGCTGAAGGCTGACACGAATATCTCAGACATCGAGGCGTACCGGGGCGTCCTGGAAAAAGCGACGACCGGAGAGCAGCTGTCCGAAGTCGAGAAGTATAAGCTGAAGATCGCGGTCGAGAAGCTGGGCGGAGTGATCCCAGGGCTGACCAAGGCCTACGACGAAGAGAGCGGATCCATCAAGCTGACACGCGAAGAACTCGATAAGCTGCTGGAGTCTACCGAGAAGCAGATCAAGCAGCAGGCCTATACGGAAGTCCTGGAGAGTGCCTACAAGGCCCAGGCGGAAGCGGCCCTGGAAGCCACGAAGGCAGAAGAAGCATATAAGGCGGCGACCGATGACCTGAGTACAGCGCTCGGCGGGATGTCTGTCGATGATTTCCTGCTTCTGAACCCGCAGCAGGCGGACGCAGCTGCCCGGTCCCTGGGAACGACTAAGGAAGCGATCTATCTCCTGATTCAGGCACAGGCTGATGCAGCCACAGCTGCCGGGAAGGCAAGTGAGGCGGAATCACAAGCCGCGAAGGTAGTCGGCGAAACAGAGAACGCATATAAAAAGCTGACCGGCACGGTGTCCGAAGAAGGCAACGCGGCCAAGAAGAAGACCAAGGCACAGGAAGAAGACAATGAGGTCGCTGTAGAAGGCGTGGAAATCGCCGAATGGTCCGCTAACACGAATAAAACACTGTTTAAGACCAAGGCCGAAACCACAAAAGCTACGGAAGAGCACACAGAGGCTGTCGAAGAAGAGACGGCTGCCTTCGATCTGCTCGGACAGGCCGTACAGGCTGCTACCGGGTTCGCGCAGGAACATACTGACCAGGTTAAGGACTTCTTCAAAGAAGCCGGAGATAAGTCCCTGGAGCTCCTGCAGGAGAAGGTCAAGGCGTCCGCTGAGGCGGAGAAGAATGCGCTGGAGACTACCCGGCAGGCATACGAAGACAATTACAACAGCATTAAGAACACCCTGAACCAGAAGCTGACCCTGTGGGACGTCTTCAACGGCGGCGAGGACATCACCGTCGAGCAGATGATCGAGAACCTGCACAGCCAGACGGAAGGGATCACGCAGTACAAGGAAGAGATGGCTGCGGTCATCGCTGAGTATGGCGACGAGCTCGGTCCGGATCTGATCAACACGCTGCAGTCCATGGGGACCGACGCGGCGAATACCTGGCACCATATGTTTGTAACGATGAGCCAGGATAATGCTCCGGAGCTGTTCGCGGAGATGGGACAGCAGTGGACGGAAGGTCTTAACCTGTCCGACCAGATCGCGAAGTATTGCGCCGGCAATCTTACGGCGTACCAGATGGCAACCAACCAGCTCGGATCCACGAAGATCGAGTGGACGGGACTGAGGGAATCAGTCGAGAGTATGACGCCGGAGCTGGATGCAGCCATTACGGCGGCGCAGGAAGCCGGCATCGCTATCCCGGACGGTCTGGCAGAAGGACTGGCGAACGGGGAAACGACCGCGAACGACGCGGTGCAGATGCTGACGCATTCGATGCAGGGCACCTTCCAGGGCCTGTATGAGATCGCTGAGCAGTCCGGCGTGGAGATCCCGGAGGGCCTGTCCAAAGGTATGGAGGGATCCTCGGAAGAATACGAAGCCGCGATCGGACAGCTGACAGAGGCACTGTCCAGCGCCGGCAATGAAGCCGGTACGGCTGCGGCAGAGGAGATCTCCACAGGTCTGACTGATAATACAGACAGCGTAGAAGGCGCTGCGGAAGACACTGCAGGCGCAGCTGCAACGGCAGCGGACGGCAAGAAGTCCGAATTCAAGACGGCGGGCTCTTCTTCCGGAGCACAGTACGCTGCAGGCATGACGAGCCAGAAGGCCGTAGCTACCAGCGCGGGCAGGCAGCTCGGGCAGGCAGCCAAGACCGGCGCGGAGAGCAAGAATGCATCCTTCAAGGACGTCGGCACTAACATGGCAAGGGCGCTCGCAGTCGGTATCAGGGCAGGACAGAGCGATGCGATCAACGCGGCCGTACACATGGCTGTGGAGGCATACAGACAGGCTAAGAGCGCGATCGGGCAGAAGTCCCCGACCGGTATCTTCCGAGATGAATTAGGTAAGAACATCCCGCTGGCTGTGGCTTACGGTATCGCTGAGAATACAGCGCCGGCTGAACGCGCAGCTGCTACCATGGCAAGGTCCACATTCGACGCAGCCAGATACGCGGCAATGACCGACGCCATGACGACACAGTCGATAGTCACTCCGGCGCCCACGGTCAACGTGGACACGTCCCCGATCGCGAGGATGATCGGATCCAGCCAGGGCGGCGTGCAGGTCGTGAACTATAACACATTTAACGGCGTCAAGGATCCGAAGGCGTTCGCGGACGAATTCGCGGAAGAGCTGACGCAGAAGCTAAGGAGTTGATCATATGAGTGCAAGTAAAGCCCCGACAGGGTTAAGCGTGACCCGCTCCGGCAATACCTTCACTATGAAGTGGAAGATAGGCGACAAGGACTACGGAAACGGCCAGCAGCTCCAGTACTGGATCAACGGGAGACTGTACCAGCCAAGTATCGGCGCGACTGCGACGTCCTACGCGATTACATCCACCATTCTGAAGACGCTGACCTTCCGGGTGCGCGGCAATCGCAAGAAATACTCGAAGAAGGGCAAAAACATCAATCCCGGATGGTCCGCATGGGCTACCAAGACCTGGGCGGCAACCGTCCCAGGGAATCCCGGACTGGAATATGAGAACGAAGCCGTCAACAGCGGGACGTTCAAATGGTCGTTCTCACCTGATAACACAGGCACGCCGATCTTCACACGAGTCGAGACCCAGTCCTGCGTGGTACGGAAGAACGCCGAGCCGGGAAATAATGAGTGGGGATCTGTAACCAACAGAGCAGCATCCGGATCCGTGACGATTACGGAGGAGTCTGAAGCGATAGCGGAAGGGAACATCGTCCGCTGGTTCAGGGCTCGCACTGTGGGCCGCGCAGGAGCTGTCTCCTGGGATAAGGCAGCTAAGATCTGCCACGCATACGGCGCACCGAACGCAGCCACACTGCTGAGTGCTTCAGCAGTGACGAACGGATCCAGCAGCAGGATCACTGCAGCATGGAACGGATCCTACGACAGGATGCACCCGATCGATGCGCTGATGCTGCAGTATGTTATCGATACGCCGACGGACGCAGCACTCACTCCGCCGTCTTCCGGATGGGGTGAGGCGATCGAAGTCGCGCCAAACGGCGCGAACGATAAAGTGATTGCTAATATATCGGACGTAGTAATGGCTGACGAGGTCATGTGGGTCAGGGTCCGGTCAGATCATGACGGGAATATGGCCTACAGTAATGACCTTGTGGCACAGGTCGGAGCCCTTACGGCGCCCGGCATTGACGCCCAGCCGAATACAACGACCGGATCCGTGACGATCAACATCACGGAGAACTCAGCCTGCGGTGTAGCGAACACGGCGATCTTCTTCCGACCGGAGAACGATCCGTCGAATGACAGGATCATCGCGATCCTGCCCAGAGGGACAGACACGATCACCCTGACCGTGGACGACATCATCGGAGCCAGCACGACCTGCTTCGGGGCCTACGCCTTCGTAGGATCCTATTCAGGCCTCGTGATCTCGGAGACGAAGATGCAATCCGCGAAGGTGATCGACTCGGACATCGCTTCCGTCGCGCCTGCGAACGTAACAGTCGCGGAAGGGCCCGCGGAGGGCACCGTCCGGATCGGGTGGGAGTGGACCTGGAGGGCAGCTACGAAGGCAGAGCTATCCTGGGCAGATAATATCTACGCCTGGGAGTCGACGGACGAGCCGAAGAGCTACGAAGTCGAGGACAGGTTCGCGCTGTCGTGGGTGATCGCAGGGCTGGACGTCGGACAGAGGTGGTACTTCAGGGTCCGCCTGATCGACGGATCCGGAGATGACGACATCATCGGCCCGTGGTCAGAGATCCATACATACGACCTGTCGAGCGTTCCGGACCGTCCGGTCCTGACGCTGAGCAAGAGCGTGATCAATGAGGGCGAGAGTGTGACGGCCCGCTGGGCATACAGCTCCGCGGACGATGTCGACCAGGGCTTCGCAGAGATCTGCCTGGTGACATTCGACAGCCAGAGCGCTCCGGTCTATGGCGATATCATCGCTCATGTGGATGCAGGGCTGAGCGTAGAGATCTCCCGCGACTGGGAGACCGGGACGACGTACTACATGGCGGTAAGGACCACAGCCTCATCCGGGACACAGAGCGCATGGTCCGAGCCGGTCAGCCTGTACGTGGCGGAGCCGGTAGGAGTGTCGATTACTGTTGCAAATTTGTATGCCGTGTACTCAATAATTAATCGCAGCTATACATGGGATAGTGATCAGCAAATATGGGCTCCTGACTCTGCAACTGCAACAGCAGGCGACGGAACATTCACAAGTGTACTGTGGGAGAAGCTGCAGGCTGGCGAGACGGTGATCAGCGAGACCGCTACGACACGGATGACGGAAGAATATATTCTTTCGCAGCCCTTGTCTATGCACGCTTTACCATTTACCGTCACTGTTACCGGTGCAGGAGCGACTGGCACGACGATCCTGTCCATAGTCAGAGCTGAAGACTACCACCTGTACAGGCCGGACGATAAGATCTTCGATGGATATGAGGGCGAGACAATCGCCACATTTAATCAGACGGGTGAGGCTCCGATCACGATCGCAGTGGACGACCTGGTCGGATACCTGGATGATGGCGCTAAGTACAAATTGATCGCTACAGTCATCGATAATTACGGGCAGACGGCTTCCGAAGAGGTTCTATTCATGGTCAACTGGACACGCAAGGCCGTGGCGCCAAGTGTTGAAGTGGTCATGGATAAGTACCAGAGGATAGCCAAGATCACTCCGATCGCTGTGGCTGGAATCGCTCAGGATGATACTTGTGACATATACCGGATCACAGCGGATCAGCCGGAGCTGGTCTACAAGGGTGCCGAATTCGGGACGACTTACGTGGATCCGTATCCGGCCTTCGGAGACTTCTGCGGTCACAGGCTCGTGACAGTGACGGCCAATGGTGATTATGCGAGTGAAAACGGACTAGCCTGGTACGACGCGGATTATAATGACGGCGATATACTGGAAGACAAGAAGATGGTCATCGATGTGAATGGGGATCAGATCGAGCTGCCGTACAACATCGAGCTGGCGAACAGCTGGCATAAGGACTTCCAGAGGACCGAGTACCTGGGCGGATCTGTCCAGGGCGACTGGAACCCGGCAGTCACAAGAGACCTGAGCGCGAAGACGGTCCTGCTGCGCGGCAGGGATCTCGACCGGCAGCTCGCCATGAGAGACCTGGCGGGATACGCAGGAGTCGCGCATATCCGCACACCGGACGGATCATCGCTGACCTGTGATATACAGGTCCGTGAGAATATGGACTACAAATCGAAGCGGGTGTCGTACACACTGGCGATACAGGCCGTAGATCCGGAAGGCACCGATGGCATGACGCTGGCCGAATGGGATGCAGCCCATCCGGTAGGATAAGGAGGCGCGCGATTGAACTGGGATAAAGGTTTTTCAGCCTCGTATGAATTAAAGAGAGTGGATCCTGTGTCCTGGCTGGACGCTGGATCTTTTGATTTTGTGGCGGGATCCGTCGGCAGGTCCGATGATGACCTGCAGGAGAACGCCACGATCCAGATGACGGAGAGCCCGGGCGAGTGCTGGCTGCGAGTATACCTACGAGCCAAACAGGGAGAAGACGGGGCACGGATCCCGATCTTCACCGGGCTGGCATCAACCCCCCGGCGGGATCTCGACGGGCTGCGCGAGAGCTTCCAGGCGACCTGTTATTCCGTGCTGAAGCCTGCAGACGATGTCCTGGTACCGTGCGGCTATTACGTGCCGGCAGGGGCTGAAGGCGCAAGAGTCGCAGCCCAGCTGCTGCGAGTAGGCCCTGCGCCGGTCACGTTCGTCGATGAGGGTCCGAAGCTCCTGGAGCCGATCATCGCGGAAGATACAGACACGAACCTGTCCATCGCCCAGAAGATCGTTGACGCGATCGGATGGCGGATCCGGATCAGCGGAGACGGATCCATATCGGTCGAACCGATGGCTGCCGGTATCGGGCTCAGGCTCGACACGATGGACCACGACGCTGTGGAGCTTAAGATCTCAGACACACAGGACTGGTACTCGGTTCCGAACTGTTACCGGGTATCGACGGGCAGCCAGTACGCGGTCGCCAGAGATGACGATCCGGACAGCCCGCTGTCGACCGTCTCGCGGAAGTCAAACAGAGGCGGGACCGGAGAGATATGGGCCGGAGAGAGCGGAGTATCGCTGGGAGATAATGAGAGCCTGGCGGAATACGCAGTCCGCAAACTGAAGGAGGCACAGTCCCCGGCCCGGACAGTCAGCTATACAAGGCGGTTCTATCCGGACATCACGACGGGGGATCTGGTGAGCCTGCATCTTCCGGGGCACGGCATCGACGGCATATTCCGGGTAAGCCGTCAGACGATCACCCTGGGATATGGCGCCAAGACGCAAGAGGAGGTGGTCGAAGAGTGAGCGCTATTGACGATCTCGCGAGATATTTCAAGAGGATCGCTAAGAAGACTGGGAGCGACTATACAGGCGTAGTCACGCGGGTTGAAGGCAGCACGGCATACGTGCAGCTGACCGGATCGGCTATACCTGATACGCCGGTCGTAATGTCGATATCTGCGAAGCCCGGGGATAAGGTCCGGGTGAGGATAAGCGGCGGACGCGCCTGCATCACGGGCAACGATACAGCGCCGCCGACGAATGATACCGAGACTATAAAGAAGGCCAGGAACGATCTGGACGGCTTATCGAAACGAATCAAGAAGGTCGAGGATGGGATCAAGATCGAAGGGATCGTGCACTTCACTGATCTGGAGAACCCGGACGAGGAGACGGTCATCAAGGGCGGTAATATCGACGCCACCAGCATGGCGATCAAAGAGGCCTACTCCATGTATAACGGCACGGAACGCCAGAGGATCATGGCCTTCGACAAGACCGAGCCGTTTCCCGGCTTCGAGAATTATATGATCGTCATCGATCCGGACGAGAACATCCCGAACTGCTACATAAACACAGGCAGCACATGGGTGAAGGCCTTCGCGGCAAACACCGCGGAAGGAGCAGCCCTGTCATTCGACAGTGAGCTGTTCTATCTGGATATTCCGGTCTACAACGCAAACTACGAACCGACGGGTCAAGTCGCTAGAGTGTTACAGGCTGCTCCGCAATATGACGGACGTCCGGCGCCGTTGCAAAGTCCATCGGTCTATGCCTGGACAAGTGGAGGGTCCGCCAATGTAGGTGTCAATTCACTCGGGACCCTGTACAGGATCAGCTCCTCCAGGCGGTACAAGCACGATATTCAAGATCTGACTCTGGAAGAGGCGAAGAAGCTGCTGGATCTCAAGCCGCGGACGTTCAAGTATAATGACGACTTCCTGACTCCGGACGACGAGCGTGTCGGGAAGGACGTGCCGGGCTTTATATCCGAAGAGGTATCCGACCTGCTGCCGATCGCAGTTGATCATGATAACGAGGGCAATGCTGAAATGTGGAACGTAAACGTCCTAGTTCCATGTATGCTCAAACTGATCCAGGATCAGGAAAAACATATAGCAACACTTGAGGCTGAAGTTAAAGCACTTAAGGAGAATAGATAAATGGCGAATTTAGTTTTTGACTTCCTGCATAACTACCACGCAGGAGAACGGCGCGACAGCGAGCCGGCGAACACGTACCAGTATGACGAGGGCCACGTCATAGAGGCCAATCTGCCGCAGGTCATTACATCCTGTGAGATCCACTACTGGATCCGCGGGATGGAAGAGGCTGAGGCATACATCCCGACCAGCATCACCCCGAACTCGGACGGGACCTGCACGGTCATCGGACACGTACCTAATGAATACTTCCGGACGAACGGGGAGCTGCGCGTCTACATCGTAGTGACGGACGGCGATGCCAGCATCACGACATACGAAGGCCGGATCCAGGTATACCAGAGATCCATGCCCGACGACTATGTGGATGACGATCCGGAGAACGAAGCGACCAGAGTCCTGACTGAGGCCAGAGAGGCAGCTGCAACGGCAACGGCAGCAGCGGAGACCTGTGAGGAAGTGCTGGAGTCCATCCCGGAAGATTACTCCACACTGTCAGACGATGTGAGTGATTTAAAGGACGGTTTAACTGCGGTTGAGGATGATGTAGCGGATGTAAAGGAAGATTTTGGCAACATCGGTTTGTCTGTAGTAGATGGAAAAATCAATATTACCTATGAGGAGGTGTCAGCATGAGCGCAGTGACAAAACCTATTATTCTTGATGAAACGTTTGCCGCAAAG
>Ga0326512_10001475_pt1 | contig 18099 bp, 30 predicted proteins | sample 1_2617_0518_D_FD_203652 | JGI IMG/M metagenome (GOLD analysis project Ga0326512, IMG submission 203652) | Bovine rumen microbial communities from UC Davis, California, United States - 1_2617_0518 | ecosystem: Host-associated > Mammals > Digestive system > Stomach > Rumen | place: USA... | reverse complement strand
AGAAATCATGACGCTCGGTTTTGAGGATCTCGAACAGAGAAAGGCAGCAATCGCAATCGAACTGGATGAGGCCGATGCTGATCAGATTGAGACTCTTAACGCTGAGCTCGACGCAATCGAGGAGAGAACAAACTCTCTCAACCTCGAGATTGAAGAATCCCGCAAGGCAGCCGAAGCAGTAGCTAAGGGCGCCGGCAAGGAAATTGAAACACGAAAGGAAGACAAAGCAATGACTAACATGGAAGTTAGAAACACTCCTGAGTACATTGAAGCATTTGCAAAGTACATCAAGACAGGTAAAGACGCAGAGTGCAGAGCACTTCTGACAGAGAATGTTACCGGCGGAGTCGTTCCTGTTCCTGAACTGGTAGAGAGCAGAGTCCGCCAGGCATGGGAAAGAGACGAGATTTTCAGCAGAGTAGCAAAGACATACGTCAGAGGCAATCTCAAGGTCGGATTTGAGAGATCCGCAACAGATGCAGTAGTACACACTGAGGGCGCAAATGCTCCGGCTGAGGAAGTGCTGACTCTCGGAATCGTTACAATGGTTCCTGCAAACATCAAGAAGTGGATCACTGTATCTGACGAAGTTCTCGCACTCGGAGCTGAGGAGTTCCTCGCATACATCTATGATGAGCTGACATACAAAATCATTCAGAAGGCAGCTGACCTCGTTGTTGCTGCTATCACTCAGGCTCCAGCTACATCTGACGCTACACACGTTGGCGTTGCACAGATCTCTGGCGTAGTAAGCACTGCAACTCTCATTGATGCAATGGCAGCACTCGGAGACAGCGCACAGAACCTCGTTCTTATCGCATCCGGCACAACAATCGCATCACTTCAGAAGGCAGCACTCCAGGCTCAGTTCGCATATGATCCATTCCAGGGACTGACAGTTATCAAGAAGGACAACGTAACTGGCGCTATCGTCGGCGATCTTGCTGGTGTACAGGCTAACCTCCCTGAGGGCGACTCCGTAACATTCAAGTTCGACGATCTCTCACTTGCTGAGAAGGATATGGTCAAGATCGTTGGCAGACTGTACGCAGCAATCGCTGTTGTTGGTCCTAAGATGTTCGCGGTAATCACGGGAACCGCGGGGGAATAGCCGGGGGAAGAAATAGTGTTGACTTGTCCTCAATGACAAAGAATCAGCTGCTTAACTACGCAGATGAGCGTGGAATTGAGGGCGTTTCTTCTCGACAGAATAAGTCGACAATAATTGAAACCATCGAGGCAGCTCAGTAACGGGCTGCCTCAGTTTGTGAGGTAGTAGAAATGCTTGAACAGGTAAAGCTCGCACTGAGAATATCGACAACCGCATATGACACAGAGCTAACTTATCTGATCGAGGCAGCAAAGTTGGATCTCGGCATTGCCGGAGTGGTTCTGCCTGAAGAGCTGGATGCACTCGTTCAGAGAGCGATTATCACCTACTGCAAAATGTCGTTCGGGCTTCCTGAGGACTATGACAGACTCAAGAGATCCTATGACGAGCAGAAGGCACAGCTCTCCACGGCGACCGGATACACAGATTGGACGGTGAGCTGATATGTATGATGGAATCGCAATCCTAAAGGCATACGGCGAGCCTACATACGATGGATACGGGAACGAGTTTATTCCAGAGATAGACACGACCGTATTCGTCCAGCCTCGCGGTGTGTATCAGTCCGAATTCTATAACGCTGCACAGCTTGGGCTGAAACCGTCCATCACTCTGTACATGACAAACAGAGCGGATTATGACGGGCAGAAGGTCCTTGCCTATGAGGGCAAGGAATACAGCGTAATCAGAGTGGACTGGAGTGCTCAGCGTGACGGTATCAGTTTAGTCTGTGAGGAACGGATTAATGAGTAGGACTGAGTCTGTATCCATACAGATGGATAAGATACTGGACGATGTTATTAAGGGCGCTGACGAAGCGCTTGGCAAGTGCATCGACAAGGTATCAAAGGAATCTGTCCAGAAACTCAAGAACACTTCTCCGAAAAAGACCGGCGACTATGCGAAGAGCTGGTCAATCAAGAAGGGTAAAGGCAACGAACAGACTGTTTACAACAAAGAGTATCAGCTTACTCATTTATTGGAAAACGGTCATGTGATCCGGAACGCAAAAGGCACTTACGGGCGAACCAACGGCATCAAACACATCGCTCCGGTCGAAGAGTGGGCGAGTGAAGAACTTCCGAGAGAGATCGAGAGGGAACTTCAATGACAATATTCCAGGTATTACAGAGCACCGGCCTTCCGTGTGCGTACAGCCACTTTAAGAAGAAGCAGTCCCCACCGTATATCGTGTATATCGGCAACGGACAGGACGTCTTCGAGGCTGATAATACGCACTACTGGAAGCAGAACACCTATCAGGTGGAATACTACTTCACAACTAAAAACGAACAGAACGAGGCCAGTATAGAGAATGCACTTCTCGAAGCTGGCTATTTATATGACAAGAGCGAGGACGTCTACATCGAGGATGAGGGTGTTTTCGTGATTTATTACAACATTTAATGGAGGCTACAAATGGCAAACAAAGTTGAATTTGGTATCAGCCAGCTCCACGTCGGTACATACACAGTTGATGATCAGGGAGCCGTAACGCTTGGCACTCCGTATCATCAGCCAGGTGCTGTATCGTTCTCTCCTGAGGAGCAGAGCGAGAACAACACATTCTATGCTGACAATATTGCTTACTGGAGCGGATATTCCGGCGGAACATTCGAGGGAGACCTCGAGGTCGCAAAATTTAGCGATGAATTTAAGACACAGTTCCTCGGATACAGGGCTCTGACTAATGGCGGACTTGCAAATGTCAAGAACGCTACAAAGCCGAACGTATACATTGCGTTCCAGGTTGAAGGCGACGAAGAATCAAGAAGAGTTATCCTGTATAACTGCTCACTGGGCGTGATTGGCAGAGAGTTCGCTACCATCGAAGAGAGCAAGGAGCCAGCAACAGAGACTCTTGGCGTAACCTGCACAGGCGACAACGCTACTGGTGTAACTATGGCGTCATTCAAGCCAGCCGATCAGGGATACAACACACTGTTCACAGCACCGACAGCTCCGGCTATTGCACCATAACAAAACGGGGCGGGGTATCTCGCCCCTTTATTTTCATATAGAGAGGTGACCTATGGAAAAAATAATTAAAATCGGAAATCAGGAAGTCAAGCTGAGTAACAATGTGGCTTGGCTGATGGAATATAAAGATCAATTCGGCAAGGATGCGACACAGGAGTTGATCCCGCTTGTTGCGACTATGGTCGAGACACTGGGATCGAGTCTGACGGCGTATCAGAATGGGAAGATTGATCTCGAGAGTCTGTCGGAATCCATCGAGGGCAAAGCGTTCGAGATGTTGCTCCCTCTGTATCAGGCGGAGCTGTCGACCACTCTGATCAATATCACATGGGCAATGGCAAAGGCAGCGGACGAGACTATCGACCCGCCAAAAAAGTGGGTGAAACAGTTCGATTCGTTTCCATTCGATATCGTGGCTCCTGAGGTGTGGGCCCTTGCTGTGAAGGGCTTCGTAAGCTCAAAAAACTTGAAGAGGCTGAGGATCCTGATCGGAAACGCAAAGGAAGCAGTTCAGAATCTAAAGAAGGAGAATCAGCCATTACACTTGATGACATCACCCTCGCAGGACTCGAACGAGGATTGACGATGTCGGACATCCGCCGAATGCAGCTCGGGCAGGTCGTGGATTTCGTAATAAGTTACAACGAACGACAGAAGCGAGCTGAGAAACAGGCGAAGAAAGAAGAGAGACGAGGCCACCGACGCAAGGCCTCTCAGAATGACATAAATGCTTGGTTTGGATAGGAGAACCAAATGGCATCAGGCAAGGTAAAAGGCATCACCATCGAATTTGATGGAAATACAACTAAATTAGGCGAAGCGTTAAAGAAAGTTGACAAGAAGACGCGGGACCTTGACAAAGAACTGAAACAGGTCAACAACGCTCTGAAATTCAACCCTACCAATGTAGAGCTTTGGAGACAGAAACAGCAGCTTCTTAATGAGAAAGTGACAGAAACGAAGAAACGTCTGGACGCTCTTAAGCAGGCTCAGAAGGAAATGGAAGCGGGCGGTGTTGATAAGACATCTGCTGAGTACAGAGAACTTCAGAGGGAAATCATTACCACCGAATCGAAACTGAAAACCTTCAATGGTCAACTGGCAGAGGTGGGGAATGCAAATCTCAAGGCACTCAGCGAACAGTTCAGCGAAGTGGGTGGCAAACTCGAATCTGCTGGCAAAGCGATGCAGGGGCTGTCACTGGCTGCTGCAGGGGTGGTCGGATCGCTCGGAGCAGCTGCTTATAAGGCAGGAACAGCAGCGGACGATTTGAACACACTCTCAAAGGTCACTGGCATCGGCACAGACGAACTTCAGAAGTACAGCTATGCTGCTGACCTTGTGGATGTATCAGTCGAGACCATCGCGAAGTCAAACAAGAAACTTACCAAGAACGCATACTCCGCAGCTAATGGCTCTAAGTCACAGGCTGAGGCATTCGAAAAACTGGGTGTCGCCGTAACGGACTCGGACGGCAACCTCCGTGATTCAGAGGACATCTTTCAGGATGTTATCAGCGCACTCGGCACAATGAGCAACGAGACAGAGCGTGATGCACTGGCTCAGGAGCTGATGGGCAAGAGCGCAGCAGAACTAAATCCACTCATTGAGGACGGAGGCGAGACATACAAGAAGGTCGCCGAAACCCTCAAGAAGTACGATCTCGATTATGTCGATCAAAAGACGCTCGATGGTGCGAACGAGTTCAACGATGCCCTTGACACGATGAAACTTATCGGTTCAGTCGCATTGTCACAGGTCAGTTCACAGCTTGCATCGTATCTTGCTCCTGCGCTTGAGAAGGTAGTTGACTTGGTCGGTAAATTTGCGAATTGGCTTTCCGACTTGGATCCACGCGTCCTGACGATAATCGGCTCGATTGCTGGAGTGGTAGCGATTCTCGCGCCGTTGCTGATCGGAATCGGTAAAGTGGCGACTGGCATCAGCTCGATTATAAACCTTGTAAATCTGTTAGGCGGAGGTGTTGGACTTCTTTCATCAGGCGCATTGCTCCCAGTCATCGCTGTAATCGGCGCGGTCGTAGCTGCGGGCATTCTTCTTTATAAGAATTGGGACAAGATAAAGGCTGCAGCAAAGGCACTCGGAGACAAGATTAAGAGCGTTTGGGACACGATAAAAAAGGCCACATCAGAAGCATGGAAAAAGGTAAAGGAAGCTATCACGAAGCCGTTCACGGATGCCTGGGACAAGGTCAAGAGCATCATTGACGAATTGAAGGATTTGTTCCCTATAGATATCGCGAACTTCTTCAGCGACATCAAACTTCCTCACTTCAGCTGGGACTGGATTGATCTCGGTGATTACATATCGATTCCGAGCATCAGCATTGATTGGTACAAGAAGGGTGGTATCTTCGACAGTCCGACCATCGCTGGTATCGGCGAAGCCGGACCTGAGGCTGTAGTTCCGTTGGACAAGTTCTGGGATAAGCTGGACAACATGAGCACGGGCGAGATTACGATCAACGTCTATCCGAGCGCAGGTATGAACGAGACGGAGCTTGCTCGCAAGGTGGAACAGGCGCTCGCAAGGGCACAGAAACAGAGGAACATGGCTTATGGCAATATTTAAGGCATTAGAATTTGACGGAATGAACAGTCTCGACTATGGCATCTACATCACAGGCGAGGCTGTCTACAATGCTCCTGAGCGGGCTGTGGAAATGGTAAGTATCCCCGGCAAGAACGGGGCGCTTGCTCTTGATCAGGGGCGATTCGAAAACATCGAAGTGACATATCACGCTGGATGCTTTGCCGATACTCAGGAAGAATTTGCACGTAAAGTGATGGAATTCCGCAATGCGCTCGCATCAAGGTTCGTCTACAAACGGCTGACAGACGGATATCATACAGACGAGTACCGGATGGCGCTGTACAAGAGCGGACTTGAATTGAGTCCTGTTCGTTACAGCACCGCATCTGAATTCGGCATAACATTCGAGTGCAAGCCACAGCGTTTCCTGATTGATGGAGACGATCCTTACAGTTTCATAACATCGTGGGAGGGTCTCACAGATGAGAACAGCGTACAGCTTGCAGATGATCAAAACAGAGACATTTATGGTGGTATCGAGTTCGGTAACACCATCGTGAATCCGACTCAGTTCGAGTCGAAACCGCTCCTGAAGATTACAGGCTCGGGCAACGTGGGAATCGGGTCGCAGATCATATCGGTCATGGACATTAGCGACAGCACCACCGTGTACATCGACTGCGAGACGATGGAGATATACACGTTGTCAGGTGGCATCGCATCGGGTGCAAGTTCGCACGTATCATTCAACAGCAATGACTTCCCAGTGATTCCTGTAGGGGTTTCGGGAGTTACATACACAACACAAGCGATAGAAATAATACCAAGATGGTGGAGGATCTAAAACATGAGTATAAAAGAATCGGCATTATCTGCCATTACGTCAATTTCAAACAGCGACTTTGTTAGAGCGGTTACATCGGCGGGAGCATCAAGAAGGATTACAGTCTCGAATCTTGCAAAGCAGATTATTGAGGGTTATGCGGGTTCAACTGTCGCAGGGTCTGCACAGTCAGTAAAGTCGGCACTTGATTCACTAAATAGCAAGATAGGCTCGAGCTTTTACACATCTTATGCTGTATTATCGGATGCTGACAAGCTGAGCATTGATTTCGATGACTCTAATGGTGGAGTTTTTCTTCTCCTATGTGTGGACAGGCGTTCTAGTGCGACTCCGAAAGCATGCCTGTTCCAAAAATATCGGGGCACAACGAACAAATATGCATTAACGGGGGGAAACAACTGGGCTTCGGCATCAACATCTACTGGTATGCGAGTAACGCTGGAAAATTCATATTTTTCGGTTCTCGCTATTGGTAATGTCCCTTTTACTATGTCGGTAGCGTCTTAAGTACAAGACACAGCCATAAGCAATGACAAGATAAAAGAGAAATTTAGTGAACCAAAACAGGAAAGAAAGGGAACACAATGATTCCTATCCTATTTGAAAAAACTGAAACTGCATTTTCGTCAAACGGACTCGGAAGGCTATCTGACTGTATACGTTGCATCGTCACGGAAGAGCGCAACGGCATCTATGAATGCGAATTTGACTATCCTGTCACAGGAGCAATGTTTCCTGAGATACAGGAGGGTCGAATCATCGCTTGTACCCATGATGAGCAGGGTGACATTCAGCCGTTCGACATCTACGGCAGAACCGAGCCAATAAACGGAGCAGTCACGTTCTACGCACACCACATCAGCTACAGGCTGAACGAGATCACAGTAAAGCCGTTCACCGCAGGGTCGTGTGCTGAAGCGCTTCTGAAGATAAAGACCCAATCTGTGAATCCGAATCCGTTCACTTTTCAGACGGACAAAACCGTTACCGCTGACTATGTGTCAGACGTTCCGAGGAACGCAAAGGGTATGCTCGCTGGCGAACAGGGTTCGATACTCGATGTGTTCGGCACTGGTGAGTATGAATTCGACAAGTTCCACGTGGTACTCCATCTGCATCGTGGACAGGATACGAACGTGTCTATTCGTTACGGCAAGAATCTCATTGACTACACGAACAACTACGACACCTCTGAGTCTTACACGGCTGTCGTTCCGTATTGGCTCGGTAGCGTTTCCGATGAGAGTGGGGAGTCTGAGCAGACTCTTGTCATGCTCCCTGAGATATTCATCTTGTCAGGTCACAGCGTACCGTCAGGACGTGAGGTCGTAGTGCCGATGGACTTGTCCGATGTGTACGAGGAGAAGCCGAGCGTTGAGTCCTTGAGAGCAAGTGCAACGAGTAGACTCAACCGCTCAAACGCATGGCTACCGAATCAGACGGTAACAGTTGACTTCGTTCAGCTTTGGCAGACTGACGAGTACAAGGATTATGCCGTACTGCAAAGGCTTAGGCTCTGCGATACGTGCGGAGTCTTCGTGCCGATGTACGACACGGCTCTGAGGGCAAAGGTCATCAGAACCGAATACAACGTTCTGCTCGACAGGTATGACCGCATGGAACTTGGCGACAAGCCGACCACATACACAGCTGTGATGGAGCGGATGTACAACAGCAAGGTCGCAGGGGTCGTTGCAGGGCTTCAGTCTATAGCCGTAAGCGTGGACGCAGTAAGAGCGTACTCAGACGGTCAGCTGTCATCGGCTGTGCTTGCGATCAACTCGGACATTGCAAATCTGCAAGATCAGATTGACGGAAACATAACGACATGGTTCTTCGGTGTCGACCCGACAATGAGCAATCCACCTGTCGCTTACGATCCTAATGTCGAAGGCAGTGGATGGGATACAACAGAGAAAAAGAACAACCATCTCGGAGACGTTTACTACAATACTTCCAACGGGACAGCGTGGCGATTCATAAACGAGAATGGCACGTACTCTTGGAATCAGATTGCTGACTCGGATGTATCAGAGGCTTTGCGTCTTGCATCCGAGGCAAAGGACGTTGCTGATGCAAAGAGGAGAGTCTTCTACTCACAGCCAGTCCCACCATACGATGACGGAGACCTGTGGACTCAGGGAGCAGACGGTGACATTCTTCGCTGTGCTACTCCAAAGGCAGCGGGCGAATCGTACTCTCGTTCTGACTGGATTCTTGCGAGCAAGTACACCGACAACTCAGCACTGAATGCTTTTATCAGCGGAACATTTGCCGACACGGTAGGTGACATAGAAGGTCAGCTCGACCAAAAGGCTGAAACATGGTATCAGAGCACAGATCCATCGCTGAACTGGGGAACGGCTCAGCTCAGGCAAGACCATGAAGGCGACCTGTGGTACTACACAGGAAACACCACATCGAACTTCAGCCATAACGCTACATACAGGTGGGACGGCTCATCATGGCAAGTTCAGACCATACCGTCATCCGTATTCGATATGATAGACGGCAAGTCGCAGATATTTGTCGGCACAAACACTCCGACAGGTGCTGAAAATGGCGACCTGTGGTTCAAGGGAACGGATCAACCGATACTGACCTATGTGAACGGAATGTGGATAGACTACAATTACTACATCGATTCTACCGTATCACAGGGGCAAGCTGACTCTGCGGAGCGCAATGCAAAGAATTACACAGACAATGCTGTATCAGCTTTACAGGGAGACCTTGAAGCGCAGATAGACGCAAAGATCGAGACATGGGCACAGACAGCCGACCCACAGACAGGATGGTCAGACAAGAGCACTCATGACGGTGACCTTTGGCTTTACACAGGACTTACGCCTACCACGATCAGCGGTACTGCGGTCAAACCGCAGGGTGTGTATCAGTACGCTTTCGTAGCTGGTGGAACGCTCTGCAACGAATCAAACGTAGACATCACCAATGAGAACGGTGATATACTCGAAGCGAACGATAGCGGTAACTGGATAGCATACGCATCTACCTCGAAGAACTTGTTCGACCTTGCGGACGGAAAGAGCACGATCTATTACGGTTCACCGACAGGCACGTACAGTGGAGTCGACACAGGCGATTATCTTGTCGATTCTTCAACGGGTAACACGTATCGCTATCAGGGCGGAGCGTGGGTAAAGCAGACCGATTACAAGACATACACTACCAATGCCATTGCATCGGCAAAGACAACTATCCAAAACGAGTACGAGCAAGCCATTGATGACGCTACGGAGAAGATTCGAGGTGGTACTGGTGGCTATGTCGTTACAACGACCAACGCTAACGGACAGCCGATAGAGCTTCTGATCACCGACAATCTCAATCTGAACCAAGCCGTGAACGTATGGCGATGGAATCAGGGCGGTCTTGCTCACAGTTCGAACGGATACAACGGACCATTTTCTGACGTTGCAATCACAGCAGACGGCAAGATAAACGCATCGAGGATCCTGACGGGTGCGCTGACTGCGAACATTGTCAAGGCTGGAACGCTAACGGACGCAAGCAACAAGAATTCTTGGAATCTCGATACAGGTCTGCTGTCGATACTGAAAGGGTCGATTAATCTCGGCAATGGTAAATTCGTTGCGACTGATGCGGGCAAGGTCACAGTAAAGGGTGGTGGTCTGATTCAGGACGCAAGCGACAACAACAGCTGGAATCTTGACTCAGGAAGACTTGTGACAACTTCAGGGCAAATCGGACCATTTGCGCTGACTGATGACGGATTAACTTACGAAGATACATCAGGGAGTGTACGCAACTATACCTTAATTGATCCAACTGAAATCGTGTCTGCTCAAAGAACTCGTGTCAATGGTGTTTACGAAACCAAAGGAGTTGCGCTAACTGAGTCTGTAATCCAATTTCTCGGCAAAAAGAACTCGGCAAGTGCTAAGGATTACGAGAAGGTCGGTGAAATCTCAGTCAGAATATCATCTGGGACAGAAGAAAGATATATTCAGTATTTTAAATTAGAAAACAGGACTTATATGACATGGTGGGGTTATGACAGCTCGATACCAATTCAAATACAATTCACCACCAGCATAGAAAAAGACCTATTTGTAATTGGAACTATCCACAACAGTTCCGACCGCAGACTCAAAGACCACATCGAATATCTTGACAAAGACGCAGACGAGTTCGTCCGTGGTCTAAAGCCAGCGCATTACATCAAGGACGGAGAACATCACACAGGCTTCTACGCTCAGGATGTGGAAGAGGTCGATAAATGGGGCGGAATGGTCGGCACTAAGGGAGAATACAAAACACTCGCATACAACGACATTATCGCTCCGCTTGTAGCATACTGTCAGCATCTCGAAAAACGTATTGAGGAACTTGAAAGGAAGAACAACAAATGAACAAGGGGACTATAATCAGAACGATCCTCGTGGTCGCTACGTGCTTCAACACAGCTCTCATGGCGACCGATGTGGCTCAGTTCCACAACGCAAAGCTCGATATGATCTATAAGATTCTGTCGGTCATAGCTAACTTTGTCATCGTGTTCTGTGCAACGTATTTCAATAACGACTACACAGAGGAAGCCTGTCAGGGAACCGGTCTGACAAGACATCTCAAGTATCTCGGGCAGGAAGATTACGTCGGTGAGGATTACACCGTGGTAGGTGAGGAGGTGGACGATGAATCTGAGGACCTTTAGACAGGCAGACTCCCGCTGGGGGCACCTCCCGTATCCAGGCGGATACTATCAGATGCATAACTGCGGGTGTGGCTGCTGCGCGGTAACGTTCCTTTGCATCCAGCAGGAAAAATATAAAAACTGGACACCAAAGAACACTCAGCCATACATGAAGCAGTATGCTGTAAAGGGCAAGGGCACTCTGTGGGCCGGCATTCCGATGTCATTGAGGCACTACGGATTTCTTGATGTTCAGGACCATGCACAGATGTCAGGTGCCTGGAAGTATCTCGAGTCAAAGCACCGCAATCGCAAGATGGGCGTGATCCTGTTCAGATCCGGCTCTCGTGGCGGGGTGACATGGACCAGCGGAGGCCACTTCGTTGCATTCATTGACTACAAGGTGAAGAATGGGAAGCATTACTTCCTGATCAGAGACAGTGGCGCCCGTCAGCATAACGGCTGGTATTGTTACGAGACCACCATGCGCGGGCTGATCGTGAAGATCTACACTGCTGACATTGCAAAGTCCCACCATGAGCCGAGGACCTACGGAGGCAAGTTCCCGGTCGGTACTCTCGAAAAAGGGGCAAAGGGTGAGCAGGTCAAAAGGCTTCAGAAGTATCTCAACTGGTATTTCGGCAAAGACGTCCTGAACGGCAAAGGGCACTTCGGCAGCACTACAGAAAAATATGTCAAGAAGTTCCAGTCCGAGCAGCACCTTAAGCCGACAGGACGCTTCGGCAAGAAATCGCTCGAGAAGGCGAGGGGGGTGAAGAAATGACGGATACAGCAATAATGGCATTGCTCGGCTTTGCTGCAGCTCTCCTCGTGGTTCTGAAACCGATACTCAACCTGAACACCAGCATCACGGAGCTCAAGGCAAGCATCGACCAGTTCCGCGAGTCGGTCAATAAGCTCGACAGCCGAATCACTGAACATGGCAAGGAAATCGATAAGATCCGCGATCAGGTCGTTGATCACGAAGCCAGGATCAAGGCGCTCGAAAGGTAAGGCAGACAGAGACGGTCTGCAAGGATCACCTCTCCTATAGAATAAAGCAAACGAAGAAAACCCGGGGCACATCGCTCCGGGCTTTTTTCGTTACACCAATTTTCGATATTCATTGACCAGCTTGTCTACGAGTTTATTTATCCCTGCCGGTCCGGTTATTCTGACCTTGTCTCCGTCCGCTCCGATTCGTATCCACTTCACATCCTTCGTGTATCGAAGCTGATAGAGTAGGGCATCACCGACAAAGGCATTGAGTGGTCCTCCTGGCTCCCGTTCGTAGCTGATCAGGCGCGACTTGCAGCCTTCGTCTTCCAGCAGAGCACATATCTTCTCGACGGTCTTCATTTCATTAGTGGAACAATCGAGGTCTTCCAGCGTCTGAAAATCAGCATAGAACAATCCAATCCGTTCAGATTCTTCTCGAGCAGCTTCGGCTTTGCGCTTTGCCCAGCGTCTTCGATCGTACTCAGCCTTACCGTCCTTGATCTCGTTCCAGCTGTAAGTGTTCTTTGCGATGAGGACATCCGTTCCGCTTATGCTGCCATCAAATCCAAGTTCTTTGAAGCAAGGGGTGCAGAGATCCGCGTCCTTCAATCTGATATGTCCGCGCATCAACGTGGACTTTCCGCATCTGATACATTTTGCCATTGTGATCACCTCCGAATTAATTATACATTGGAAGTTATGCACTTATTTGTTTTAATAATAATGCTTTCGAATTTTCCCGATTTAGGTTGATTCCACTCAGGTAGGGTGGTATATTAGATGCAGGTGATCAGTATTTTTCAGAAGAGTTGCAAATCAGCACGCTCTTCAAACCGTTGGAATTAGGGAACTCTTCAGATAACTATTCCTAAAATCACAAAATTCAGGATAGTTGAAGGGGAGGTAAGTCCCCACTTCACAACAATAGAATATGGAAAAATTAGATCACCTTTGTATCAAAAACAGGAGGTGATTTTTTATGCGTTATGAGAGCTACCAGCAATTCGCCATCGTCGCAGCAGACTCGGCTCAGGACTTAACGGTACAGCTCAATGAAAAGCTAAAGGAACTTAGCGCCAAGCATCCGACAGTAACGTTCGAGGGGTTGATCGCCAGGATCAGCTACACCGAACAGGTAAAGATCCCTGAGACGCTGGCAGATGAATTCGAACTCGAGGGAGTATCGTTCCGCTGCGAGGACTGCCCACTGTTCGAGCCGATACTGAGGCCGAACGGAGAAGTGGACAAACGAGTCAGATACGGAAACTGTCCGATCAGGGACCTCGGGAGAACATACCGGGATTCGAGGACATGTGACGAACTTTACAAGATGCTGAAGGAAGGCAAGGTGAAATTATGCTTATCAGAATAGGATTCATCCTCGTTGCCCTGGGTGCCGTTACTGTCGACAGCGACAGCCCGCTTATATCGCTCGTTTTGGCCTCTATTGGAGCGTGCCTGATGTACATCGGAACAAAGGAGGCAGAGCATGACGAAGCATAGATATTACATCCTGCTCGATGGTGAGTGGGTCGGACAGACCTGGGCAACATCTGAAGCAGAAGCAAAGAAGAACTACTGGTGGAAGAATGTCAAAGGCGAGGATCCATTCGGTTACAGAGCGTTAGATCCGAGCGATTTCGAAGCGATTTACGCAGGGAGGTAATCAAATGGGATACAGCAAAGGCGAATACTACACAGACAGAGAAAGGTACGTTAACGGGCTGACATTAGCACTGTCACCACTCAGAGACTTTGGTCTGATCAGATACGGACGTTTCTACTCGACCGATGAAGAGTATGTAAAGGTTGCAGACATGATCGGGAACAGCGTGTTCCTCAACGTTACAGCAATGTCAAAGGCGGAGATCCTCAAGGACGTAGCAAGAGTGATCCTGCAGGGTGACGAGAAGGGGATAGTTCCAAGAAGCCTCGTTACAGACAAGAACGAGATGAGACACGCAGCACCATTGTTCAGATAGGAGGAGGATGAAATGAAATACAAGGTAATACTCAAGGTGAGAAGCTACAGCTCAGAACTGCACGATTACGTCGACGCAGACATCACGTTCACATTCACTAACTACGATGATGTTCAGAACTTCATCGGATACATGGTCGATGGTCGCAAAGACCTCACCATCAAAATCGAGAGGGAGGTCGACGCATGAGTGGAAGACTGAAAGGTGACTTCCGCAAGTTCATGGATAAGAACTATCTCGGTTCCTGGGACGTTCCAGACGGCGAGGATCTGATCCTGACTATAGACCATGCGGAACAGAATGATGTAAAGAACGAACGCGGATCGGAACGTAAGCTGACTCTTCACTTTGTCGAAAGAGGATACAAGCCGATGATCCTGAACACAACCAACGCAAAGGCGATCGGTCAGGTGTGTGGATCCAACAAGGTCGAGAAGTGGGAGGGCGTCCGCATTGCAATCCATACCGAGAAGGTCACTGCTTTCGGAGGAACAACTGACGCACTCCGCATCAGGCCATATCCGCCAAGAGAGACAGAAGTCGTATGTGAAGAGTGCGGGAAAATGATCAAACGAGTCGGAGAGTATTCCGTTAATAAGATAGTGGAAATGAGTAAAGCCAAGTACGGCAGGAAGCTGTGTTGGGACTGTGCTCTGAAGGAAAAGGAGGCGGAGTGATGAACGAAAACAGAACGAGAAATGAGGAAAAGTGCAGAAGCGTTATATCTAAGGACGGGAGATATTCCCCTAAATTGGACAAAACTACATCCACAAGGTTTATCCGCTACTGCGAACTGATGAATGTCAACAAAGCTATGACCGCTGCCGAAGCAATCAATTACTATCTTGATGCTGTTGAGCGTAAAGCATTGGAGTCGAAATCCAAAGAGGAGCTCATCGAAATAGTTCTGAGGAGGTGAAATCAATGGTTAACGAATGGATGGTCAGACCAATCAAACGAGGCGAGCGTGTTTTCTTCGAGGCATACAAGATACTCCACAAATCAGGTGACGTTATCACTCGAGGCGGACTGTGGGAGACGCAAGCCGAAGCGCAGAAGCTCGCAGACAATCTGAACAAGAGCAGGGAGGTCAAGTGATGTGGACAATGAAGGATTATGATATCGAGCGTCCTGATTCGGACTATCCTGCATACGATGAATATTTCGGATATGACGATACTGAGTATAAGGAACCTATGGAATGGGATCTGTTCGAGGACGATGATCTGCTGGATCTCGACCTTGAAGATCAGCTGGAGGTGCTACTGAATGATTGAACTTAACAATGAAAACTATTTCAGCCGAGAAGCTGCTCTCGACTACTGGAGCGTGTCACAGTTCAAAGCTTTCAACAAGTGCGAAGCTGCGGGACTGGCTGAGGCTCGAGGTGAGTACGAAAGAGAATCAACCACTGCGTTGCTCGTTGGTTCATACGTTGACGCTTTCCTTACTGGTGACAAGGGCGCTGCCGGAAGATTCATCCTGCAGCATCCGGAGATCACCAACTCAAGAACGGGAGCGCTCAAGGCCGACTTCAAACACGCTGAGACGATGATCGAGGCCGTAAAGAACCAGCCACTTATGACTGAGTTCCTCAAAGGCGAAAAGCAGATGATCTTGAGCGCAGAACTGTTCGATGTGCCCTGGAAGATAAAGATTGACGTTCATGGCGGGGATCGCATCGTGGATCTGAAGACTGTAAAGGATTTCAAACCAATCTACGAAGAGGGCTTCGGATGGAGGCATTGGATTGAATACTGGGGTTATGACATCCAGGGTGCTGTGTACCAGCGAATCGAGCAGATCGCATCAGGATGCACCGAACCGCTGCCGTTCTACATCGTTGCAGTAACAAAAGAGAAGGTTCCTGACGTTGCAGTCATCGAGATACCACAGAGCAAGCTCGACACGGCCCTGAAGCTGGTCGAAGCGAAGATAGACAGATTTGACTTAGTGAAGCATGGAGACATCGAGCCGATGCGTTGCGAACAGTGTGATTACTGCAAAGCGACCAAAAGGCTGACGGTGCCGGAAGTGTTCGAGATAGAAGAGGAATAACAGCATACACGGCGGGGCGGGTACACAATAACAACTTAATAATCCACTATATCAATTCAATAATAAGGCTTTGCCCGCCTCGCTTTGTACCATAGGAGGAATAATGAACATCAAATTCATACACGGAAGACTTACACGCGACCCTGAACTTACTCGAGGTTCTGATCAGAGCCACGACAGGGTCAATTTTACTGTAGCGACCGACAGACGCTTCGGGGACGAGACCGATTTCCACGACTGCGTAATGTTCGGCAAGAGAGCTGCAGTCATCGATAAGTATTTCAGCAAGGGCTCTGAAATCGTACTCTTCGGTGAGGATCAGCAGAGAAACTACACCGACCGCAATGGAGTCAAGCGCACTTCATGGTCCATCATGGTGGCAGAATTCGACTTCTGCGGGTCGAAAAAGAGCGTGTCGGAAGATACTGCAAAAGCCATCGAATCCATTGCGAGAGAGGCGCTGAACGTCCCTGACAGCATGGAACAGGCTGAGTCAGATATACCGTTCTGAGGTGATAGCAATGAGATTTATGCTCGTGGATAGCAGGGAGAAGCCAAAGGCTATTGAGGGCATTATCAAGACCTTCGAGGCAAGTGGAATCCCTTACGAACGCACAAAACTGCTCTTCGGCGACTATATGGACTTCAACAATCCGTCCGTAGTAATTGACCGCAAGCAGAACATTGCCGAGATCGCAAAGAACTGCACCTGGGAGCACCAGCGGGTAAAGCGCGAGATAGAACGTGCTGTAAAGGCAGGGTCCCGCATCGTCTTTTTGGTCGAACAGAACCGATACAAGAACGGAGACGAGTGGATCCACGTCGATAGCATCGAGGATCTGCTTTACTGGTCGAGTCCACACACAGAGGTCAGAGGCGAAAAGGTCTTCCGAGTGCTCGCCAGTTGGTGCGCTAAGTATCCGGTCGAGGTCCGGTTCTGCGACAGGCGCAAGACGGGCAACGAGATCATCAGGATCATTTACGGAGGAGATCAATGGCAACAGTAACTAAGAACAAGATGTTTTTCTATCCAGGTCAGGAACTCGTCCTGTGGGTGCATGATCCGATCGTGCCCGGCGACATAAAGAAACATAACGGCGAAATCGTCAGGATCAGCAGGGTCGTGCCGTGCAGAACCGGCAGAGTCTCATACACTGGTTACGTAGAGTGTGAGGGCGTTGTCTCGGTAAAGGGCATTCCGTTCGCGATATCGCCTGACTGGCTTTATGCAATAGGAACACCAGGCATCCCGTATCACTGGGCGGAAGACGAAGAGGACGAGGAAGAGGAAGAAGAAGACGATGACTAAAGAGAAATGCTCCAACTGTGGCGAGGAGTTCGAGATCTGGGACCTGGAGCCGATCGGGACGGGCAGACGCACCCAGTACCTTTGCAGGGATTGTCTTGCGACAGGGCGCAGTAAGGTCGACCATCTCGTTATCGGCAGATTCGTGAAAGAGAAAGGCAAGGCTAAACCGAAATGATAAGCGGAGGAGAATTGATCAAACGGTGCAGACTGTTCAGAGGTTACACGCAGAGACAGCTTGCGGACGTCGCGGGCGTACACTGGACAACGATCAGTAATGCGGAGACAGGCCACAACGAGCCGACTTACTTCACGGTCATGTGCTGCCTGAACGCTTGCGGGTTCACACTGGAGCTAACAACACTGGAGGGCAAAGAAAAATGATAAAGGTTATAGCGATATCGATCATCGCGCTGATCGGACTCATGGATTATGCACTGTGCGTGGCATGCAGCCACATGGAAGACCGAGAGGCATGGAGAAGGGAGCATGAAGATGAGTGACAGACTACTTAAGGAATCAGATGTGATAGAAGCATTTAAAGGGGTAGACGATGAGTAGGTACATAGACTTTGATTATGTCAAAACGAA
>Ga0326512_10001473_pt1 | contig 18122 bp, 6 predicted proteins | sample 1_2617_0518_D_FD_203652 | JGI IMG/M metagenome (GOLD analysis project Ga0326512, IMG submission 203652) | Bovine rumen microbial communities from UC Davis, California, United States - 1_2617_0518 | ecosystem: Host-associated > Mammals > Digestive system > Stomach > Rumen | place: USA: California... | reverse complement strand
TATTTCATCATTATTATTTGTTACTTCTTTTACTAAATCGGCTACTTTTTTACCAAAAAGAGTTTTAATTTCATTATATGTCGTATTAGTATCTTCGATTGTATCATGCGCTATTGCAGCAATTATTTCTTCTTTAGTTCCACCATAAGCTTTAGCTAGTTTTGCTACATTATCAGGATGTACCCAATACGGATTAAGTGTGCTTTTTCTAACAGCATAAGTATCTTCATGCTTCTTTTTTGCCCACTCAGCAGCGAATTCTTCATCTGGACCGTCATAGCCAACAACGAACTCATCAAACTTCATTAGTAATCGCCTTCTAATTCTTCATCTGTCCAAGGAATACTAGCTTGTGTAATATCGTCTTCTTCAGTAAAGTAGTATCGTCCATTATTAAAGGCTGTATCATCACAAAGAATACTATTAGCAAATGCTTCTACCATTGATACTACAGACCTACCAAAAAATTCCTTAAAGTTTTCCATTCTTATAACATTACTATGATTATCATCTTGAGTCCAAGCTTGAGTTTCATCTGGCGCTGCGGATATTTGAATCATGTATTTAAGTGTATTCTCGTCTCTTTGGTCTAACGGCCTTTTAGCTACTTCTTTATTAAAAGCTAAAATAAATAGATTACCCTGTTCTGTATACTCATCCCAATAAGCATTATTATTTTTCATGCCAATACACCATTTAGCGCCTTCGCCGCCACAGTCGAACGAATCGCAAAATTGGGCTGCTTTCCAATTTAATGGTACTATAAAAGAAAACCTGTCTGTTTCTAGGCTACTCAAAACAGCAAAGTCAGCATCAGAACTATCATCGCCATCTACAACATTAAAGCCTTTTGATCTTGCCATTTCAGCTACATTACCATTATGCAATGCTAACTTTTCAGATGTTTTTCTTTCTCTCTCATCCCAGCGCTTTTGATACTTATTTATAATTGCATCAAAATATGATTTTGCTATTTCATCATCGCCATCTCTAAAGCTCTTAAACATTTGTTGCCAATCAAAGCCGCTCATAAATGGGTCATTATTTACAAACTTTAGTAATGACTCATAGCTTGGTATACCAGCATAATCATTAGAGTATTTATCATAAATTGGTTTCAAAAATCTAGATTTATCTGCTTCTATAATATGTAAAGAGTCTTTTTTAATAATAGAAGACTCCTCGTACAAATTATCATCCATAAAATCAATATGTGTTATTACAGCATATTTAGGACTAATACCATTTTTTTCTGAAATACTAATTGCCTCTTTTTTCCATATTTCAAAATGTTTTTTATTTTCATTTAGCTTTTCTTTTAATGTATCAAAGCTAATTTTATTATTTATGTATTTATCCCATAATTTATAAATAACTACCACATGCGCCATTTCATGTATAAGAACGCCTACTAGTACCTCTTTCTTAAAAGAAAGACTATCTGGGTCAATAGTAACTCCAACTTTAATATCTTTACCAACTAATTCCAAATCTGCTGTAGCCGCGGCATTCAATTCTAAACTAGATATATCCTCAAATTTAATTGGTATATTTATAATTCTCCTATCTAGATTCGCTTTTTCAGCAAACTGGTTCCAAAGTATTAATATTAGACTTTTAATGTCTCGGTCTTCATCATTTTGATCTAGTAATAATATATTACTAACGCATTTTATATTTATATCCGCTTTTTGTATAAGTTCTTTTGTTATATAATTATACCCAGCTACGCTATATACATCTGTACAGTAAAAAGTTGGCCTTACTATAAGCTTAGTATTATCTTCCCTACTAATTTTTACCATTTTATTTGGTATATTAAGTCCAATAGTTACATGTCCTTTTATTTCAGGGTACTTTTCATAGAACTTATTCATTAGTTTTCCAGGAACAAGATTCTTAAATAGTCCTTTATCCCTATCTAGCTCATCAATTTCTTTAAAAATTCTAATGTTATCTTTTGGGAAGGCATCTTTTAGTTCTTGATAATAGCTCATCCAAACTTCATTATGTTCATTTTCTAATCCAGCTGCCGCATGTGCTATTTCATGAGCAATTATGGACTTTACTAAATCAACTGGAAGCCAAAGTAAGTCCGTATGATAATATACTATATCATCTTTTTTATTATAGGATGCTAAAAGGGTATGTTCATTTCTTTTAGTAAAATGTCCAACTTTTTTAATGCCTAATGCTTCAGCACATAAATCACCAAAATCACCAATAGTATCTTCTCTAGCTTCACGTAATCTATCTATTTTTGCATTCGCGATAATATCTTCAAAAAGCTTTGTATTATCCATAATATTTAATTAGTCTTCCCTATAAGAATAATAAAGCCACAATATTACTCGTGGCTTCCAATTTTTAGTTTACTGTACAAGCGCCATATTTTATGAAACATGTAAAGCTTGCATGCTGGCTATCCGTTCTATACTCTATAGGTGGGAATACAGCATATGCTAATAGCTGATGAGCTTTATTAAATAAGCCAAACTCAGTAATTTCAACTATAGAAGAGTCTGAGTCAGCTTCATTAGCAAAGTTCTTTCTACTATTAACTGTATATGTACTCTGTAAATAACCAGATAAATGTTCTGACTCTTCATAAGATTTATGATAGAAAGAGTTCTGAACATTTAAGCCATACATATTTAAGTACATATTATCATAATATTTCTGCGCTGGCTGTGTTAAAACAAACCTAATAATGCCATTAAATAGGTCAAGATACTTCGTATTATATTCTTGTATAATATCGCCATCTTCATATGTGATACTAGAACCTTGGCTTATGGTTGTATAGCTCTCACTTGAATCAAGCTTCACTTTCTTAAGAGCTGTTCCAACTTTTTCATATTTATTGATGCTTATGTTCTGAGTCCATTCCTGAGAAATACTATTAAATGATGGCGATAAGTTTATTACCTGCCAGAATGGGTTAGATTCCTTTCCCTTTATATAGAATTCACCATAGAACCATTCTTTACAAGACATATAGTTTGGCCTTAATGGCACGAATGCGTTAGATATACTCTCATTTGCTATAAGAGGACGACTCTTTAATTCACCGCCGCTTATATAATAATGAATTAATTTACCGTCTTCGTCACATTCCATAATATAGTGGCCATTATTATTTGTAAAGTTATCATTAGTATAGTAAACGTTATTCTCAATTCTATAAATTGTATTATCTATAGTAATTGGAGACTTTGGATATCCAGACTCATTAAAGAATACTCTATCTGGCGGGAAATCATTTATATCAGAAAGGTTGACTTCTATATAATGCTCTGGATCATTACAGTATGAACTATCAGTTGTTACTGATGCTTGTGTTAAAATCTCCATTCTAATATAATGAGTTTTACCATCATTTAATTCACTAACGCTAAGTGGCTTATTAAATGTAACCTTATTAGTTTCAACATTATTAAAGGTTACGTCTTGCATATAAGTTCCAGTCATATTATAATCATAATAAACATTTGGATTATTAACTATATATTGCTCAGCAGCTATAAGAGTACTAAAATTAGGATATTTTGGTGTTCTCATATAAATTGGAGAAATTGTACCCTTTATAAATGTATCACTAGATACTGTACCATTTACTTTTAATACTATATCAATATTACTTTCTTGATAAAGAGTATTATCAACAGGAACAAATGTTCCACTTTCCACTGTTAAGTAACATGATGGAACCGTAAATGCGTTTAATGTGGTAGTATCTAATACGATCTCATTATTTCCATTTCTATAAATGGCTTTAAGTACCTTTACATTATTCTCTATATAAGATTCAACCTCAATTGAAGCTCTTAACTTACTAGATTGCACTTTTACAGTTTTTGTGTCTGAAGTAGCTATATCTGATGTAGCTGTACTATCTCCCGAATAGATACATTGGCTAACATAATCATCATCGGTGATTACTGCGTCAATAACGTCTGAAGAATCATCAGTATAAGTAATATTACCAGATACATACTCATAGTCGCTAATAAAGAACTTATACTCATATGTATTATCTTTATAATTTGGATTAGTAAATAGCTTACATTCGCCAATATTAAATATTGGTTTATTAATGCTTAAGTTATCACCATTTACAGTAACTGTTATAGTATCTTCAGCAGACTCTAGTACCTTTCCAGAGGTAAATGTCATCTGTGAGTCATCATATTCTACACCATCAGCAAATGTTAAACTTGCATTTTCGAGAACTTTATATAAATTTTCATCCTTATAATACCAAATTGGCGCTAAGTTATCATAGAGTGTATTCTCTATAATAGATGATGTTAATGATATAATCTCACTTAAATTTCTTCTATTATGAGTATATGATATTCTTAAGTACTTTGGTCTATATTCAGTAGCTTCTGGCGTTACATATTTTAATATACCATTTTCACAAATAAAGTCATTTGTTGCTTTCCATGTCTGCTTATCATCAGAAGTCTCAATAGTATAAGAAACATCTGTAAACATAAATTGAGAAGGTATAACAAATTTAATATTTAATAAGTCTTGTTTTGTACCAACAGCATTTGTATAATTTACATTTGCTTTATCAGATGATAACCAAATGTAAGCCGTTGCAGATTCTGGCCTATAAATTGTAATATCAGAAATATCTTCCTGAATAGTATTATTAAACTTAAGTATATCTATAGTCTTTGACTCGCCATATGCGATATCCTTATAATAAACATCATAGGTATTGCCTTGTTTACAAATAGTCTCACCATTATTTGAGTCTATTGCTATACCAGCGCTATTACATAACTTGATATAATCACCATTTGTATTCTTTAAGTAAGAATTTTCAAATGCTACTGGGTCCAAATCCCATGGTAACTCATCAGACCATGAGTTTCCTTCTCCAGTTGAAGCGTTATATTCTACTCTATTTCTTAATCCACCATAGCCTTTTTGTGGTAAGAATACACCAGTTACTGGTGTTCTTAATTGACTACCAGTTGTTATACTTGTAAATGGCGTTTTAGTATAGATAGCTTGGTCCTGAACTAAAGCGTAGTCTGTATAAATATCAATATTTAAGTATCTACGTTTCTTAAATGGGAACGCATTTAATTTCTTATCATAATAATACTTCTTATTACCGATTTGTCGTTCTTCAAAACGGCTTTCAAAAGTTGCATAAGGAATAGCTGACGCTGTTTCCCATATTGTTCTTTCAGTAGTAAGTACAAAAGAATTTAAGAGGTCTTTATCTGTATCAACTTCATATAGGTATGACCTATAGTTTTCTACTTCCGCGTTACTAATCTGAACTTTCATACATGGTTCAGAAACTACAACATCTGAACCTACATATTTTGCGTATGTATTTAAGCTTGTTGTGCCTTCTGGTAAATCACTTGCTAAAATTGTATTAACATCTGTTGTATCAGCTAGAGCGGTATATGTGTCATCAAATGTAGTAGTACCATCTTTAATTTCATATATAAATGAAACTTTATCATCCTTAATAATACATGTACGAACAATATAGTCACCAGTCTTTAATACTGACTTACCATTTAAGCCGAACTCACTATATTTTGTAGGCGCATCTGCAAAGTTTAATTCTGCTATGATAGTTTTATCGAAGCTATCAAACTCAGAGTCATTAATTCTAAGAGATGGGTCTGATTCTGCATCTTCTAGGGATGGATATACTGGGTCGCCAGCTTTTGCAAGTAATGAAGGATCAAACTCAGAATCTAATAGATCGCTAGATGTATATGTATATAATGTAGTACCATTATTAGTAATATAATTTCCACGTGCATCGCAAAGAAGAATATCCATTTCATTAGCGTTCATAGCATTCTTTATTGTATAAACTTCTTCATTATCTGTATTTACACATGTATTCCATTTATAGTATTTATGCTCAGTGTCTTCAGAAACTGCTCTATATCCAGTATCATCTGTTTCTTTTTCAGCTGTAGTTAATATTTCTCGATAGTTGAACATCCTATCAGCTTGCTTAATATTATCTACTGGCATATATGATGAAATCTTAAATCCGTCACCTTCTATATAGTCAGACCTACTAAATTTATCTATTACCGAAATTTGTTTATCTGGTGTAATTGATAACTTAGTCTTGAAAGCAACTAGTGCTTCTATTCTGCCACCGGTTTGTTGCTTAGTTGTCAACGCGTTATCAAATATGATAGATGATACGGATGAACTCCTAACAGTCGCATCACTTAGATTTAAGCCGATATAAGAAGCTCTTATAAAGTAATCTGAGTCTGAGAAAATAAATAATTCGAAAGCGTGGTAGAACTCTTCATATGAAGACTTAACATCTGACTCGTTATCGTCAATATCTTCATATTTAATTACGTCTTTCCAAGAAATACTTCCCGCTGTATCCTTTTGTGGGTAAAGCTGATAGTTAACATCTTTTGAATCTTCTCCAATAAGATGGAACTTATATTCGCCATTTAAGTAGTGGATACCATCAATTATCATACCTCTAGTAGGCTCTTTATATTGTGGTCTACTAAAGTTAACATTAGAAGATGTTACAACTTTTGTACCATCTCCTACTAATGAACATTCTGGTAAGCCTGGATCAATTGTAGCTACTTCAAATGAGCTACCGCCATTTTGAGAGTAAAGAAGGAATGGATATACAGACTTCTTAAAGAATGTAGCGTACTTATTATCTTTTTGTTTATTTTGGTATCCTTCATTTTCTTGAAGCTCTGTACCATAAGCATCACCATATTCTTTATCTATAGTATCCATGCTCTTTATATAGCCACCTAAGAGCATTATATTAGAATCGCTATATGCAGACTCTATTTCAAAAATCTTAGGATGCTGGTTTATCATTCTAAGTTTAACTGTTATATCTTTAACATCTTCACCATTTCTGTAGTATACAATAGTTTTATTTATGCTTGATTTTGTTCCATCAAAATCAGGTACAGTATATGAATACTTTTCATCAATGTCAGCAATATTCCAGTTATCTATATCTTTTAAGTCTTCTACCTTGTAAGTCTTATTCTTAGGAATAGAAATTATTGTACAGTCTTTACAAATAAATACTATATCATCCTTTGAGAAAAGTACTTTTTCTACTTTTTCTCTAAATAAGTTCTCAAAATCCGCGTCCAAATATACAAATGAGTCTAGTAAATAAAGATATTCAGCGTACCATGATCTGTCAGAGAATGTATTTCTCCAAGTCATTGTTGGCTCATTTTCTTGGAATGACGCATCAATATCATAATAGAATGGTACTTCTACTTCTTCATTATTATAATTTACGGTTGAGCTCTTATATAATTTACCAATACCATAATGGTTAATTTCAAATTCACCATCTTCCTCTTCATATTTGATAGTCAAATAATCCGGAATCTTTGTTTTTGTATCTGATGATGTATCCCATGGCCTCTTACTATTATAAAGAAGCTTAGACTTATCTGTTGTTATTAAAGGCTTATTATCTTCTGTCATAGCAAGATAATATGTTTCCCCGTCAGCTTTGGCTTTCTTTAATGTATCAGATATATTCGTCCATGGTAAAGGAATAATATCTGATGCTTTTCTAATAAGAGTTTGTAAAGTAAACATATAGTCATATGTTACATCTTCACCAACATTAGAAAGAATATCACTCTTCCACTGCTTGTAATCACCCTCATTAATACCAGTACCAGCTAAGTCAGGCTCTGTTGAGAATACGCCATTATTTGAAATCTTATCTCTTAAATCATTTTTAAGTAAATCTACTGTAAATAAGAAGTCCCAGTTATTCTTGAATCCTTCCCATCGAGTAGTTACATAATCATAGCCAGCAGATTCAGTTCCTCTCTTTATTTTTGATGCAATTACAGCTTCTAGAGTATCTCTTGATATTGGGGCACTAGTATTTTTCCAATAGAAATCACTAGTAATATCAGTAGTATACTCACCATTTGCATCACAATAATAATTTGGTGATTTAATATAAATATCACGCCCAATTATAAATACAGCATAATCGCTATTTGTATCTTTAACATAAAGCGATTTTGGCGCTTCATCTAGCTTTGAGTTATCGCCAACCATAAATGGCTTATTTATATAAGATAACTTTCCACCATCGTCTCTTATTTCTGCTACACAGAAATCTTCTGTTGAGATATATTTATTTGCTGTACCGGCGCTACCAGTATCAGTAGCCGCATCATAAGATAGAGTACTTACTTCTGATACTTTAATTACGCTAGGTATTTCATTATTATTAAGTTGCTGTAGAGTACAGAATAAGCCACTACTAGAAATATGACCTTTATCATTTAATGCATAATTAAATGGTATACTATACATCATTGATGAGCCATTACTATCTGAAACTCTTATTGTCCAATAAGGATTTAATGGGTCACTATTATCAATAGATAAGCCGTCTACATAGGTATTATCGCTTACTATATCATCAATCTGATATGCTTCAACTTCAATCTTAGATGTTGAAGATAAGTTTACATCTTTAGCAAAATATCCTATACCCTGCTTACTAATAGCCATGAAATTCTTTGTTTGCTCATCATATGCTACAAATGAAGCAAGCGCTGGTACGCTTGAATTTTTAACTTCTAGAGTAATTTTTGTTAAGGTTTCTTTATCTGCTGAGCCCTTAAGTGATATACCCTCAACAATTTTATCACCATTATTAACATATCCAGCTAATAATTGGAACTGTCCACTATCATCTTCAGCTGGATAAATAATATTTGGATTTGTTAAAGAAATACCAACTTTAGCAAGTAACAAGTTCTTAAAATACTTAAACTCTACTTGTGCATTATCAGCTTTATTATCTGATAACATAGATTTTGTTACTTTATTGAATGTTACATTTGGTGGTAAGAAGTCCTTACCAGTAACTGAATTATAAGAACTTGGGTCCTTAAAATTATAATAATTTGTATTATATTTCTCAGTTACATATTTTCCAGCATCAATACTAAATGACTTATCTACTGGCGCAAATTGAGAAAGATTTAATATAAAGTTATTTTTAATAAAACTTGCTTTGCTATTATTGCGGTCATATGTTAAAACAATATTATTATTGTCGTCTATACCTAAAATTTCAGCATCATAATTCTTATAATTTGAGAAGAATGTTGGCTCTAAATATTCACTATAAATAGAACGTAAAGTAACAGGTGTTACTTTTAAGATTCTATCGCCAGATGATAAATAGCTTGCTGTAAACTCATTTATGCCAGTTAAAGTCTCTAATGTAGGCGTTTCAACAATATCTGCTGAGCCAGACTTTTGTTCATTCTTTACTGTATATGCGCCAGTTATATATAGCGTATTCTTAAAGTATTTCTGTTCTGCAAATTTTAATGCAACTTTCTTTAGCTTATCATATTTCTGGCCATTTACTTTATCAGTCCAAACGTAATATTCATCATTTACATCGTCTTTATAAATAGCGCCACGAGTAATATTAAATGATACTGTATTCGTTTTATCAACAATATCAAAATTATCATTTTCTATTATATCGTAGCCATCAAGTCCTTTCTCGTTAGAAATTGAACTTGAATATAAATAACCTTCAGCAGTAAAGTTAGGATCAATTATATAATCAAAGTTATATGAGCCTTCAGTAATGCATTTTCTAGGTAAATCAATCTCAGTTATACCCTTTGATAAGTTCTTAAATAATGATAAGCCGCCATTATAAATATACTTAAGCTCTTTATCTGAAGAACCGGCTAATCTATTAAATTTTAATGTTGTAGTAAAATAACATTTAGTTAATTTTATAAATTTATAGTCGAATATGGCGTCATTACCAGATAGTGTATAAGTAGAAGGAATAACGAGACCAAATACGTCACCTTCTTTAAGACTTAAGCTCTCAAAGTCTTCATCTCCCTTAAATGCAGTTTCCATACCACCAAGATAGATATACCATATAATAGTATTCTTATAATCTATAGAGCCTCCACTTAAGTATGTAGTTGCAAAGTTACTCTTTAATGTTGATGATTCATAAATAACTGAGCCATTAGCAACTAGAGCTCTATGTAAAATAGAGTCTAAGAATCCAATTGGCTTATCATGTAATATAGATAACGCTAATGATAAGCCAGATAGTTCATTAACTACTTTATTACCGTAAAGGCCTATTCCGGAGAACTTATAAATTACCCATAAATTATCCTTATAGAATAATATAGTATGGTTATTAAATGTCTCTGTTGTTCTATCTTCACCTATATTTGTTAGTATTGTATCTTCTGTTATTACAAAATAATCACCATTATTTACATTTGCTGGATATACAACTTTATAATAGTCACTATATCCATCAGTTACCTTTTCCTTTGTTGGTGTCCAAATTCCTTTATATGTTATATCTTCGTCTCTAATAAACTCTATAGGACTTGTATTTAGGAACGCATTATTATTAATAGTTATTGTCTGACTACTCAAGTCTGATGGTTCCATATACTTTGTTAGCTTATTAAAGGTTTCTTGATAGAATGATGCTTGTACTGTTGTACATGCTCTAGAAATATCAGCTTGTTTTTCTGGTATATACCTAGTCTGAATGTCATATTCACCAAGAGGAATTTCGAATATTGGTTTCTCTATAGATGTATATCTTGTATCATTTTCTGTATCTTGGTCAGCTTCAGTCTCGTCTTTTCCCCATGTTGACCTACGCCTAATCTTTCCATTATTAAGCTCTAAATCTTCAACATCTTCTGCGGTTATATTGTCCGAGTCATATACTGCATTACCCCAAATTGTAGGATATGTAATATCAGCTGGAGACTTAAACCATGAGAATCTACCAGAACCACCATTACCTATTTGTGCATAAGCTGGAACTGTCCAATCACTTTGGCTATCAAGAGTTTCATTAGCCCACATATTCATGCCATCAAGATTCAATGTGATAAACTTTAATGCAACATTTGGATCGGTATATACTAAGCCTGTATTAAGTGTATAATATCCGGTAGTATCTGTTTCCATCATTAAGTTAACGCCTACATTTGCTTTATCTGTGGCGCGAGATGTATAACCTAAGCTTGAAGACATATAATCAAGCCAATCTACTGTCATTAAAGATGGCGAAACGCCAGTTCTAGTCTGCTGATTAGTATATTTTGTAATATTATACTCAATAAATAAGTCATTGCTAAACTTAATAGTTGATGGTAATCTTTTATTATTTACGCTATCATATAATGGATGAATCTTTTCCATTACTTCATCAAAAGACGACCTAAAGCCATTATTATAGTTATAAGGCTCGTAGAATATAATATCTGGCAAAGATTCTAGAATAGCATTTGATGCATGTGGGAAATCCTCTGAGCCCCAAAGGCCATGTTCAAAAGGATTAATTATAGAATAAATACCATTATTATCAAGTTCATCCCTAAAGAATGTCATATCTTCTGATATATCTTTAGAAATAATATTAAGCTTACAATTAAATGTAAATACAAATGTACCAGACTGCTGTAGCGTATGATTTACTTTGATGTAGTTATCGCCTACATAAGTAATATATATATTATTATCGTCAGTATCAAGCGTTGGTCCAAATACTGTGTCACCAATACTTAGGGACTTCATTCTTTCACGTGCTAAGTCGCTATTAAATGAAATGATGTCTTCCATATTTTCTGTAGCAACATCAACAACACCCTCAATTTCAATTGGGCATGTTTTAATTGGCGTACATGTTATATTTGTACTAGTAGCTTTTGTACCGTCATAAGACGCAAACCAGTCCTGAGAATCGGCCTCTTTTTGATTTGTTAAATAACTTCTATTTATTTTAGAATATGCTTGATAATTGTTATTAATATAAGTTTTATCACCATCATCAAATTTAGCTATTTCTGACGGATGTTTATTATTTGAGTAATATCCATATTCAGGATAGTATATTGATTTCTGATTCTCTTTACCATACTTAAACTCTTTCGCACATGATTCAAGTTCAATTACGCCATTATCATTAGTAAATGGCTTCATTTCTTTACTATTATCAATTAATGGTAAAACATTTAAGTTTCCAAGAGAAATCTGTGTTATAAGACCCCCATCATATTCTGAGCCTAACAAAGAATAATCTTTTTCACCTTTAGCCTTAAGGTACATTTCCAAAATTCCAGTAACTGTACATCCAGGAATAATAGAGCCTACTTCGTAAGTTTCTTTAGTATCATACTTTTCTGCTGTTTCATAAATATATTCTCTATTTTTTCTATAGTCTACTAGAGCTTCTTCATATGTTTTCTTTTGTATATAAATTACTATAAAGTTGGAATAATCTACGCCAGAAAAATCTTTATATATACTTACAGCATCTTCTAAAGAAGTAATTGCCGATGTGCCTAATGCAATAATATTATTATCATCTATAGATTGGCTAGCTTTATAAAAGAAATATTTTTTATCTTCACATGAAATAGCTGCTGTTGTATGTACTTTTAAGCTATCTTTTATTTCTTCTGCTACTCTTTGAATAGCTTGATATGGAGTTTCTAATAAGCCATTTATCTTAGTTCTTTCAGCTTCATAATGTGTAATCTCACAATTATATAGTCCGATAATATCTTCACAGCATTCATAAGTCATACCGTGCTCTAAGAATACAACTTCGTCCTCTTTAATTTTTTCGAGGCTATAAAATATTTCGCTTGCGTCACTATAACAAGCCTTTATTAAGTTATCGTCTTTTTCTTCTGGTATAGCTGTTATTTCTAGCGTAACTGAACCAGCGTAGTATCTGCTTCCATCACTTAACCAATTTGGCTTTAATTTTCCAGTTAAAACTAATTTTTTACCATTTTTATTTTCAATTATAAAGCTATATCTACTATCACCATATATTTTTGGTTGTTCGGCAAAATATTTAAGTGTTGACCTTGGGGTATATGTAACTTTACCTTTTGTGAAGTTAGAAATATAATAAAATGTCGTTAAGCCTGAATCAACATCAGTTAAGTTAACATTACCAAGTTCTCGTCCAAATAAATTATATTTATCTATAATTATATCTTGTTCTAGTTTGTAGTAGTTATCTACAGTTTCTTCAACATCTATTGTTGATGGGTAGAATGATAAAGATACATGAGGCTCTAATAAAAGTGTATTATCAACAACGGGGTTTAATAATACTTTTAAGTCTTCTATATTAGACTTTTCTTTTAACTCATCTGCCTCATAAACTTTTCTAAGCTCTTTATATAGATATTCCATATAATTATAGCCAGATAAAGCTGTATTTAATACGTTATATCTATTGTTTAATGTAATAGCATAATTATCGAGAGAAGCTTCGTTATCTTTTAATAAGCCTATTATATCTTTTACATTATTATAAACATATACATTTATATAAGGAATATAGTTATCATGAGATGTTTCAATATAAGCGGAAACATTTGTTGAGCTAGTAGATTCAGAGCCCAATACCGTATCATTATTTATAATAGGGCTTATATTTGTAATATAGATGCTTGTATTTTTTTCTGTAATATAAGTAATACCTTTAGGGTCATCTGTATTCTCAACATAAGAACCAGTAATTACGCCTTCTATTTCTGAAACGCCAGTTCCATTATTTGGGTACTCAAATATTCTATTCTCATTAAATGGTATAGAGTATCCATAGAAATAGGTATTAGTATCTTCTTTCTGTAAATAAGATGAGTTCTGACCGTTCCAGTCTACAAGTCTAAACTTTCTGTAGTAAAGTGATGAGTATGTATCAATTATACGATGATTTTGTCTATTATGCTTGATATATTCATCAGTAGACATATTCAAAGCATTAAGCGCTTCTTTACTATTTAATGTCTTATTTTCTAAATCAAGTCTTTCTTTAGAAATTTCCTTTAATGGAAGATATGTAGCAGCTGGGAAAATTGTACACATCTGGAAAATATCATTTGCGAGCATACGATATCCAGCTTTTGATCCGTAGAGCTTACGTCTAAATGCTTCATTTGTTAAATTACGAATCTTTATTTTTGCTGCTTCATCTAATACTTCGCTATTGCTAAGGTCATTTGATAATGTTGATGCTACTTTTTCAAAGAAAAGAACATTAGGACTATAATCAATCATATCAGCCGCAGCCAATATCATATCATTAAATTCAGTATTTGTTAAAAGGTATCTTTCATCTGGGTGGTCTGGGTATAATGTTTCTGTGTATCTATAAATTTCATGTAGGAATAAGTCAAACTCTGGCGTAAGAACGCCATCTATTTCAAGTCTATTATATGTGCTTTCATCAGTTTGTGGACCATAGTTATCAGAAATATAACCATTAGTCATTTTTAGATAAACATCTTCAGAGTCTGTATCATGAACATATCCTTTTCCTTCTTCAAGAACTTTATAAGGATAGTCATACCCAACATTAGCAGTACCAATTATCCACTTCCAGAATGGTGTCTTCATTGCAGAATGAAGAGATTTATACATATCATAAGGGGGTATTTCGTTTGTCATCCAAACACGTCTTTCTAAATCGAATTCGTCTGAACTTGTAAAAGCAGCCATTTTATTTCCTATTTTTGCTATTTAAATCTATAGATATTATTATATTAAAAATTAGTAATATTTTCTAAAGGCCCAAAAATTTAATATTCTCTTACTAAATATATATATTATGAAGATTAAATATGGTTTTAAAAAAATATACTCTAATGCGGATAAAATCACAGTTCAAGCTTATGGACGTGATTTTATGACTTTCAATAAGGAAGACTTTGGAAATGATTGGCAAAATTTAATAGATAAGGGTGAAATATTTGATATTGGGCCGTTAGATGTTGCTGATCTTGATAAAGTTACTTGTACAGGAACAGAGATTAAAAAACCAGAGTATGATACTGAAACTAGAAATAAGTGGTTTGATTATGCTCGTCAGTTCTTAGATATTACTGATACAAAGAATGAAGAAAAACTTAATGATATTGACTTTGATAAGCCAATAATACTCTGTAATAAAACCGCTTCAAATAATATAAATCTTATTGCGAATTTTATCGCAAAATACCGCGATAGTGGTATTGAGTCTGAAAAAGAAAAATATAATAAATTATTATTTGATTTATCACACTTTAAATTTCCTTCTGGAGACTTTTTTTATACAAATCCAAATGGAAAAACTAAAAGCTATACAATAAGACTTGGCTACATAACCACAATATCATCGGACAGCTCTTTTGGCGGCATACTAGGCACTGGTAAAATTATAAAAATGCCATCTGATTATATTGACCGCTTAAAAGGTAACCTATATGGAGCATTTAGTAACTGCTCAAGTTTAGATATTGATTGTAAATCCCTTATTGGTATTAAACCAACAAACTTAAATTACGCTTTTTATAAATGTAAAAGCGTAAAAAATATAAATTATATTGATTTATCTAATATTACATCTTATAGCTATCTTGACAACGCATTTAATAGTACTGAGCTTGAAGAAATACCTGAAAATTTTTTATCTAAAATGGCTGAACTAATAAGAGCTAAACCTTTTATGTATTGTAAAATAGGCCATATAGATGAGGTTAAGGACGAAAGATTTTTAGTAAACTCCGGAAACACTATTAATAAGATTAATAAATTAAATATCAATGGGTCTACGTTAGAATATTGTGGTATTATAGGCAGTATAGATTATATACAAAATAATTATACTAGTAGTTATGTAAGCTCTTATAAAACTGTAATATCTAAAATTGGCGTAATTAATAGTCCTAATTACTCCGGATTTGCTTTTAATTGGGACCCGTTCCCAGAAAGTGTAGTAGCATTCCCTTATTATAACTTTGCCGGTATTTTTAGCATCCCTAATTCAACCGGTTATGAATATTGGGCAGATTATATTAAGGAAGATACAATTGCCTGTAAAAATATTACTGAGAGAGTCTTAGTAATATCAGGCCATATAGATACTCTTGATAGTACTCTTAAAAACTTCAAAGTTAAAATACCATATAATGAAATATTAAAAGCCGTTGCTAACTATAACCATACATTTGAAATAATTGAATTAAAGTCTATTTTCACTAATACTGACCGAACTGTTACAAATGCTGTATATAATAGTATATCATTTGATAATGATACTAAAGACCTTATTGTTAATATAGACTTTACAAATATTAAAGATGATTCTATATCAACTATTCAATGTAGCAAATTAGGATTATACTATACCGCTAAAATTGATGGTTATGACTTTACTGGTAAAACTCTTGTAGATTTAACTATACGATATGACTTTACAATAAATGAGAACGTTGATATGTCATTATCGCTTATAGATGATGATACAGAAGAATCTGAAAGTAATACAACTACTATTGAATAATAACTTTAGGCCTCAATTTTTTGGGGCTTTTTTATTTTAAATGTGAATTTTTTCAAATTGAAGTTATATTAATTAATGTACAGTAAGAAGGGATATAGCTTAGGCTTGCGTAGCGCCAATTAATATAGATTTTTAAAAGCTAATTATAGTATGAGACGAACAAGAGATTTTCAAAATAGGCTTTCTATGAAATTAGAGCCTATGAAAAGAAAGCTATTAGATAATATGGTTTCTTTAACTGGCGCTGCTACTGACTGTATTAGAGTTACACCTATTACAAATGATGAAGGTGATTTAGATTATTCTGATGTTAAAGAAGCAACGGTTGACTCAATTATATTTCCAGCATTACCAGAATTGCCTTTTAGAAGAATATTTAAGGATGGCCAAACTGGCTATAAAATTTCAGCTATAGAAACAGCTAGTGATGATCAAATGGCTCAGTCTTTTGAGCTTGTATTACCATATGAGTCTAATATCGATGTTGGCGACTTAATAATAAGAGTATTTTTAGACCCAAATAATATTGGTCCCACTGTTTTAGTTTTAGTAGTTAAAGAATTAAAAGGTACTTTTGGTGAAAATATGCTTTTAAAAACTAGAGTAAATTGTACATTATTTACTGAGCAATTAAGACCAGAAGCTTTATCAGTTATTTCTGAAATGGCTAAAAGAAGATTACATATTAGGTTTTAATTATGAAAATTATTATACCAGATAAAGATGTTGCATTAAATTATGCATTAGATGAATTAGATTATAGTTATAATTTATTAGGAAAAACTGCGTCTCAAGAAGATATAAATAAAACTATTAATTATATAAATAATGTATATGATAATAATAAGGACCATAAAATTTTTTCTATAGATAATCAAGCTATTGCAATAGTAGATATTGATTATAATAGAAAACTTATGGCGATAGAATGCTGTTATACAAATGAAGCGTCTAGAGGTAAAGGATATGCATCAGCTCTATTAAAATATATTATAAATTATAAAAAAGAATATTTTAAGGATTTCCAACTAGTTCTAGTTGTAGTAAAAACTAATTATAAAGCAAAAAATGTATATGCATCTAATGGTTTTGTAGTACATCATTCAAATGATGAATATGATTGGATGTCTTATAGGGGATTTAATAATAATGTTTATTGAAGTGCCAGATAGAGATATTGCTATGCGTCTTGAAGTTGAAAGCTCAGAGTATATTCATAATTTAAGAAATGACTGGGCAGAAAAAACAGCGGAAATTATTAAAGAAGACGTAGAATTTATAAATCATGTTTATACTCATCCAACAGAATTTCAAATTCGTTCAATAGCGGATAAAGCATTTATAATTTATGGTCCTAGACCAGAAAAAAATTGTTTATATATTTATGAATTATATGTTTCACCCGAGTGTAGGGGTAAACATTATGGAAAAGCACTATTAGAGCATGTTATAAAATATTATAAAAAGTTTTATGAGAATCAGCATAATTTACCATATTTAAAATTATCAGTTGATAAGAATAATTATAACGCTATAAATTTCTATAAATTAAATAAGTTTACAATAGATGAAACTTTAGACAATATATCATATGATATGGTATATACTGGAAAGGTATCTTTTTAAAATAAAGTAATCTAATTATAGATATGGATTACGCAAAACTTTATAAAGAAGAGCCATCTTATAATAAAGATAAGGCTTATGACGC
>Ga0326512_10001472_pt1 | contig 18126 bp, 19 predicted proteins | sample 1_2617_0518_D_FD_203652 | JGI IMG/M metagenome (GOLD analysis project Ga0326512, IMG submission 203652) | Bovine rumen microbial communities from UC Davis, California, United States - 1_2617_0518 | ecosystem: Host-associated > Mammals > Digestive system > Stomach > Rumen | place: USA... | reverse complement strand
GACATACAAGCGTGGCAACAACGGAGATCTACGCTGATGTGCTGATGGACTCGAAGGTGAAAGCTATCAACAGCATAAGTGACATGTTCAAATAAGTCAAAGAGATAATTGAGTAAGCGGCAGGACTAGGCCGAAGACCTCCTGCCCTTATTATTCTGAATATTTTGAATACAACGAGTTTTTTGAACACATGAAAACAAAGAATACAACGAAGACAATGGAGCCAGTGTGTACATTGTCTACAAAGAATACAGCGGTCATCTATGCCCGTGTCAGCAGTGTCGGAGACAGACAGAGCACAGAGCGGCAGGTCAAGGACTTGTCGGACTATGCCCTGTATAAAAAGTTGGAAGTCCGAAAGGTGTTTGAAGAGCATATCTCAGGCGCTAAGAAGAATGAAGAGCGTCCTGTGTTATGTCAAACCCTTGAGTATTGCAAGCAGAATGGCATTTCAACCCTGCTTGTCAGTGAGCTGTCAAGAATGGGTCGTAATGCCTTTGAGGTTCTTGCCTCTGTCAAGGAACTGCTTGACTGTGGCATCAACCTCTATATCCAGAAGGAACAGTTCAACTTGTTGGGTGAGGATGGTAAGCCATCCCTGTTCGCCCCCATCATGCTCGCTACGCTCTCGACCTGTGCGCAACTGGAACGTGAGAACATCACCTTCCGTTTGCAGTCAGGTCGGAAGCAATATGTAGCCAAAGGAGGACGATTGGGGCGAAAACCGGGTTCAGTAAAGACTGTCGAACAGAAACAAGAGGAATATAAGGATGTCATAGCCCTGTTGAGGAAGGGCTACGTCATCCGCGATGTGGCGAAACTCACTAGAAAGAGTGTGAGTACGGTGCAAAGGGTGAAGAAAGAGTTTTGCTAAGCACTTTGCCCTTTGGGCTTAACGAAATGTTAAATCCGTCGCAAAAACACATCAAATTTATGGCATTTCCCCTTCATGTAACCACGCCTGCCACTCATGTAAACCGTTCTTTTACCTGCCATATTCTGCCTATCTTTGCCGTGCATTTCCGAAAGGGGTGCAACTGTAAGATTGCAAAACGGCGGAAGCTGAAAAGCCGTCAAGCAGAAGGACAATGGCCTCGTGCATATTCATAAAGACGCGTCGGTATGACACATGGCCGGGATTGCCAGAGCTTCGAAAAAGAGTAGGCGTAACAAAACAAAAAAGAAAATTATCAATATGGCAGAAGTAAGTAAGACACCTGCAAATGTCGCTATCAATGCGATGCAGGCAATTCCGTTTTCTTCTATGATTGGCGGTCCGCTCAATGCCTGTATCGAGGCACAGGCTATGGCTGCACGAACATCTTGGGAGTTCATCAAGGAAGTTGGTCTCAACACCGACGAGAAAGGACAGAAGAGTGCCGTCATGGTGGCGTTCTCGTTCAACCGCGGTGGCCGCATGGTTCAGCTCAACGTTCCCCTTCTGACGATCGTCCCCATTCCCTACATTGCCATCAACACCATCGACATCAACTTCAAGGCCAGTATCTCGGCATCATCTTCTACTGCGAGCGAGACAACTGAGCACACGGAGGCCGGTGGCGAACTGGGTGCAAAGGCAGAGCTCAACCTCGGACTGTTCTCGATGGAGGCAAACCTGAAGGCCAACTATTCGTCCAAGAAGGACTCAAAGGCTACCGCAGAGTCAAAGTATTCCGTAGAGTCAACCATTGATGTTGCCGTCAAGGCCGGACAGGAAGGCATGCCCGCAGGTATGGCTAAGGTTCTGGAACTGCTCGGCAGTGCCCTGGACGTGGTCGATGCCAAGGGAGAACTGCAGGTCAATGCCACTATCCTGAACGTTGGTGACAATCTGGTTATCGCCTACAAGAACAAGGAGGGCCTTTTTGACAACTCCGTGCTCAAGGTCAAGAAGGGGGATACCGATGTTGTCATCAGCGATGCCGACAAGAAGAAGGATTCGGTCGTTCTCAACCTCAACGCAGAGAAGTTCAAGGCCGGCGATGTCCTCGAGATTACTGCTGGCGAAAACACCGTCAAGGTGAATGTAGTCAAGAAGGAGACAGAGGACACGAAGTCTCAGGAGTAACAGCTTCTACGGACTGAAAATCTTTATTCATACGGTTGTTGGGGATGCTTGTCCGAAGGCTTCGGCCTGCATCCCCTTTTACCTAAATAAGACAAGTAATAAACATCAAAAAAGAGAATTATGGCACAACTTAACGTGATACTCGGCTCTATCATGCGCGACATCATACTGGCTCAGCATGAAGCCAACCTTTATTCGTATGCCTTGCGCGAACAGTACGGACGCGACGGCAAGGTAAAGGACTTCCAGCTGCCTGGCGCACTACTTAGCGACATGGAGATGGAGCTGAACTATGGAGTCGTCAACACATCCGACAGTAACGAGCAGTACGCAATCCGCTATGAGAAGTTCAACAAGTTCCTGCGCGAACTCTCCCAGAATATCGCAAAGAGGGCTGTTGAAATCATTACTGACTATGTGGCCTCCAATGGGCTTCAGACTCCGGAGGGCAGCAAGTTCCTGGATAAGCTGAAGAAACAGGATGAGACCTATAAGGAATATCTTGAATACATCGCCAATGTTATCAATTCATCCTACGACGGGGCTATCCATGAGCTTATTGACCGCAAGAATGGCACTCCCAATGAAGAAGAGATTATCAATCGTTTCAGCGATGCCATAGCCAAGGAAATCGTTAATGACGACGAGGCCACGGACACGCTTATCAACGACCCTGATGGCAGTGCCCGTAAGGCAATGTCTCAGCGTGTCAAGTCTGAAATCACGGCTCTTGTCCCCCAATTCTGCAAGAACCGCAAATTCAAGCGTACCAAGTCGTTCCCCACACTCAATGTGGCGGTCACTGCCGACGAACTGAGCAACCTGCCCAAGGAGTCCATACATACCTGTAAACTGAAGTTTACGCCTACATCGTTTAATGTCAGATCGGATGATGCCGATCTTTCTCTTCCCGTACAGAGCATAGAGGACATCATCAAGTAAGTATAACTAATAAAACAATTTCTCGTTATGGACAATATTGAAAACGCCACAACCAACTCACAGGTGATGCAACTGCAACAGCTGATTGCGGGGCCGTTGGTATCGACTATTGAGGCCGACGCTCTCTCTTCACGCCGCTATTACGATATGCTACAGCTCATTGCCTTCGAGGACGCGAACGAAGGCGATACCACAGTCAAGAGGCTGCGTATGCTGAAGTTCTCCTATCTGGAAACGAATGCCGACGGCAGCCGCACCAAGGTTGTCTGCATTCCGTTGGTTACACTTCTGCCACTGCCGTTGCTACAGATTCAGGAAGCCGACTTCGATTTTGACATCAACATTCTTGATGCAGTATCATCGAGCAGCGATGATTCGTTTGATTACGGAAAGGGACGGATAGACAAAGGTTCTCCGTCTGCCAGTCCGTTCCGCCTGCGTGCGTCGCTTGCCCCCAGAGGTGGCTCTGGCTCCTTGTCAGGGAAAAGCGAGCAGCAGTTGTCTGCCAACATGAAGGTGCATATAAAGATGCGTCAGGCTGACGTCCCCGCAGGCCTCTCCAATATGTTGCGGCTAACCGCCAGCAACCTGCAGGTGGAGAATGCCGAACCCACAAAGAAGACAGAATGATAATGACCGATAAAGATTAGAGAAACATGTATAAAAACATTAATCCTGGAGCTCCGCATGTCGGAGTGACCCAGCAGGCGCAACGCCCCAGCGGTTTGCCTTGCCCTCAGTGTGGCGGCTTTATCCCTGTCAGCATGCAGCAGATCATAACCGACTCGTCCATTCTCTGTCCTCACTGCGGACTGCGCTTGAATATTAACCAGCAAGAGTCACGTCCGGCTATAGAGGCCCTGAAGAAGTTCCAGCAGGCTCAGAGGGATTTCGACAAACGAAGTAAATCCATATAATCATCAAAAAACAACAAATAATCATGAATACAATCAAATACAATAGTACAGGGCATGACGTAGATGTCTTGCAGACCATGCTTGACATTCCGCACAATCCTGCCCACGAGTTCAATAAGACCACCTATCAAGCGGTTATTGACTTCCAGAAACGAAACGGACTCGAAGCCGATGGCATCGTGGGCTATAAGACATGGGAGGCGCTTTTCTTCCATGGCGAGCGCCCCAAGTATGGAATTACCGAGAGTGACTTTGACCGTGCCGCCATGCTGCTCGACTGCGAACCTGCTGCGCTAAAGGCTGTGCAGAAGGTAGAGACGGGCGGCAAGGGTGGATTCCTGCCCAGCGGTCGCCCCACCATACTTTTCGAGGGGCATATCTTCTGGCAGCAGCTTCGCGCTCGCGGCATAGACCCACAAGGAGTCGCCACAGGCAAGAACGAGGACATCCTCTATCCCAAGTGGACGAAGGCCCACTATAAGGGTGGTGAAGCAGAATACGGACGGCTGCTGCGTGCTCGGCATATCAATGAAGATGCAGCCAACGCCTCGGCCTCATGGGGCATGTTCCAGATCATGGGCTTCAACCATGCTGCCTGTGGTGAGCCGTCTGTAGCGAGCTTTGTCAGCAGCATGTGCCAGTCAGAATGTCGGCAGTTGCTGCTCAGCGTGCGCTTCATCAGGGAAAACAGGTCTATGCTTGCTGCCTTGCAGAAAAAGGACTGGAAAGCGTTTGCCCGTCTCTATAACGGACCGGCATACGCACAGAACGGTTATGACGAAAAACTCTGCAATGCATATTCTTCTTTTTGCAAATAGAGTTAAACTGTGTTAAAATCGGGGGGGGGTAAAAATGCTTTATCCATAAAAAGTGAATAATATTTTGTAACTTTGCTCGTTAAAACATTACTTTATGGACAAATTACCCTACAGAGAATTCGTCGCCATGATGCAGGAGCGGACCCGCGAGGCGGATGTCCCCTACAGCGGCAGTTTCGAGTTGACACCGCTGTGCAACCTCGACTGCAAGATGTGCTACGTGCATCTGCAAGACCCGTCGGTGCGGCACAGGATGCTCTCGGGCGAACAGTGGCTATCGCTCATTCAGCAGGCCATCGACGAGGGTATGATGGAGGCACTGCTCACGGGTGGCGAGGCGATGACACACCCCGCCTTCTGGGACATCTATATGTATCTCATCAATCACGGCATCGTTACCCAAGTGAAGACCAACGGACTGCTGCTCGACGAGGAAGCCATTAGCAGATTCAAGGATTATCCTCCTTACAAGATAGACATCTCCCTCTATGGCTGCGACAGCGAGTCGTATGTGGCGGTGACAGGCGTGGATGCCTACGAGCAGGTGGTCCGCCATATCCGTCTTGCCGTAGAGGCGGGGCTGAAGATTCAGATCATGGTGACCCCCAGCAGTTATATGTCGCCCTGGACGGAACGGGTGATGCAGTTGGCGGGGTCGTTTGGTGTGAGCGTGGGTGTAAATGACAGTCTGATTGACCCGCATGACAATACAGGCAGAAAGAAGGCAGACTTTGACCTCAGCCTTGAAGAGGACATGATAATCAAGGAGACGAAACAGGAGATACTGCCTCCGTCGTACGATGCTGCCGACCATGAGTTCTTTATGAAGCGGCGCAATCGCCCCATGCTGTCGGACAAGGGATTGTATTGCGGCGCTGGCCGCTCTGGCTTTGCCGTCAATTGGGATGGAGTCATGGTGCCCTGCCTTGCCTTCCCCCGTGATGCGGCATGTTCTTATCCGCTACGCGACGGATTCCGTCAGGCATGGAGCGAGGTGAACGAGGCGGTGAAGAATTACGAGATTCCGCAGGCATGCCACACCTGTGAATTGAACGACAAGTGTCATTATTGCCCGATGCGCCATCCGAAGGGGGCAGCCCAGCACTTGTGTGATTCCAATTTTTGCAACAAACTGAAGGCAAAATACAAAGCCTTTCAAAACACAGAAAAAAATAATTAACGGCCGAAAGGTCATATTGTATAACATTATTAATTTTATAAAGAATTATGGAAGAAAAAGTAAAAAAGACTTTCGAGGAGCCTAAGGTAGAGAAGGTTGAATTTGACTTCAAGACCAGAATTGCAGCTTCATCCTGTGGTGCAGGTCCTTGGGGTTGCAGCCAAGATGGACAATGCGACTCTATTTTGACAAATTAGTGTCCCGTTAAAATTGGGACGAGTTAAATATTAATCAAATAGCCCCGGAAAGAGAGGACAATCGAGTTCTTTGACATCGTTGAATTTCGTCTTATCGAACAGGTCTGTTAGGTGAGTTTTGTCCGTAAGCCGTTGACTCTCAAAATTGCTCGTAAAAGACTGTAATTCAATAATTTCAAAGACCGATTAGTCCACTTTAACGGGACAGTAGTGATTTGGGAATAATTTTTTTATGAAAAAAATTGGTGCATAATGGCTGAGCTACAAATAAACAAAGACTTTGTGCTCCGCAAGGTGTGCGGCGTGAATGTTGTACTACCTTCGGGGCTGAAAGTCAAGGACTTTGGCGGAGCACTGAATCTCAACGATACCGCTGCGCTGATTTTCGAGCAGTTGCAGGACGGCAAGACCGCCGAGGAAGCGGCTGCCGCCCTCACGGCGGAGTATGATGTGACGCCCGAGAAGGCTCTCGCCAGTGTTCAGAAGACCATCGACTCGCTGAGGGAGGCAGGCGTTGTTTCCTGACCTCCGCCAGCGAGACGTGATGGAGAATATTTCACTGACAGTAGAGCAGTGGATGGAACTGCAGCAGCAGTCGCCTGACGTGGCGGGGCAGATACCCGTCTGGCTACAGGTGACGGGGTGTAGTATGCTGCCTTTCGTCCGCCCTTACCGCGACCAAGTGATGATTGTAGCGGTCGAGGCGGAACAGTTGCGGGTGGGTGACATCGTGCTCTTCCCAGGCAAATACCTTGGCGGCGACTACTGCCTGCACCGGCTCTACCGGATAGACGGTGACCGCGTGCAGACCTTTGGCGACGGCAACCTGCGCCCCGACCGGTGGCAACCCAAGTCACAGATATTGGGCAAGGCGCTGTTCATCAGGCGCGGACGGTTCACCATCGACTGCCAGTCGCCCCGATGGCAAAAGGCGTTCCGCCTCTGGGGCAGGCTGCTGCCCCTGCGCCCCGTGCTGTTACTGCCTTTCCGAGTGATGAACAAACTTCACCGCCTATTCCCCAGATTCTTTTAACCCCTATGCACGAATACTACTTTGCCAACTACCGCCTGTTGGTGGATGATGCCATCAGCAATAGTGAGGATATGGAATACCTTGCCGATTTTTGCAAGGAGATGCCTGCTACCCATACATTTACTATTCATATAGGCGACGAGGCATTGCTTGACCAGCAGTATGCCAAGGCTATTTCGTATCCCATTGTCTGTAACACAGAGCGGTTTAACCTCCACGACACAAAGGACACATGGACATTCGTTCCGGTGCTGAGTGAGGATGTCATCAAACGGAATGGTAAGTATGTGCTGACGTGCAGCAGGGACTATAGCGAGATGACGCTTTACATCTCACGACAGCCCTACTGTTTTGGAAAAAAAGGAAAAAGATGGAGAATGCCCACGCTCCCCATCTCCTCTGCCATCCGTACCGCCTGCGAGGCAGGCATGACGATGCGCGACGGCATGCCCCTGCACGCCTCGTTGGTAGAGAAAGACGGCTACGGCGTGGTGTTCCTCGGACCCTCGGGCATGGGTAAATCGACGCAGGCCAAGTTGTGGGTGGAGCATCAGGGCGCCGACTTCATCATCGGCGACCGCCCTGGTCTTCGCCGCATTGACGGACGGTGGATAGGCTTCGGCATGCCGTGGGACGGAAAGGATAACATTAAGCAGCAGAAGCAGGTACCCATCCGTGCGCTCATATCACTGGAGCAGGCACCCGAGAACAGCATCCGCCGCCTCACGAAGCAAGAGGCGATGATTGTGCTGCTCAACCAGGTGATGATGCCCATGTGGGACGATACCGCCATGACGCTGCTCACGCCCCTGATGGAACAACTCGCCACAGAGGTGCCCTTCTATTACTTGAAGAACCTACCCAACAGGGAGGCGACTGAATTGACCCGCGAAACCATCTGTAAAACCCAAATAGAACGATGAAAGTCATTATCCCGACAACACCGCTGATTGAGCGGGTTATAGGTAGGCAGAAACGCGCTGAGGGTCAGCGCTACCGGCTTATGACCTACGTAGTGCAGCAGCCTGTCGATGACGGCGTGCTGCTCTACAACACCCTGACCTGCTCGCTCGTGCTGCTGACTCCCGACGAGGCTGCCGACATCACGGCGCAGCAGGAACTGATAGACCACTGGTTCTTAGTGCCGCAGGACCACGACGACCGGAAGGCATGCCGCGAGATTTGCCAGATGGCAGCCATCCTCACGCCTGCAGCCAAGGCAATCACCGGCTATACCATTCTCACTACTACGGGCTGCAATGCCCGCTGCTTCTACTGCTATGAGAAGGGCGCAAAGTCCGTCACAATGACCGCCGAGACGGCGAGCAAGGTGGTGCGCTACATCGTGGCACATTGTGGCGACGAGGAAGTAGCACTAAAATGGTTCGGCGGCGAACCGCTGGTCAACGTCAAGGTCATCGACCAGATTTGCACCGAACTCAGCGAGCAGGGTGTGACATTCCACTCTTCAATGATTTCCAACGGCTACCTGATGGATGCCGACATGGTGCAGCGTGCCAAGGATTTATGGCAGTTGCAATATGTGCAGATTACCCTCGACGGTACAGAGCAGACCTACAACCGCGTGAAGGCATACGTCCATCAGGGTGTGAATGCTTTTGAGCGTGTGCTGCAGAACATCGGCATGCTGACCGCCGCTGGTATCCATGTATCCATTCGCCTGAACGTCGATAAACATAACATCGGGGAGATGGCAACATTGGTGGAACTACTGCACCAGCGTTTCGGCACCAACGAACATCTCACCGTCTATTCACATGTGGTTTATGGTGAGCGTTCACCAGAAGATAATGCCGAACTCTTTGCTCAGCGGATGCAGTTAGAGCAGCAGATAGCGCAGTGTGGTTACAAGCGTAAACAGGGATTGGCGAAAGCCATCAAAACGCATTACTGCGGAGCCGACAACGATAGAAGCGTGCTGATTGCTCCAGATGGGCATCTCGGCAAATGCGATCATTACATTGACTGTGAGTTCTTCGGACACATCGACCGCGAGGAGCGCAATGAGGCAATCCTCCTCAAGTTCAAGGAGCGTCAAACCGACATCGAGGCGTGCGCCACCTGTCCCTACTATCCACAGTGCTTTCTACTCACGATGTGTAAGATTGACATTGGTTGTACTCCTGAATATCAGCAGGAACATCTGCACAACATGACGGAGGGCATGAGAAATGAATACGAACACTATTTAAACAATTTGAACAATGAAAACCATTATCCCGACAACATCGCTGATTGAACGGATTATAGGCCCGCAGAAACACGCTGAGGGTCAGCGCTACCGGCTGATGACCTACGTGGTGCAGCAGCCCGTCGATGACGGCGTGCTGCTCTACAACACCCTGACCTGCTCGCTCGTGCTGCTGACACCCGACGAGGCTGCCGACATCACGGCGCAGCAGGAACTGATAGACCGCTGGTTCTTAGTGCCGCAGGAGCACGACGACCGGAAGGCATGCCGCGAGATTCGCCAGATGGCTGCTCTGCTCAAGCCTGCCGACCAGCCCATCATAGACTACACCATCCTCACCACCACCGGCTGCAACGCCCGCTGCTTCTACTGTTTCGAGAAGGGTACAAAGCCTGTCACCATGACCGCCGAGACGGCGAGCAAGGTGGTGCGCTACATCGTAGCACATCGTGGCAATAAGCAAGTCGGGCTACATTGGTTCGGCGGCGAACCGTTGGTCAACGTCAAGGCGATCGACCAGATTTGCACGGAACTCCGTGAGCAAGGCGTGCCATTCCGCTCGGTTATGACATCCAACGGCTACCTGTTCGATGCCGACAAGTTGCAGCGTGCCAAGAATGTGTGGCAGTTGCAACGGGTAAATATTACCCTCGACGGCACGGAGCAGACCTACAACCGCGTGAAGGACTACGTATATCGGGGTGTGAATGCCTTTGAGCGTGTGCTGCAGAACATCGGCATGCTGACCGCCGCTGGCATCGATGTTCGCATACGTCTGAATGTTGATAAACATAACATCGGGGAGATGGCTGATTTGGTAGAACTGCTGCACCAGCGCTTCGGCACCAACGAGCATCTTTCCATCTATTCCATTGATCTTTATGGTGAGCGCTCGCCGGAAAATAACGCCGAACTCTTTGAACAGAAGAGGCAGCTGGACCAGCAGATAGCAGCGTATGCCTGTGGAAGAAACCAACAGAGATTACAGAAGGACATTGTCCCGTATTTCTGCAGTGTCGATGATGACGAAAAAGTAGTGATTGCTCCTGATGGTCATCTCAGCGGATGCCAGCACTTCATCGGCAGCAAGGTCTTCGGTCACATCGACCGCAAGGAACGCAATGAGGCAATCCTCCGCAAGTTCAAGGAGCGTTTTGACGACAGCGAGGACTGCGCTACCTGCTTCTACTACCCCCGGTGTAACCGCCTCGTGGTGTGTAAGGATTGTAATGTTTGTACACCTGAAAAGCGGCAGGAGCGTCTGTACGAGATGAAGGAGGCTATGAAAAATGAATACGAAATCTATTTAGACAATGCGAATCATCATTCCGGCAAGACCACTGATTGAGCGGGTTATAGGCAGGCAGAAACGCGTTGAGGGTCAGCGCTACCGACTGATGACCTACGTGGTGCAGCAGCCCGTCGATGACGGCGTGCTGCTATACAACACCCTGACCTGCTCGCTCGTGCTGCTGACGCCCGACGAGGCTGCCGACATCACGGCGCAGCAGGAACTGATAGACCGCTGGTTCTTAGTGCCGCAGGAGCACGACGACCGGAAAGCCTGCATCGAGATTCGCCAGATGGCTGCGCTGCTCACGCCCGCCACTGAGTCCATCAACAAATACATCGTTCTGCCTACCACGGGCTGCAACGCCCGCTGCTTCTACTGCTTCGAAAAGGGCGCGAAGCCCGTCACCATGACCGCCGAGACGGCGAGCAAGGTGGTGCGATATATTGTGGTGCATCGTGGCGACAAGAAAGTCGAGCTACGTTGGTTCGGCGGCGAGCCGTTAGTCAACACCAAGGTCATTGACCAGATATGTACGGAACTCCGTGAGCAAGGTGTGCCGTTCTTCTCATGGATGTTTTCCAACGGTTACCTGTTTGATGCTGACATGGTTCGGCGTGCCAAGGATTTGTGGCAGTTGCATCATGTAGTGATTACCCTCGACGGCACGGAGCAGACCTACAACCGCGTGAAGGCATACGTCCATCGGGGAGTGAATGCCTTTGAGCGTGTGCTGCACAATATCGACCTGCTGACTGCTGCAGGTATCCTGGTGAATATACGGCTGAACATCGATATGTACAACATCGGGGAGATGGCTGATTTGGTAGAATTGCTGCACCAGCGCTTTGGCACCAACGAGCATCTCAGTGTCCATTGCATACAGCTTTATGGCGAGCACTCACCAGAAGATAACGCCGAACTCTTTGCCCGGCGGATGCAGTTGGAACAGCAGTTGATGCAATATGGCTTCAGAGGTCAATGGGGAGTGCGGAGGGACATTAAAGTGAATTGCTGCAGTGCTGACAACGACGGAAGTGTGGTGATTGCCCCCGATGGACACCTTGGTAAATGCGAGCACTACATTGACAGCGAGTTCTTCGGTCACATCGACAGCGAGGAGCGCAATGAGGCCGTTCTCCGCAAGTTCAAGGAGCGTCGTGCCGACATCGAGGCGTGCGCCACCTGCTTCTACTATCCCCAGTGTAACCGCAACCGCCTCGTGATGTGTAAAAAATATAATTGCACCCCTGAATATCGGCAGGAACGTCTGCACGAAACGACGGAAGGTATGAAATCTGAATACGAGCGCTATAAGATGCTGTGATGACGAGGCGGCAGCAAGGCTGTGCCACGATACCGTCTGTGGAACATGAACATGGTAGGTGTAATCACTGCTGCTTTGCCTTGACGAACGCACCTTCCAAACGCTTGCGGTAGTCACCAGTGGCATACAGTGGGTTCTTGCCGATATAGTAGCAGTTTCCCTCAAAGCCGTCAATAACATCCAGATTGACAATCTCCGACCTGTTGATGCGCACGAAGTTAGGATACTCCGTCAATATCTCCTCAATCCGCCACAGCCGATGGTTTACCATCAGGCTTCTCTCACCAGTCAGGAACATGACGCTTCCATTCTCGAAGGCTCTCACCCACAGAATCTCGTCATACTTTACTTTCGCCCAACGCTCATCGGTCTTCACGAAGAAGCCGTTCTTCACTACATACGAACTTTGCCTACTGTCTTCAACAAATTCCAGAAGTTCATCATTGTTCATTTGCTTTTCATTTCTTTTGTTAACAATTTTATGACACACAGACAGATTTAAATTCTGTCCGTCGCCACATACAAAATTAAAAGCAAAGAAACACTCTACCTAACGACTTACATGAATAGCCTTTCTGCTTACATAAAGGCAATATTTTCTTCATCCTGCTTACCGTTCATGTAAGCCATCCCACCCCTCATGTAAATCGTTTGTTCCCCCAGAAAAACCGCCGTATCTTTGCATCGCAATCTTACAAAACGAGAACATTAACAAGGCGGTTCCTGAAAAGCCTAAGATAGAGTAAGGAAAGAAAATAATGCATATATATGAATTATTCTAAAGTACAATTTATCTCATGGGATCTTGATACAACACCAGTATCTAGACATAATAGAGGTTATTATCCTGGAATATGGAACATAAATAAGGATGTGAAATTTGATATAGAGTCACAAGCCAATGACATTGTTGCGCGCGTTGAATGTTTTAAATCAATATTAAATAACATGCGTAAGTGCTTGAATCCATCAAGTGATGTTTTAAAAATTTTCATTGCTCCCGAATTTTTGTTTAGAGGAGCGGCAGGAGCTTATCTACTTGATTTGTTAAATGGTTGGAAGAATAATGCGCCAATAGAATTCAATTTGCAACACACTGGCTTTGAGCAAGGATGGCTTGGCCTCTTTGGCTTACTAAATGAAGAATTGTCAAAGAATATATATGAGAATTGTTTGTTTGTAATGGGAACGGCTGTTGGAGCATCTTATAGCACACAAAATGGAATGATTGATTTTTCTAAACATACTGAAGCTTATAATTATTCCTTTGTAAAATTGGGCGGAGATACTTCCGAAAGTTCTATCCACATATGCAGAAAGCGTTTCAAGTCCAATATTGATTTTCTCGATTTTACTTCGTATTATGCTCATGTACAGGGAGACGTAAAATACATGGGTGATGAATTTTATGATATTGATGGCGTAGAAGGTGCTGTATTTTCTTTTGACAAGATAAGGAAATCGAATGGAGAGAAGATTATTTTCGGATTGGAAATATGCCTTGACCATATTAATAACATCAATAATGGACAGCGTGAAGGTCTAATTAAAAATATGGGGATACTTGTTGATATACAGTTGGTTCCATCATGTGGTATGTGGCTGCATAATGAATCGCTTTCATTGAAAGACGGTTGCTCCTATGCAATTAATTGCGATGGAAGCCAAAGTCAATCAAATATCCTGAGTCCAAGGGGGGAGACTATTGTATATACTGATTTTAAAAACCCTGAACATATTTACTTTAATGGTAGATGGCTGGAATCGAATATCTTATGGAAAAAGGGTAGTGGTAAACTCAGCATATATACCCCTCTTCCGATGACAGATTAAAAGAGTGGACATATTTTTAATCCACTCTAATGGGTGACTAACTAAAGCAAAGCCGTCCGAGAGTCCATATAAAATGACTCCCGGACGGTTTCTTTCTGTTCCACGATTTTCGTAATTCAAACAGCTACATCCGTAATTCTCGAACTAGCAGAACTATAAGTTAAATTACATCTTCAAGGTCTTATTCTCTTTGCTTGGTATTTCCTTTGGCTTGGAATCTTCTTGAACGACATCATTATTGTCTACCGCATGCTGTTGCTGTGGCTCCTTGTATTTCACCAACTCTATAGTTGAGTCTTTCGGTCTATGGCAGCCAGTTCAGACTTCAAGCCTTTCAGTTCATCTTCTTTCTTCCATTGCTATTTGCTATCTCTTTCAAGAGCGGAATGTCCTTGGCAAGTACAGCGTTCTTCTCTTTATACTGCTCGATAGTCTGGGGGATGCGCTCCAGTGAGTTCTTCGACAAGCGGCAAAGCCGAGCGGATGAAGTTTCAGGCAGCGGCTATTAGATCGGACAGGGCTGTAAAACAGTTGTTACGGCAATCCTATGGTTCAAATAAGTCTTCCATTAAGACTTCGCTGTCCACTATGCTGTGGTGTATTCCGTTTGCCACACCGAAAGTCGTGACGAAAGTATTGACTAATGATTTCCGGGTATTCGTCTTTCCCTTAAAGATTGCCATCCGTAGGCGCAAGGTCTGCTCATAGTCTTTTGATATGACGTATGGATTGACAGAGAATTTCATCTCGCACAGATTGATGATTCTGTCCGCACGGTCTATCAGTAGGTCAATCTGAGCACCTTTCTCGTCAGTCCCTTTTGATACGGCATTTCTCCATGACGATGCTTCTGCCGCTATTCCCGAAATGCCAAGCCGACGCTTTATCTGATCCAAATGCGTCAAGCATATAAGTTCAAAGGACATTCCCTGCCAAGACTCAACTGAATGGGACTGGAAATGGTGGCTCCACCATTGTTCATCCTTGCCGTTATGACTTTCCACGAATCTATAATAGAATAAGGTGTAGAAATCCACCAGACGATAGATGGCACCTTTGGTCTTGTTTCCATATTGTGAGTATCGGATGATGAAGTCACACCGTTCCAAATTACGTAAGACATTTGTCAGCACAGCATCCTTCAGACTTGTAGCCTTGGATATTTCGTCACGTGTCATCCCATCACGGACTGCATTCAAAGCCCTCACCACGCTGACATATTTCTCGGAATGCGTGAAAAGGGCATTGTAAAGTTCCTCAAATTCCGTTCGTAGTTCTCCGTTTTTGCGGAAGAAAAGACGGTCGATATTCTGTACAAGGCTTTCACGAGGGTCCAGCAGACTGTAGTAAAACGGTATACCGCCAATGACCATATAGGCCTGTAGTATCTGGTATCGGTCCCAGTTTATATTGCGACTGTGCAGGTATTGCTCTGTTTCGTATAGCGTGAAAGGACGCACATAGATGTTGTTGGTAACTCGCCCGTGCAAGCCGCCCTGGTTCTCCACAATCTTATCGACCATCCATGATGTTGAGGAACCGCTTGCCACAAAAACAATATCGGACCGCCGGGCAGCCCATCCATTCCAGAACATTTCCAGAGCATCCACAAATTCTGAATGGGGAGTATCAATCCATGGCATTTCGTCGAAGAAAATTACCTTACGTCTGTCGTCAGAAAGTGACTCCAGATATTCCTCCAAAGCATCAAAGGCATCGAACCATTCATGAAATACAGGCATTTGTTTCAGGTTGGCATATTTCTTCAGCGACTTGGCAAAGTTACGCAGTTGCCTTGTCTTGGGTAACCTGTGACCGCCGACAAACGAAAAGTCGTAGCTGTGGTTGAAGAAATGGTCGACAAGATATGTCTTGCCGACACGTCTGCGCCCATATACAATAACGAACTCCGAGCGGTCTGATTCCAAACTGCGCTGCAGTTCTGCTTTCTCACGCTCTCTGCCAATCATCATGTCATTCTTTGTCACCATACGAATTTAATATTTTTGCAAAGGTAGCCATTTTTCTTGAAACGACGAGACTTTACTAAAGAAAATTGACTAAATCACTAACTTTTTTGGCGATTTAGTCAATTTACCCTATACGATTATAAAGTTATCGAGTATGTTCTGCCTTTCCTGCTGTCCTTTAGGATGTATTTCAAGGACGCTGTTTCTTCAAGCCTTTTAGTTCATCATTTATCATTGAATAGATCGATATGTCAGGAATTTGTTGTAACTTTGCAGCCTATAAAGAAGAATAAAGAAACGTGTAATTATGGGTGAGGGACTCGCCTGCCCTTAACTTCGGTAAACTATTGATAGTGGAATGAAATACTTCTCATGGCTTTGGAATAACTCACGAGGCATCCGCTGGAATACGGTGGTGCGTATTATAGCTGGCATCATTCAGGTGGTGCTCAGCTTGCTGATGGTGTGGCTCAGCAAACGATTTATCGACGAGACCATCCGCACGGGAACGGCTGACGATGTGCTGCGGATGGTGAAACTATTGGTGCTGACTGTCGTGGGCGGTGTGGTGTTGAGACAAGTAGGCTACTGGCTGAAGACCTCAGCAAATGTCCGGCAGTCGAACGCCCTGCGCCTCCGCATCTTCGGCAGGTTGTTTCACAGACAGTTGTTCACGGGCGACGAACTGCACTCGGGTGACGTGTCATCGCGACTGGCCAAGGACATTGAGCAGGTGACAAAAGTCACGACAGACACCCTGCCCGAGATGTTGATTACAGGCATCAAACTTTGCGGCGCTTTCCTGCTGATGCGCTGGTTTGACGAACGGCTGGCATGGGCATTGCTGTTACTGACACCGTTGGCAATCGTCTTCGGCAAACTGATTGCCAGACGGTTGCGCCACATGACGCTCGACATCCGACAGGACGAAAGTCGCATCCAGATGCAGGTACAGGAAGGTATGGAGCATAATGCTGTGCTACGTTCCTTAGGCTCGGAGCAGTGGATTACCGACAGGCTCGACACGATGCAGCAGCGGCTTCGTGGCAATGTGATGCGACGCCTGCGCTTTACCGTCGTCGCACGGCTCATCATGGGTTGCGCCTTCGGACTCGGCTATCTGATGGCATTTGTATGGGGAGGCATTGGACTGCGCAACGGCACGATCACTTTCGGCGTGATGACCTCGTTCCTGCAACTGGTAAGCATGATTCAGGGGCCTATTCTGCAATTGCTGAATATGGTGCCGGAGGTGATACATGCAACAGCCAGCATTGACCGACTTGAAGAGTTGGAACAGACAACGCAATTGCCAACTGTTGCACGGACAGGCAAAACAAGTTCTAAAGGCATCAATTTCAAAGATGTGTCCTTCCGCTATGGCAAGGGCGACAGGGAGATTCTTTCGCATTTCACTCATGAATTCCGCCCTGGCTCTAAGACAACCATCATGGGTGAGACGGGCATTGGCAAAACCACCTTGTTCCGTCTGATACTCGGTTTTATCGAGCCGACAAACGGAACGATAGAAGTTGGCGGAGAACTGTGTTTCGTGCCACAGGGCAATACCCTGATGAGCGGCACCATCCGCTATAACCTGCAACTGGCCAAACCCGATGCCACCGAAGACGAACTGCGACAGGTGCTGCATACTGCCTGTGCTGATTTTGTCTTCGATCTGCCCGATGGCATCAACACCGAACTGGGTGAGCGCGGCAGCGGACTCAGCGAAGGACAGGCCCAGCGTATTGCCATAGCCCGTGGACTGCTCCATGGTGGCGACATCCTCCTGCTTGACGAAATCAGCAGTTCCCTCGACGAACCCACAGAGTACGAACTATATCACCGCCTCTTTACAACATATCCACAAAAGGCCATGCTTTTCATCACCCACCGAAAGACAGTCAGTGAATTATGCGACGAGGTCGTTTGCCTCTAAATGATATCATCTTTTTACGCAACTGCGAAAAAGAATCTCATAACAGGTTAACTGAAATTAATTGAATTTTAACTAACTGAAAATCAGCTAATAAAAACAACTTCATCTTTTTTTTTAATCGTACGATATGTCGGGAAATGTTGTAACTTTGTAACGCCAAAAGTAAAAAAAGTGGAAATATTCTTCTGCTCGACGAGATCAGCAGTTCACTCGATGAAGAGACCGAGCGTGAACTTTATCATCGTCTTTTTGCAGTCAATCCGCAGAAAACGATCCTATTAATCACACATCGTTCTGTAGTCGGGAAGTTGTGTGATAAGGTGGTAAAACTGTAGAATTACACACCCCGTCCGTGCCTCTGACTTTTGCCTTGACCATACAGTTCCTTTGTGCGTAGTT
>Ga0326512_10001470_pt1 | contig 18146 bp, 21 predicted proteins | sample 1_2617_0518_D_FD_203652 | JGI IMG/M metagenome (GOLD analysis project Ga0326512, IMG submission 203652) | Bovine rumen microbial communities from UC Davis, California, United States - 1_2617_0518 | ecosystem: Host-associated > Mammals > Digestive system > Stomach > Rumen | place: USA... | reverse complement strand
AAGAAGTTATAAATAATGTTGATACAAATAATAGAATTCATTTATGTTTAACTAATACATTAAAATTGTTTGGAGCATCTGTTATTCTGGATAATGAATTAATGGAAACATTGTATAATAGAGTTGGAGAATTTATTATTCTACCATCCAGCATACATGAAGTTATCATCATAAAAAAAGAAAAAGAGTATGAAGAATTTAGAGAAATGGTAAAAGAAATAAATCAAAGAGAATTAGAAGAAAAAGATATTTTAGCAAATGATATATTTACTTGGAAAGATAATAAAGTTGTAAAATTATAAATAATCAAAAAAAATGGAAGCTGCAAAGCTTCTGTTTTTTATATCAGAAGTTATATAACATAAAATTTATATTATGATGAAAATAAAAAAGCCCCGAAGGGCTTTTTTTAATTAGAAATGTTTTTTTTATAATTTTTGTTGCTAATTTCCAAACAACTTCCGAGAAAGACTTGTAAAGCTGTTATTGTTGCAGTTATTTCTTTTGTATATTTTAAGTTCCAGATCAATCCGATTGTATTATAAAAGGTACAAAATGCAGGCAAAATTATCAAAATAATAAATCTAATTGTTAAGAAAATCTTTTCATTTTTTATAATCATATTGAATCCTCCTGTTTTAAGATAATAGATGTGGTTTTGTAAAATATAAATAAAACAAAAAAGATTCCCTAAAAAAAATAGCAGGGAATCTTTTTTACACAGAGATCAAAATGAAAAAAGAAAACCGAAAAAATAAACAATAAGTTACATAAATATTATAAACTACTTGTTTTTTGATGTAAATATCTGAAAATTTGACTTTTACAATCTAATATTCAAATAATTATGTTATAATCAATTTAGAAATCAAAAAACATTATTTAATAAAAAGGAGTGCTTTTTATGGCAAAAATGGGGAGACCGAAAAAAGAAATCCATCAAGAAGAATTTGAAAAATTATGTGCATTACAATGCACAGAAGAAGAGATATGTAATTGGTTTGGAGTTACAGACAAAACATTGTGCTCTTGGTGTAAACGTACATATAAAAAAACTTTTTCCGACATTTTTAAGGAAAAAAGAAGCAAAGGAAAAGTTTCATTGCGTAGAACACAATTTAAATTGGCACAAAAGTCTCCAGCAATGGCAATTTTTCTCGGAAAACAATACTTAGGTCAAACAGACAAAGTCGAGCAAGTCAATACAGATAATGATAATGTTTTGAAATTTATTGAAGGGATGAAAAACAATGGAAATAAAGCAAATTAAAATCAATCAATTAATAGAATATAAAAACAATGCAAAGAAACACGATGAAGCTCAAATCAAAAATGTTATGCAGAGCATTAAGGAATTTGGAATGGTTCAACCGATTGTAATTGATCAAAATAATACTATTATAATCGGCCATTGCAGATTTAGAGCTTTAAAACGATTGAAATGGGAAGAAGTTCCATGCGTAAGAATTGAAAATTTATCAGAAAATGAAATCAATAAATTAAGACTTCTGGATAACAAACTTAATGAATCGGAATGGGATTTTGATTTATTAGCAGATCAGGTAACAGAAATAGATTGGTCAGATTTTGATATAGATTGGAGTATATTAGAAATAGACGAAGAACCACAGGAGATTGTTGAAGATGAAATGCCAGAAGTTCCAGAAGAACCAAAAGCTAAAGTAGGCGATATCTACGAATTAGGATGTCATAGGCTTATATGTGGAGATAGTACGAATCCTGAAGTTATTAAAAGGCTTATGGATGGAGCAAAGGCTGATATTTTAATTACAGATCCACCATACAATGTTGATTACAAAGGAAAGACTAAGGATGCGTTAAAAATACAAAATGATAAAATGGATAATGATTCCTTCAGACAGTTTCTTGTTGACGCATTTACATCTGCAAACGAAGTGATGCGAGGCGGTGCAGTATTTTATATATGGCATGCAGACAGCGAGGGTTACAATTTTAGAGGAGCATGTAATGATGTAGGATGGAAAGTCAGAGAATGTCTCATTTGGAATAAAAACTGCATGGTAATGGGCAGACAAGATTATCAGTGGAAACATGAGCCATGCTTATACGGATGGAAGGATGGAGCAAGTCACGTTTGGGCGAGTGATAGAAAACAAACTACAGTTCTTGACTTTGCAAGACCTAACAGAAATGATATTCACCCAACAATGAAGCCTGTGGCATTATTCGCATATCAGATTAAAAATAATACATATAAGGGCGATGCAGTGCTTGATACGTTTGGTGGAAGTGGTTCAACGCTTATTGCATGCGAGCAGCTTGGAAGAAAATGTTTTATGTGCGAATTAGATGAACATTATGTTGATGTTATCGTAAAAAGATACATAGATTTCACTAATAACAAAAATGATGTTTATGTAATTAGAGATGGCCAAAAGATAAAATATTCAGAAATATAATTGTAAAGAGGGGAAATGTTATGGTTATAGAGCAAATTAACCTCAATGAGATAACAGAATATGAAAAAAATGCTAAAAAGCACGATGAAATTCAAATCAAAAATGTTATGGAAAGTATTAAAGAGTTTGGAATGGTTCAACCAATAGTAGTTGATAAAAATAATGTGATAATAATTGGCCATTGCAGATTCAAAGCTCTTCAAAAATTAAATTGGCAGGAGGTTCCAGCTCTTCGATTGGAAGATTTAACAGAATCAGAAGTCAACAAATTACGATTGCTGGATAATAAACTCAATGAATCAGAATGGGATTTTGATTTATTATCTGATCAAATAGGAGCAATTGATTGGAACAATTTTGATATTGACTGGGGACTTGATGATTTTTTAAAAGAAGATGAGAAACTTGAAATTATTGAAGATGAAGCTCCAGATGTTGAAGATACATCAATTAGTCAAGTCGGAGATATTTATATATTAGGAAAACATCGTTTGATTTGCGGTGATTCAACAGATGTTACTGTTATTGATAAACTTATGGATGGAGCAAAGGCTGATATGGTGTTTACAGATCCACCATACGGCATGAAACTTGATACTGATTTCAGCGGTATGCAGAACCATCTTGATATGGCAAAAGAAAAAGGCCTCACAGGCGGTAAGAAATATGAGCAAGGCAAGGTTGACGAATTCCATCCTGAAATGATAGATGCAGTATTCACAATAGATGCAGACGAAATATTTTTGTGGGGGGCAGATTATTTTGCAGAATTGTTGCCGAACAAGAATGATGGCTCGTGGATCGTATGGGATAAAAGAGCAAATGGAAATGATGATGTTGCAGAGGATTATTCAAGCGATAAAATGTATGGTTCTTGTTTTGAATTATGTTGGAGTAAGAAAAAACACAAGAGAGATATTGCAAGGATAAAATGGGCAGGTGTTTTTGGAACAGAGAAAGAATTTGATCATAAAAGACACCATCCGACACAAAAGCCAATAAAACTTGCAGGATGGTTTTTAGAGAGATATAGCAAGGAAACACAAATAATTGTTGACATTTTTGGAGGTTCTGGAAGCACATTAATAGCATGTGAACAATTAAATAGAAGATGCTTTATGTGTGAACTAGATGAACATTATGTTGATGTTATCGTAAAAAGATACATAGATTTCACTAATAACAAAAATGATGTTTATGTAATTAGAGATGGCCAAAAAATAAAATATAAGGATTTAAAAACATAACGGAATGATCAATTTATCTGAAAAACAAATTGAATATATCAATAATGCGAATAAAACTTGGAATTGGAAAGTTGGTGCTGTAAGATCAGGAAAATCATTTGTTGATATTGCAGCAGTTATTCCCAAAAGATTAATCGAGCGACAAAATAAATCAGGGTTAAAAGTTATAATTGGAGTTTCAAAAAGTACAATAGAGCGAAATGTTTTAGAACCAATGCGAGAGATTTATGGTGAAAAACGTGTTTCAACAATTAATAATAGTAATATAGCTCGTATTTTTGGTGTTGAAGTCTATTGTATTGGTGCAGAAAAAAGTTCACAAGTAAAAAAAATACAAGGAACTTCAATTGCATATTGTTATGGAGACGAAGTTGCTAAATGGTCAGAATCTGTTTTCATAATGTTACAATCACGTTTAGACAAGGAGTATTCGTGTTTTGATGGAACTTTAAATCCAGAATCGCCATATCACTGGTTAAAAGCAGAATTAGATAAGGATGCAGAAAATACATATATACAAGAGTATATTATAGATGATAATCCTTTTCTTAGTGAAAAATTTGTTAGCTCTCTAAAAAAACGATACTATGGAACTGTATATTACGACAGATATATCCTTGGAAAATGGGCCTTAGCAGAAGGTCTAATTTACCAAAATTATGAAAATTGTATTGTTACTCTTCCAGAAGAATTAAAAATTCAAAAAATAAAAAATTATAGAATATCAGATTTTTGCGTTTCAATCGATTATGGAACTATGAATGCTTTTGCAGCATTGCTCTGGTATAAATCAAGAGCAGATGGGATATATTATGCAATAGATGGATATTATTATTCTGGAAGAAATGAAGGGATTCAAAAGACAGATAATCAATATTTAAAAGATATGATTGACTTTGTATCACCGATTTATGTTAATAAAGAAGATTTTGATTTTGATAAAATCGAGGTAATTATTGATCCATCAGCTGCGAGCTTTATAACCGAATTAAAAAAATCAAATAAATTTAAAGTTAGAAAAGCTAATAATGCAGTCAATGATGGAATCAGAGAAACAGCTGTTGCAATAAAAATGGATTTAGTGAAAATAAGCAATCACATCAAAGCTTTTGAAGATGAAATAAAAGGTTACCGATGGAATGAAAAAAGTGCAGAAGAAGATAAAAAAGATGTTAAAAGCGAGGAGCCTTTAAAAGAAAATGATCATATGATGGATGCATTGAGATATTTTGTTAAAACGAAAAAAATTGCTGAAAAATATACAAAAGATTTATATCAAGAGGAAAATACAAATAAGATTTATACGATTTTTTAGGAGGAAAAAACATGCTAACATATCAAGATTTTTTAAAAGCTAAAGAAAAAAATGATATTAATGTTTTATGTGATTTTATAGAAAAAGCAATAAATCAACATAAATCTTCTAATATGTACAAAATAGCTGAAGATGCAACTTTGTACGATAAGCAACAAAATTCAACAATTATGAATTATACAAAATATATATATAATTCTGTTGGAAATAAGACTTTTGATCCAATTTCAAGCAATAATAAATTATGCTCTAACATTTTTCATCGATTAAATACCCAGAGATGTTTATATTCCCTTGGAAATGGAATTTCTTTTAATCAAGAAAATTTAAAAGATTTACTTGGCGAAAATTTTGATAATGCTATAAAAGATTGTGCATACAAATCTTTAATACATGGACTTTCTTTTGGATTCTGGGATTTTGATAAATTAACAATTTTTAGTTTATTGGAATTTGTGCCATTGTGGGATGAAGAAACATCAGAATTAAGAGCTGGAATTCGTTTTTGGCAAATCGAAGATACTAAACCTTTGTTTATTAGATTATTTGAAGAGGATGGTGTTACAAAATTCGTAAAAAAAAGCGGTCAAAAAATGGAAGTGCAAGAAGAGAAAAAACCTTTTATAAAAATAGTAAAAAGCACAGAATTAACAGGTATCGAAGGAATCGATTATAAAAATTATAAAAACTTTCCAATTATTCCGATGTGGGCAAACAGTCTACATCAATCAACGCTTATTGGAACAAAAGGCTTAATAGATGCATATGATTTAATCAGAAGTGGTTTTGCCAATGATCTGGAAGATTGTGCTGAAATTTATTGGATTGTAAACAATGCTTCTGGAATGGATTCACATGATCTGGCAAAATTTAGAGCTAAAATAAAATTGAATCATGTTGCAACTGTAGATGATGAAAATTCATCTGTTGTGCCTTATACGCAAGAAATCCCAACAAATGCAAGATTACAATTTTTAGAGATTATAAAACAAGGCATTTATGAAGATTTCGGAGGTTTGGATGTACATACAATCTCGGCAACTTCTACAAATGATCATATTGAAGCAGCTTATCAGCCTTTAGATGAAGAAGCAGATGATTTTGAACTTCAAATAATTAAATTTATACATAATTTATTAAATTTGATGGGTATAAAAGATGATCCAATTTTCAAAAGAAATAAAGTCTCAAATCAGAAAGAGCAAACTGATATGGTTTTAGCTGCATCAGAATATCTTGATGATGAAACCATATTAAATAAGTTACCTTTTATTTCGATAGATGAAATTCAAGAAATATTAATGCGAAAAGATAAAGAAGATGAAATAAAATTTAATGAAAATACAGATATAAATGATAATGATGGCCAAGCAGCACCAGAAGATGAAGAAGGTTAATAATGGCAAAAAAGAAAAATTATTCAGATGAATTTTTAGAATATAAAGAGCGAGAACTTTATAATGAATTACATTCGTTATATCAAGAATGCCAAAAAGAAATCGATGCAGAATTAAATCATTTTTTTGGAAGATTTGATGCTAAAAATAAAAAATGGCTCAATAAATTAAAAAATGGTGAAATTACAGAAGCTGAATATAAAAGATGGATTGAAGGCCAGATATTCCAAGGCAAGATGTGGGCAATGCGAAAAGAAATTCTTGCAAATCAATTATATGATTTTAATAAAACAGCATATGAAATTATAAATGAAAGTTATCCTGATATTTTTATAAACGAATTTAATTATATGGCTTATTTGTTGGAACATAAAGAAAAAATGGATTTAACTTTTATGATTTATGATCCAGAAGTGGTTCGAAAATTAATCGTGGAAGATGCTGAAATAATGCCTTACAAAAAACTTGATAAAGCAAAAGATATTCGATGGAATTTTAAAAATATAAAACGAGAAGTTGCAAAAGCTGTAATAAAAGGCAGTTCAGTTCAAGAATTAGCAAAAGTTTTAGCAAAAGAAGTAACAAATCGAAATGAAAAACAGATGCAGATGCATGCGAGAACCGCTTTAAATGCTGCAAGAAATCAGGGAAGATTGAAAAGAATTGAAGATGGATTAAAAATGGGATTGAATATTTATAAAGAATGGTCTGCAACTTTAGATCATAGAACAAGAATTGCACATGCTTATTTGGATGGAAAAAAGGTTCCATTTGATAAGCCTTTTGAAATTGAAGGAATGAAAATTAGATATCCGCATGATCCACATGCTCATCCATCACTTGTCTGGAATTGCAGATGTACTCTCGAAGGCGATGTAAAAGGATATCCTGATACATTTAATATCCGTAGAGATAATGAAGAAGGCAAGATTATTTCAAAAATGAATTATGCGGAATGGTACAAATGGAAAACTGGTAAACCATTGCCAAAATATAAAAAACCAAAAAAGAAAATAAAGAGGTGATTTTATGAGCGAAAATTTTAGAATCACACAAAATAATGTTCCTGAAATACAAGCAAATGTAAGAAATGCAACTCGAAGAGGTTTTCAAGCAATTGGAATTAGAGCAGTTCGCAATATTGGCTATTTAACGCCTGTTGATACAGGAAATTTGAAATCATCTTTTACATTTCAAGTACATGATGATCATGTTATAATAGGAACAGATGTTCGGTATGCTATTTTTCAAGAAATGGGAACAATTAAAATGCAGGCTGCCAATCGTGGAAAAGGTTATTTCAGGATTGCACTTCGTGAGAGCATGCCAAATTTTGAGGGAATTATGGAACAAGAATTGCGAAATATATAGTCTTGTAAAACTTTTTAAAAGTTTTATAATAAAAGTAGATACAAAAGGTTAAATTGTGTCGGATTTTAAAAAAATTCTGGTAGAAAAGAAATCTCTACAAAGAAAAGGAGTTTAATTATGGCATTAACAAGATCAATGTTGAAAAGTATGAATTTGACAGAAGAGCAAATCAATGCAATTATCGAAGAGCATACAACAGCAAAAGAAAATTTAAAATCTCAAATCAAGGATTTAGAAAATAAATATTCAGATTATGATGAAATAAAAAATAATTATGAAAAGTTGTCTGCGGATGTAAAAAAAGATAATTGGCAGGAAAAATATAATTCCGTTACACAAGAATTTGAAAATTTTAAGCAAGAGATTGAAAAAGAACATATAACAGAAAATAAGAAAGAGCAATACAGAGATTTATTGCTTAGTAATGGAGTTAGTGAGAAACAAATTTCATCTATTCTTGAAGTTACAAAGTTCGATGAAATTGATTTAGATGAAAATGGCAAACTTGCTGATGTTGAATCATTAAATAATAATATCCAATCAAAATGGGATGGATTTATTGTTAAAACTCATGTATCAGGAGTTAATTCTGAAAATCCACCTGCGAATAATTCTTCGACAACAAAAGAGGATATTATGAAAATTAAAGATCCAGTACAAAGGCAGCAGGAAATTGCAAATCATCTGGAATTATTTAATTAAGAGAAAGGATGAATAACATGCCAGCGAAACAAGGTTTAACAACGGTTAGCGATATTGATGTAACAGCGAGAGAGATAGATTTTGTTACTAGATTTGCACAAAATTGGGATGCGTTAAAAATTATCTTAGGAATTGTTCGACCTATTGAAAAAGAAGCAGGAACTATTTTAAGAGCATATACAACTCAATCAAAAAATGGATTAGCCGCATCTCCTGCTGAAGGTGAAGAGATTCCATACACAGAATTTGAAATTATTGAATCTCTAAAAGACGATTTAACAATTGAAAAATATTCAAAAGCAACTTCCATTGAGGCTGTAAATAAATATGGTGCAGCAGTTGCAATTCAAAAAACTGATGATCAATTTTTAATTGAATTACAAAATAAAGTTTTAAATGAATTTTATACATTCTTAAAAACAGGAACATTAACTGGATCAGAAGAAACATTTCAGATGGCTCTTGCTATGGCTAGAGGAAAAGTTATTGATAAATTTAATCAGTTAAGCAAAAACGTTTCTGAAATTGTTGGTTTTGTTAACGTATTAGATGTATTTCAATACCTTGGAAGTGCTAATATTACTATTCAAACTCAATTTGGCCTTCAATATGTAAAAGATTTTATGGGTTACAACACATTATTTTTACTTTCTGAACCAAATATTCCAAGAGGAAAAGTAATTGCAACAGCTGTTGAAAATATAGATTTGTATTATGTAAATCCATCAAATTCTGATTTCGCAAAACTTGGTTTGGTATACAGAACAGATGGCGAAACAAATCTTATCGGTTTCCATGCAAATGGAAATTACGGAACAGCAGTTGGAGAAGTATTTGCTTTAATGGGTATGAAATTGTGGGCTGAGTTTTTAGATGCAATTGCTGTTATTACATTTGGAAGTTCTCCAGAGCCATCAATTACTTTAGATAAATCAACCGCAGCAGTTGATGTCGGTTCTACTGTAACAATTACTGCAACAACAGTTCCAGCAGATGCAACAGTAACATGGACATCTTCTGATGAAACAGTTGCAACAGTTTCCGATGGAGTTGTTAGCGGAGTTGCAAATGGAGAAGCAACAATTACAGCAACAAATTCAACAGCATCAGCAACATGCTCAGTTGTAGTTGGAACAGGAGCATAAAAAATGTATAAAGTTGTAAAATTATTTACTGATTTACAAGATAATAATCATAAATACCAAGTTGGGGATGAATATCCTCGACTTGGTTTAAAACCTTCACTTGCAAGGATTCGAGAATTATCTAGTAATGAAAATCGACAAAAAACAATATTAATAAAAGAAGTCGATGAATTTGAAGAAGAAAACACAAAAGATGAATCATTAGCTGAAGCTTCAAAGCAAAAAAGAAAAAGCAAACGCAAAAAGTAGGAGATAAAAGTGGAATATAAATTAAAAGAAGTTTTAGATTATATTCATAATTACTTTGTGATGGATACATATGAAGGAAATATTGTTATAAAAAATCATAAAATCGATAATTCTAAAATTGATTTATATAACAATCAATATTATATGATAAAAGGCAGTTTATACAATGATGGCATCTGGAAATATCAAGATTATGATGAAAACGATATAATAGATGAATCAAAGCCAAATCCATCACCAGAAGAGCAATTGGAAGATGAAAGTTTTTTTGGCGAGATTTTATTATTAAGAATTCCAAAAGACGTTTTGGAAATTGTAAATGAAATAATTGAATGGGAAAACAAAAACAAAGATTCTATAAATGGAATATATCAGTCTGAAAGTTTTGGAGGATATTCTTATTCATTAAAAAATGGAACATCAAAAAATGGAAATACAACAAACATTTCATGGAAAGATTATTTTGGAGATAAATTGAAATGTTATAGGAAAATAGGTTAATAAGGATTGTTGTTATGAGTTTATTACATGAATCGATGGAAGAATGCACCATGTTAGATAAAATTTCGGTTGAAGATGGATATGGTGGCTTTTATACGATATATCAGGATGGAGCAAATTTTAATGCTGCTGTCGTACTAGATAATTCTATGCAGTCTAGAATTGCTGAAAAGGAAGGCGTGACTGCTTTATATACTGTTACGACAGAAAAAAATATTAATTTACAATTTCATGATGTTTTCAGAAGGAATAGCGATCAAAAAATTTTTAGAGTTCTTTCAGATGGAGATGATAAAAAAACTCCTAACAGTGCTTTGTTAAATATGCGTCAAGTTTCAGCTGAAGAATGGGTGATTCCTGATGAATAAAACACAGGCATTGCATAAATTTTGGAACAGTTTTGGTTTAAATGCTTACGAGGAAGGTTCTGTTCCAGATAATGCAAAATTTCCATATATCACATATACAAATGAAATGGATAGCTTAGATAACATTTGCATGGTAATTGGAAATTTATGGTATAGAACAGACTCTTGGAAAGCTATTATCGATAAATCTGAAGAAATAGCTAGATATGTAAAAGAACATGGTTTTGTTACAATCCCTTTTGATAATGGATATTTGTACATTACAGGAGGAAATCCTTTTGCACAAACCATGGATGAGCCCAGTGATGATAAAATAAAAAGAATATTTATAAATATAAATGTAGAATATTTAAGTAGATTTTAAATGAGGTGAAAAGATGGGAAAATTTACCGTTATTCCACAGGATACCTTTAATAATTTACAGCTAGACGCAGGTGTTCTTTTAAAAAGATTTGATCCTGATCAGCCTGTTGAACCTCGTGATGAAGATATTGTCTGTGCAACAACAGGCGGTATCAATGCAACATGTGTTCCGAGCTTCAGCGATCAAGGGGAAGATATAGACAATGTTCCACTTAATATGAAGGAACTCAAACATTTGGATTCTTGGGAATGCAAGCTTTCAACAACATCCTTGGGAACTAAACCAGAATTAATAAAATTAGCTCTTGGATGTGCAGATATCGATACAAATAATAGTTCTAAAATTATTCCTCGTGCAGACTTAAAACAAACAGATTTTGGAGATTTATGGTGGGTTGGAGATCGAGCAGATGGAGGTTTGGTTGCTGTAAAACTAAAAAATGCTCTCTCAACAGCAGGTTTTAGCATTCAAACAACAAAGAATGGAAAAGGTCAAATTTCAATTGAATTAACAGGCCATGTTTCAATTTTGGCACAAAAAGAAGTTCCTATGGAATTCTATTCTGCTGATCCAGATGAAACAGAATTCCATAAAATCATCCAGAATCTATATCATGTTGAATCATCTATTACAGCGGTAAGCATTGAAGATTCTGCATCATTAGAAGGAACTTTAAAAGCAGCAGATCAATATGAAATTGCAAATGTTACAATTTTAGCAGGTAACGAAGATATAACATCAACAGCTTTCAATTCTGAAACAGGTGCTATTAATATTGCATCAGTTACATCAGATATAACAATTTTAGCAACAGCAACACCAATCGGAGCATAAGTAAAAAAGGAGCAAATCAAAAATGAAACTTTCAAATTTACGTGGCGAAGATGCTATTGATACAATGGCTGATTTAATTGAACCAATTACAGAAATAGCTTCAGATAAAGAATTTGAAAAGTTATACAAATCAAAACCTTTGTTATTTTCTGTAAAACATTGTTTAAAACATCATAAAAAGTCTGTTTTGGAAATCTTAGCAATTATAAATTGCGAAGATCCAGATTATTTTGACCCAAAATTTTGGGAAATTCCTAAAATGATATTTGACGTTTTAGAAGATGAAAATGTTAAATCGCTTTTTACATCGCAGCAGATGAGCAATTTAAGCGACACTTCTTCTGCTGTTGTGGAGAATTCCGAGGAAACAGAAACAATATAAAATTATTTATGCGATACGTTATAGAGAGTTATGAAAAAGAAATATCTTTATTAACGTATCGCATTTATATATCTGATTCTCTAAAATGTATAGGTCGCTTAGATGGAAAAAGATATTATGATATTTACAATGAAATTTTGAATGCTGAAAATTTAGATGAAATCGACCCAGAATCTGAAAGTAAGAAGATTATAACTAACATAAAAGATAAAATAACAAAAATGAGGTGATGTAAATGGCAACAGCTTTTGAAATGTCTGCTATTTTACGTTTAGATAGATCTCAATTTGATAGAGAATTAAATGGTGCTGAAAAATCTGCTGAAAAAAGTGGAAGTGCAATGGGCAAAGTTTTTTCAGCTCTTGGAACAGTTGGAAAAGTAGGATTAGCGTCTTTGGCCGCATCTTTTGCAGCAGTTTCAGCAGTTGTAACAAAATCAATAAAAGAATATGCAGAATATGAACAATTGTGGGGCGGCGTGCAAAAATTGTATGGAACCGCAGGAAAATCAATAGAAGATTATGCAAAATCGGTTGGTAAATCTGTTGATGAAGTTCGTGGCGAGTATGGAAATTTAGAAAAAGCACAAAATTTAATGTTGAAACAAGCAAATGAGGCTTACAAGACTTCTGGAGTATCTGCAAATAAATACATGGAACAAGCAACTGGATTTAGTGCTGCATTAATAAATTCACTAAATGGAGATACTGTAAAAGCGGCACAGCAAACAGATGTTGCAATGAGAGCCATCAGCGATAACTTTAACACCTTTGGTGGAGATATCAACATGCTTACATATACTTTCCAAGGATTTGCCAAGCAAAATTATACTATGTTGGATAATTTAAAACTCGGTTTAAAAGCCGTAGCCGAGTATAAATTGGGGAAAATCGGTGGATGCCTAACACAACATAGTATTAAAACATGTTAGGTTGATACCGAGATAAGCAGTCAAATTGCGAAAGGTTGATTGCCATTGTAGAGCGTAGCAGATGAATAAATATAATTCTGCCAAGAGTTCCCAATAAGTCAATTTTTTGAAAAAAAATGTACGCCGACCTTATAGGTAACTATAAGATCTAAAAGATAAAAAGCTTTTAGGGTAACATGTGTGTACGGTGGCACAAAATCAGAAATGGAAAGATTGATTGCAGATGCAAATGAATATGCAAAATCAATAGGCATGGCATCTGATCTATCAATTAATAGTTTTTCAGACATAGTAACAGCAATAGATTTGGTTCAGCAAAAACAAGGAATCGCTGGTACTACAGCAAGAGAAGCAGCAACAACTATCTCTGGATCATTTGGAATGTTAAAAGCTGCATGGGAAAATTTGTTAGCAGGAATGGCTAACAAAGATGCTGATATTAGTAAATTAGTAAAAAATGTTGTTACAAGTTTGACAGCGGTTACAAAAAATTTATTACCTGTATTTAATCAAGCAATTCAAGGCTTTGTAACATTAATTAAACAAATTGCACCACTTATCTCAAAAGAGTTGCCTTCAATGATTGAAATGATACTTCCTGAGTTGTTATCAGCAGCAGTTATTCTAATTTCAGGACTTGCAACAGCGTTGCCAACATTGATATCAACTATTATAGATACAATTCCGTCTTTATTTGAACAGATAAAAGCTAGTTTCACAGAAAATAGTTCTTCTTTATTGGACGGATTAAACCAATTATTTGAAATGATAAAGACTGGCATAACCGAAGGAATACCAACATTAATCGAATTTATTGTTTCAATATTTCCACAGATCATTGAAGTTTTTTATTCTTTGATGGAACAGATATACACTGTTGGTGGGGATATTATCTCAAAATTAATCGAAGGTTTGCTTGGAGCGATTCCAAACATATTATCGAATGTACCTTTGATTATAGAATCAATTGTGACAGGAATAGTAAATACGTTACCTTCAATTTTAGAAACAGGAATGCAGATAATACAATCACTCGTTTCTGGAATTCAGCAAATGTTGCCTCAACTGCCTCCAATTATAGTCAATACATTAAATCATGTTATCGATTTAGCAAAAAGTATCGACTGGATTGGATTGGGAATTCAAATTATACAATTTATCGTAAATGGTATAACAACAGTTATGCAACTTATTCCAACGATAATGATGACAATATTTGATTTAGCTGTTCAACTAATTAAAAATGTGAATTGGCTTGGATTAGGTCAATTTGTAATCAATACAATTGTTAGTGGAATAAAAGCTTTATTTACTTTGATTCCATTTATATTACAACAAATCGGACAAACAGCTGTAAATCTGTTTCAGTCAATAGATTGGCTTGGACTTGGTTCAAGAGTTATCAATTTTATTGTAAATGGCATCAGATTTTTAATAACAGCAATTCCAAATCTTTTACAGACGATTGGTACAAATGCACTAAATCTCTTCCAATCAATTGATTGGCTTGGACTTGGTTCAAAAGTTATTAATTTTATTGTAAATGGAATAAAAGGGCTAATGAGTTTAATTCCAGATACTCTAAAAAATATTGGTAATAATGCAATTAAAGCATTTACAAGCATAAATTGGATAAGTGCAGGAAAATCAATTATTGATGGCGTTGTAAATGGTATAAAAGGAGCAGCACATAAAGTAACAGATATCATGAAAAATCTAGCTTCTGGTGCTTTAGATACTGTTAAAAGTTTCTTGGGAATTAAATCACCATCACGAGTTTTTAGAGATCAAGTAGGTAAAAACATTGGTTTAGGTATTGTTGAAGGAATTGAAGATACTTATCAAAAAGTTAATTTGGCAATGGAAAGTTTAATTTCAATTCCAGATAAATATGATTTTTCTTCTTCGTTAGTTAAACAAGATTCTTCTCAAGAATCATATAACGATAGAACCATTAAAAGTGGAGACGTATATAACATCAACATTAATCAGCCAATTGATACGCCTGATGAAATTGCTCGTATTTTAAGAACAGAGGCTCAGTACGGATTGATTGGAGGTGTTGCTATTGAATAATTCTAATGAATTAATAGATAGAGATTTAATACAATTAAAATTTGTTAGATTGTTAGATGGAAAGACCTTTTTTGTTGGAAATAATCTTGATTGGAGATTTCAAAAAGATGGCGGATTGTCAGGATTTGCCGACTTTTCAGCAAATCTAACTTATGATGATAACTATGCAAGAGATGGTGGAACCACTTGGCATAGTAGATTGACAAAAAAAGATAGAACAATCAAAATTGTGTATTTATATCCAGATAAAAATGTTAGTGCAAGGCAATCATTAATTGAATTCTTTAAATACAATTATCTGTATAACGTTTATATAACTTATATGGGACGTGAAATGTATGCTGAAGGTCGTTTATACAAGATGGCAATTTCAGAAGAGACAAAAACTTATAAAAACGTTAAATGCACAATGACTTTCTCATTCGATAATCCGTTTTTGAAGTCTGTTGATGATTTTGGACGTGACATTGCTGCTGTTACACCAACAACAGCTTTTCCATATTTAGCGAAATTAGTAAAAGGAAAGCCAACAGGAATATTCAATTTTCAAAAAACTGTTGTACTGTATAATGATGGTGATCAGATTTCCTATCCAAGAGTTAGAATCGTTGCAACAGATCAGGTCTGGAATCCTGAAATTTGGATTAATGATAATTTCATTAGATTTTTGGATACAATTGAAAGAAATGATGAAATTGATATTGATTTTACAGTTATTCCACCAACAGTAAAATTAAATGGTCAAAATGCAATCGGTAAATGTGATCGTGAATCTAATTTTGATGGAATGTACCTCTCTTTAGGGAATAACACTATTAGATTCGATGCTGAAAATGGTTCTGATGAAATGATCGTTTCTGTTTATTTTAATAAAACCTATACAGTAATATAACAGGAGGAGAATTTTATGTATGAAGAACCTTTTGAAATAATGGCATTGGATGAAAATTTTGAAATAGTATCACTAATTTCATATGCAAATCTACAATGGACTAGAAAATTTCATGAAGTAGGCACTTTTTCTGTTCAATTACGTGGACGTCAATATAATTCAAATTGGAAATATATTTATTCCAAAAAACGAAAAGAACTTGGAATAATATCGCAAGTAAATTGGCAGAAAAAAAATTATATTGAACTTGTAACAATCTCAGGAAAGTTTGTTGAAGATGAAGTTAATAAAATGATAGTGTATCCGTTACCAACGAAATTTTATGATGATTCTGGAACACTAGCAGATGGAAAAGAAGGTACATGTCTTTTAAAAAATGAAGGACTTCCAACGTGGTTGATGCAATCAGGAACTGCGGATGTTGTTGCAAGAGAATATTTTAATGCTTTTAAAAAAATAGCTTGGACAAATTATCAAGTTGATGATTATAAAGGTAGTTCACTTGTTACAACTGTAAGAGAGCTCGATATAAATTTTGGCTCGATAGATAATGCAAATGGAAATTATCATTATTCAGAGCATAATCGAAATCATGAAAGATTAGGTGATAAACTTTATAAGATTTTAAAACCATCAGGAGCTTCTTTTGAAGTAATATGGGATTATGAAACACACGATAAAACTTTAAATATCATACATGGAAAAGATTTAACGCAAGGAAATACTTTTGGAAATAACCCAGTTTTATTTTCATCTGCAAATGGAAATATTATTTCTGCATCATTAGTTGTTAGTAATACAAATACAAAAGATACTATGATTCAGACTTCAGAAAGCAAAGATAAAGTATATGTTTTAGTCAATGAGTTGCCAAATGCATCAGGACGTTTTGAACATGTCGGAATGCAGACGGCTGTTCAAGATTATTTTAATGAGGATACTCCTGATTTATCAATTGCAGATAAGAATTTTAAAATTGCTGTAATGTCTGATTCAGATAAAGAATTGACAAAATATACAGATAAACAAAATATTGAATTTCAAATTTATCGTGGCAGTTATCAATATATGATTGATTATGACCTTGGAGATTTGATATCTGTTGAAATATCTGAAATCGGCTTATCCTTAGATGCCAGAATTATTAGTTGTTACGAAGTTGTCAAAGAAGGTGTTTGGGAACTTACGCTTGAAATTGGAACACCTTTAATTAAAACTTTCGGAAATACATAGAATAGAGAGGTGATTAAAATGATTGGATTTCCTTTTGATTCTAGAGTTTCGTATGATCAGCTCGGCGAGCCAATTTATGATCGAGCTATTAGTTCGAAACCATTAAAAGCTTTAATTGGAGCTCTTTTTAGTACAGGAATTCTTCCAAATCCAAGCAATAATTTAAAAGTTTCTACACAAGAAACTGATTTTACAATTGATATAGCTGCAGGTTTTGCAGCAATTCAAGGTGGATTGAAATTAGAAACAGAAGTTAATTCTTTAACCGTAGATGCTGCAGATGAAACATCAAACAGAATTGATTCTGTTGTATTGCGTTGGGATGAAAACGATGATGTTAGAGAATGCTATTTTTACGTTAAAAAGGGAATTGCTTCAACAGATCCAGTTCGGCCACAGCTAACACGAGAAGGTTCTATCTATGAAATTGGCCTTGCTGATATATTGGTTGTTGCAAATTCTACAATTTTACAAAATTCAAATATCACAGATACTAGATACGATTCAGATAGATGTGGAGTAATTTCTAGCATATCGGAATTTGATACAACTTTTATTTATAATCAAGTAACATCAGATTTAGCAGATTTTAGAAGCAATGCAGAATCTGAATTTGATTCTTGGTCTACAACACAAAGATCTGATTATGAAGCTTGGATCATGCAGCAGGAAAATGCATTCGGTATTTGGATGGGAA
>Ga0326512_10001468_pt1 | contig 18155 bp, 12 predicted proteins | sample 1_2617_0518_D_FD_203652 | JGI IMG/M metagenome (GOLD analysis project Ga0326512, IMG submission 203652) | Bovine rumen microbial communities from UC Davis, California, United States - 1_2617_0518 | ecosystem: Host-associated > Mammals > Digestive system > Stomach > Rumen | place: USA... | reverse complement strand
GATTATTTGAAGAAACTATTGATGATGTTCTTCCACAGAAGGTTATTGAACAGTGGGGTAGATTTGCTGATGTTAAGACTATTCCACAGGGCGATAAGGCTATCTTTGTACAGAAGATTACTGCTGCGTCTAAGCGTAGAGCAAAGAAGTTTGTTACTAAGGTTGGTCTTGCAGGTAGATATGAAGTATTTAGACTTGATGGAAGAAGTTTCACAGTAGAGACCGCAGCATACGGTGGTGCTATTCAGCTTGCTTTTGAAGAGTTCCTTGATGGAAGATATACATGGTCAGAGTTGCTTGATGTATTTCTTGAGGCAATGAATGAAGTAATTTATGTAGAAATTGAGAAGGCTCTTAAAGCTAATGTAACACAGCTTCCTACTGCAAATAGAGTAATTGCTACTTCTTTTGTTGAAGCAACATTTGATAAGCTTCTTACTATTGTAGATTCTTATGGTGCAAAAGGTGTTATTTATTGTACATATGAGTTTGCTGCAAAGATGCTTCCACTTGGTTCTACTGCATCTGATTTTTCAAGATGGTCAGATGGAATGAAAGAGGATTATTGGAATAATGGTTACTTCCCAGTTTATAAGGGACATACAGTAATTATCCTTCCTCAGTCATTTGCAGATGAAACTAATTCAGCTAAGGTTATTGACCCACGTTATTGCTGGATTTTACCTGGCGGAGATATTAAGCCAGTTAAGATTGCTTTCGAGGGACAGACCGCAGTTCGTGAAGTAGAGAATGAAGATTGGTCAAGAGAACTCCAGTCATACAAGAAATTTGGTGTGGCTACAATTTTTGATGCAAATACTGCATTATATATAGATAATAGCTTAGATTATAATGGAGCAGCTCCAATTACATTCTAATTGGTTTTTTAATTACAAATAAATAGGGGAGGTTATTAGAGGTAGTAGCCTCCCTCAAATTTATACATGAGATAAAAGGAGAAAATTTATGTTAAAAGATACAGATATAGTTTCAGTACAGAATAAAGTAAACGCTACTGTTGTTTATCAAGTACCAGATTTGAATAATCTTGTAAGAGAATTTAGACCTGGAGAAATAAAGAAAGTTCCTATGGATGAACTTAGACGCTTGTCATATGATAATGGCGGTCGTGTTACTTTACAACAGTATTTATTTATTGATAATAAAGAAGCGGTAGATGAATTGTTAGGGGAGACCGCCCCTGAATATTTTTATACTCAAGATGACATAAAGACTTTACTTGTTAGTGGTTCTATTGAGCAGTTTGAAGATTTCCTTAATTTTGCTCCTGCTGGATTAAAAGACACCATGAAAGACATGGCTGTAGATATTAAAGTAAATAATGTAAAGAAAAGAGAATTAATTAAGGAATATTTAGGTTTGGATGTATCTAAGGCTATTGAATTGTTAGCTGATGATGAAGAAGATGATAAAAATAGCTCTTCTAATCTTATTAAATCTGATACAAGACAACGCAAAGCAGAACCTATACATAAAGAATCTAATTCAGAAACTAAAACAAGGAAGTACAATGTTGTTAATAAGTAATATATAGGAGGTGTATTATGGATTCAAAAAACACACCTTTTTCTGCTATATATAAAATATTTTTAAATCAGTGTACAGATGATATGTATATGGAAATTTCAGAAGAAGAAACTAAAAAGATGTTAAAACAATTATTATTAATTGCAATACCTCTATTTGAATTTCCTCGTCAAGATTTAACTGATTATGATGAAGATTTTGAATCTTTCAATATTGAATTAACAACAGAAGAGATGAATGTGCTTGCGGCTTATATGATGATTCCTTGGTTTGATCAACAATTAGCTACTTGTGAATTAGTCAGAATGAAATATAGTGGAGCGGACTTTAAATTTACAAGTCAAGCTAATCATATTGCTAAGTTACAAAGTTTAAAGGAGCAATATAGAGAACAAGCATTTCATTTACAAAGATTATATAAAAGACGAAAAAAAGATGATAATGGAATCATGCAATCTACAGCTGGAGAAATTATGTCTACTTCTCCGTGGTATAAAACACATAGAGGAGGAGGTAGGCGACCATGGTACAGATAAAGTATGATATTAATGTTGATAATTCTACTCTTGAAGAAGATTTAAAAAGAATTACAAATCAATTATATAAACTTCTACCAAATAGAGAAGAAGGGATAGATTGGATAAAACCTTTGCAGACTTTAATGGTTGAGGTCGCGGGGTTAGATAGATTGTTAGTCGGCGAACAATATAACATGATATGTTTATTATCGAAGATGGAAGGACTATTCACTTTAACAAAAGAAGAAGATTTCTTTTTATTTAGAAGAACTATTTTTGATTGTTTAAATATATTGAATAGTTTGGTAACTAAATGTCATTCAGAGATGAATTAAGTTTACGCCTTAATTATAGAGGCGGCAGTAAACAACAGGATAGAATGATAGCCGACAAACTATGGAGTTTAAAATCTTCAATAAATCATTCTTATCAAACAGTTACTATAGAAACTCCAACAAAACAGCGTTTCAGATGTTTATTAAATCCAGACCAATTAAAAATGGATTATGATTGTCGTGTTTTATCAATTCCTTATAAAGCGGTTGATTTAAACGACACTTCAAGACGAAAAACATCTGAAGGTGAGGTGGAAGTAGAATTAAAGAATGGTGATGTATTCACCTGGGTTGAAGATAATAGTAAATGGTTACTTGTATTACAATATACCAATGAAGTAGCGTATTATAGAACTAAGTGTAAAAAGTGCGAAGCGATTGCGGAGGTTGGTGATGGATACCCCGTGTATGTTAGAGGACCAGTTGAAACAACCATTGATTGGTATAAAAGTAGTAATACAAGTTTTAATGATTTAAATTATTCATTAATTATTTATATTACAAAAAATGAAGAAACAACAGAATTTTTTCATAGACATAAAATTGTAAAGATAGATGGATTGCCTTATGAAGTTCAAGCCATTGATTGGTATGGCGGAGATGGTATAATCGAAGTTTGTTTGGATGAATATTGGTCTGAAACAATAAAAGAAGAGGCTGAAAAGGTTGAACCTATACCAGAGCCGCAAGTAACAACGATTCAAGGTGAACAAGAAATTGATCCTTATGATACGAAAACTTATACTGTGGAGAATCCTGTTGCGGGAGCTGAATGGAAACTTAATAACAATAAAGCTCGTATTGTAAAACAAACACCTACTTTTACTACAATAGAAATATTAACTGGTAAGAGTGGTGAAATAGAGTTAAGCTATGTAAAAGATGATGAAATTATAGATAAAGTTACTATTAAGATTAATTCTATATGATGAAAAAGGAGAAAATAAAAGATGCCTACAAGAAATTTATCAATGAGACCTTTTAGGTCATCTTTTTTAAATGTAGAAAAAGATACAAATACAATAATAAAAAAATTATTTGTTGAATCTAAGCCTTACAGTGATATATTAAAAAGATTGCTTGTAATACCAAGTGCGGACTGTTTAGATAACACTGAAAATGAAGTGTATAAAGAAGCGGTTGCTAAAGCAACGCCCGCATGGTTAAAAAAGAATAATTTTATTGTAACTGTACCTAGAGTACCGTTAAAAGAATTTGAAGAAAAGAAATCTTATATTTTAATAAGTTTTGATAATTTTGTTGAAACCGCAACGAATCCTGAATATCGTGACTGTGTTATTGCTATTGATGTAATTAGTCATATAGATATATGGGATTTAGGTAATTATAGGTTACGTCCATTAAGAATAGCTGGTTACATAGACGGTATATTAAATAATAATAGATTGTCTGGAATTGGATTGTTACAATTTTTAGGTTGTACTATGATACATTTAAATGAGAATTTAAGTGGATATACATTATTGTATCAAGCTGTTCATGGAATTGATGATAAGATACCTGAGGTTGATGATGTAAAACCACAAAAATGGGAGAATATACCGCGTGATAGATGAAACTACTTTAATGACTGGTGTTGATGTTCCTTTTGTTTCCGCAGAGTTAGTTATTCATCAACCGACATTAAAAGAAATAGGTCTTATAAGTGAAAAAGCTTATTTTAAAGGTTTAGATATTTTAACAACATCAAAAGAAAGAATAAATTCTCAGGGCAAATTTGATTTAGATGATACAAGTAATTTTCATATATTTATGACAATTATGAGTGAGGGGCAACAAGACGAAGAAATGTCTGAAAGTATGACTTCTGTCATGATGTTGCTTACTCTATTGTTTGCATCTTATGATTTACAATTTACTGAACAGGGTATTATGTTAAAAAAAGAAAATGAAACACCAAAATTTATTACCTCTATGAACTTTGATGATTTTCAGACTATTATTCAAGAGATTTTTTGTTTAAACGATCCAAATAATAAACTAAAAGATTATAACCCAGCTGGACCAAAGGCTAGAGAAATAGCAGAAAAATTAAAACAAAGGCGTGAGAGGTTAAATAAAGGTAAAAAACAAGACTTTACATTTTATAAAAAAATGATAAGTATTTTAAGTGTAGCTTTACATAAAACCCCAAATGAAATAATTCAATGTACAATTTATCAAATTCATGAATTATTTAATAGAGTAAATAAAAAAGAATCATGGGATACATATATATCAGCTAAAATTCAAGGAGCTAGTGGGATGGATGATACCGAACATTGGCTTAATGATTTATTTAGTGATAAATAAAAATATAACTAATATTTATAACTCAAATTTTATAAAAATTTGATAATTTTAAAAGGAGGATAAATAATATGAAGTTTGGTGTAAGAGAGATATGTAATGTAGTTTTTCGTGCAAAAACCGCAGTTAAAATTGGTCAGACTGAATTTCAGGCTAAGCAACCAGTTCTTTACATAGATACAGCAAAAACTTCTACTCTTGAAGGTGCCGCTACCACTGTATATGCTACAGGTGGACGTGGTAATTCTCGTCTCATTGCTTGGGAAGGAGATAAACAAGTTTGTTTCCTTTTAAAAAAATTCCTTGAAATGCGGGGATACTGTTAAGATTTGAATACTAAATTATAATGGTGACATATATAATGGCTGAACTAATTATTCAGGTATAGTAAAAATTTCAAATTATATGGCAATCCGCAGGTAAATTAATTATTAACTTATTGAAAAAGGAGACTTTCAATGGAAAAAATGACTCCAAGTAAGATAAAGCCAAAAATGAAATTTGGACATTGGGAAGTACTAAAATTTGATCATACAAATAAGCATAGAATTAAATATTTCTTATGTAAATGTGATGTATGTGGAAATATTAGACCCGTAAGAGGAACAAGTCTAATTGATGGTACTTCAACCGCTTGTTCAAAACAGTGTAAAGATTCATTGATTGGGTTAAAATTTGGTAATTGGACTGTTTTAAAATTAGATAAAAGTCGTCCATCTTATTACTATTGTAAATGTGACTGTGGAACAGTTAAGAGCGTTTTTAGAGGTAGTTTGAAAAATGGAGCATCTCGTAGTTGTGGTTGCTTAAAAATACAAACTATAAAAGAAAAAAATAAAAACAATGCTCAAGCACATATTGGTGAAACATACGGATTATTAACAATTCAAGATTTTGAATTAAAAAATAACCGTTATTATTATAAATGTCAATGTAAATGTGGTTCTATAGTGAATGTAAGAGGTGCGAATTTATTTAATGGTAATACAGTATCATGTGGTTGTATAAATTCTAAAGCAAATATGTTAATGGATATAATCTTAACAAAATATAATATTCCTTTTAAAAGAGAATATAAATTTGAAGATTGCTGTGATAAAAGACCATTACCTTTTGATTTTGCGTTATTTAATTATAACCAAGAATTAATTGGTTTAATTGAAAATAATGGTAGTCAACATTATTCAGCAAGAGGTACTCAATGGAATACAACAGAAAGATTAATGTATACACAAAAACATGACTATATAAAACAGACTTTTGCAGAACAGAATCATATACCTTTATTAATTATACCATATCAATATTTTAATGAATTAGAAAAATTTTTAATTACATCTGATTTTTGGCAAATTATAATTAAGAACCTCAACGACTAAGTGCTTTAATAATATAAAGACAGTGAGGAATAATTACTAATTAGTTTTAAATTCCAAGCTATAATTAGTAAGAAAGATATAGTCTGATAATTTTAAGAAATTAAAATCGTAATTGAAAACTTTGACATTCACAGTAGAAGATGCCTTGCTCAGTCCTATTGGATTCTCAGTATTAAGTGGAGCAGGTCTTGTAAAGAAAAAAGACGCAGAAGGTCAGCAAGTTAACGCTCATATGACTACTGTAGCTTTAATAGATAGTTCTGGTGTTATTGATTTGTCAGATGCTTTAAACAATAGAGAAACATTAAATGCGGCAGCTCCTTTATTTATTATAGAAACTGAATCAGATGGTTCTATAACAGGTGAAGTGATTAAGGCTGAGAAAGTAACTCAGGACAATTCTACTATTACAGTTGATACTAAACACGCTGGTAAGACTGTTTTTGTAGATTATTATGTATTTAGAAATTCAAGCACAATTTCTGAAATTCAGATTGACGCAGAGAATTTCGCAGGCTACTACTATGTAGAAGCAGATACATTATTCAGGCGTGAAGATACTGGTGTTGATATGCCAGCTGTACTTACAATTCCTAATGTAAAGATTCAGTCTAACTTTACATTTACTATGGCTGCAACTGGTGACCCAAGTACATTTACATTTACAATGGATGCTTTCCCAGGTTATACTTATTTTGATCATACAAAGAAAGTATTGTGCGTACTTCAGGTAATTGAAGATAACGAATCTGCTATAGTTGATTGGGATACTGTAATGCCTGCAAATGTTGTAGAAGGATAATCAAATAAAAAGGAGGATAACAGATATGGCAATTAAGAATATGGCAATAGATGCCTTTGTTGCACCCGATAGTGCAATCACTAAAAATGACCTTGAATATTTGGATAAACTCTCTACGGCAGAAGAAAAGGATGCTGCGGCTAGAGGTATAGCAAAGAGGGTTGGTATAGAAGTATCTAAGAAAGATACATATGATGCTATCAAGGAGAAACTTGAAGCATACGAAGGCTATACCACAGCTGATAAAGAAGGTCCAAGTGAAGATGAACCAACATCTATTTAATTAAATAGATTTTATGTTAAACTTTAAGGGGAGGTGAATATTTTATTCACTTCCCCTATTTTTTTTATTTTACAGAAAGGTGGTATTTTTATGGCGGGTATTGGTGATTATGTTCATGCACGACTTTTAAGATTGCAAAAATATGGTCTTAGTACAGGTCCAGATACAGAAAGTCTTGTAGTAAATCATAGTGATTTTATTTCTAATTTAGTTAAACAAGATAATTGGGTTGCTACTTCCGCATTAAAAGAAAAAGCTAAGGCGTTAGAGCAAATATATAATTTAAAAAGAACTGATGGAAAATCTTTAATAAAAGATGAACAACAATTTGATAACATGAATCAGGTAATACTTGAAGAAATAGAAAAACAATTTTCTCAATATACAGGAAAGATAAGAATAACTCGTGAAGGAAAATGTGAATTGGATGTAGATTCAGATACTTATAAGTCTTTACAAATAGGAAAAATAAATGATCAATTAGCATACAATACTATTGAAAAATTAATTAAATTAGGAGATAAAATTGATACTTTACAACGTACACTTAAAAATGATGGACAAGTAGAAGGTCAAGCAGGCGAAAAGGCTTTATACACCTTAGAGGAATTAACAAGAGATAAAGCAAAATTATTAAAAGTTTTTAAAACTTGGTTTGACGGAATAAATAAATATGCAGGATGGTCTAAGGTAAAAGACTATTTACAAAATGCAACAATAACTATTGGTGGTCATAAAAAATCTTTGAAAGAGGCTCTTAATACATATTCTATGAAAGGTAAAGGTACAAATCAATCCGCAGCAAAAGGACGAAGAGCACCACTTATAAATGATAAAGGTAATGCAAAAACAGGAAAACATGTATCAGATGAAATGATAAAAGATTGTAATGAATTAATTGCAAAATATGCAAAATACACTCCATTGATGCAAATACAAGGTTTATATAATGAGCTATATGCAAAAATGATGCCAGAACTTATACAGAATAATGCAAATAGAATTACAACAAGTATATTAAAAAAATTAGGTGGTGCTATGTTCACTCATGTAGCCACGGATTCTTCCGAAACTAAATTATTAGATTGTATAGGTTATACTATAGAAGAAGATTCAGCTGGGGAAAATGCAAAAATAGCTGATTTTCAAAAAGCAGTTCAAACAGCTATTGCTAAAGCAGATGTAAAAGCTTCTATTGATAATTATTCAAGTACATCTAAAGCTGATGTTGTAATGGAATGGAGTTCAAATGTTGCTGGCATTTCTGTAAAATCCATGTCAAATAATAGTGATGGATATAAATATATAAAATTAGTTGATGGTACAAATTTATTATATTATATGGGAAATTGGAATGTACCTTTTGCTAATACTTTTCTTAATTTATTTGCTACACACGTAGATGATAAAAATACATCTAGGGCTAATTATTTTAAAAAAGCGAAACAAACAGTATCTTTTTTTGCAGTTCAAGCAATAGTTATACAAGCCTTAACTGGATATAATTATAATAGAGAAGGTTCTCATATGGCTCAATTATTTGCCTATAGAAATGTTGATAATGGACAGTGGACTGTAGTACCTACTACTATGATTATAGGACGTATAATAAAACATATGAATGAAACAGGCTTTTTAAATACAAAAGGTAAATTAGGTTTAAAAGTAGATATTGGAGGTAATAATATTAGTCACTTAAAACTTAATAATGCTTGGGTAGGCAATATTTATGATCCAAACTATATTGACGCTACAACAAGACTTGCTACTTTAATTGCGGACGTGCATAGTAAAAAGATTTATGTTAGTATGCAATTCTCAAAATATGTTGGTGAGATTAGAATATAAAAAACTTGACATTATAAAAAATTTTTGTTATAATATAATTATTAAGATAGAAAAGGAGAATGTTATGGATTTTTCACAGATAAAAAATAACAATACAAATTTTATAACTGTTAATACTAAAGAAATAGGAATAGATGATAATTTTAAAGTTAAATTATATTTACCTATTAAAGATAAGTATGATATAATTGATATTGTATTACAGAACTCACAAGAAGATGTAGTATTTAATCCTATAAAAATGGATATGTATTTTAATACTTATTTAGTATTTAGTTATACAGATATAGAATTTTCAGATGAAGAAAAAATTGATATAGAGGATACATATAACAGATTATCTCAATCTGGCTTGTTGGATTTAGTATTAAAGAATATACCAGAGGGTGAATATCAGTATTTATATGATAATTTAGTAGCTTTAGCTAAAGATAGAACACAGTTTAATTCTACTATATCCGCTATGATTCAATCTTTAATCAATAATTTACCTGAACAGGCGGAAGCGGTTGAAAATATAATTAAGAACTTTGATGAAGAAAAATTTCAGAAGGTTATAGATTTTGCGACTGCCGCAAATGGTAATAGAAATATTGAAAACAATCAGCCAGTAGAATAAAAAATTGGACAAAAATGAAGAATTTTTTTAATCCTATTATTATATATTATATAATGATAGGATTTTTTGTTTATAGAGATAAAAGGAGGAATGAACCATGGCAGGTAAAAATCGTTTAGACTTGACTCTTGGTGTTAATATAGATCAAGCAAGTCTAAAAAAAGCTGAGGAAAGTCTATCTAAATTACAAATAGCATTAATATCAAATAAAATGACTAAAAACGGTATAACAGCCGAATTAAAAGAAGCAAGGAAAGCTGCCGCAGACTTAGAAAAGATATTAAGTAAATCTTATAATTCAAGTTTAGGCACTTATAATATGGCGACTTTTACAAAAGGAATTAAAGAGGCTGGTTATAGTTTTCAATCATTACAACAGAAGATGTATGCTAGCGGTAATGAAGGAATAAGAACTTGGACTCAACTTAATTCTGCTATTTTAAAACAGAAACCAATTTTAAAAGAGTCTAATAAAATGATGGACAGTTTATTTGAAACATTTGGTAAAACTGTTAGATGGGGTTTATCTTCAAGTGTTTTTAATACTGTCACAAGTCAAATTCATCAAGCATATAATTTTACGATTGCTTTAGATAGTGCATTAAATGATATTGAAATAGTAACTGGAAAAAGTGCAAGTAATATGCAGGAGTTAGCTAAATGGGCGAATGATTCAGCTAAAAAACTTTCTGCAAGTACGACTGAGATGGCGGATGCCGCACTTATTTTCTATCAGCAAGGTGATACAGATAAAGAAGCACAAAGAAAAGCTGAAATTAGTATGAAAGTAGCTAATGTTACGGGACAAGATAGTTCTGCTACATCAGACGAAATGACAGCTATTTGGAATGGTTTTCAAGCTAAAGCCGAAGATATGGAAGTGTACGGAGATAAAATGGCGAAGGTTGCCGCAAGTACGGCATCTAGCTTTGAAGAACTTTCTAAAGGTATGCAGAAGGTAGCCGCAACCGCAAATACAACCGGTGTAGATTTTGATCAATTAAATGCTCAACTTTCTACTATTGTATCTGTTACTCGAGAGGCTCCTGAATCTGTTGGTACCGCATTAAAGACTATCTACGCTAGAATGGGTGACTTAAAAGTAGAAGGACAAGCTACAGATGAAACTGGTTTTACTACTACTCTTGGTGACGTTACAGGGACAATGAGTAAAATGGGCGTGAATGTGCTAGATGAAGAAGGTAGTATGCGTGACTTAGGTGAAGTCATTGAAGAAGTAGGTAATAAATGGCAAAGTTGGACTCGTAACCAACAAGAGGCTGCCGCAGTCGCTCTTGCAGGTAAAAGACAGTATACTCAATTAATGGCTTTATTTAATAACTGGGATATGTATACTGAGGCTAAATCTACTTCACAAGGTGCAGAAGGTACTTTACAAGAACAACAAGAAGTTTATGAAGAAAGAATGACTGCACTTCAACAGAAAATGAAAACAACTGCTGAGGGATTATATCAAGATTTATTTGATGCAGATGATTTAAAACCTTTTGTTAAAGGATTGACTAATGTTATAGGAGCTTTAGATAAAGTAGTTAAAAGTTTTGGTAATGGTAAAGTTGCTATTGCCGCATTTGGTCTTACATTAACTAAAGTATTTAATAAACAAATTCAAAATAGTATACAAAAAACTTTAAGTCATAGAGAAATTGATGCCCAAAATAAGGCTTTAGCCAATTATCAAAAAAATCTTGCTACAACTAATAAAGTTCAGATTGAAGACGATTCAGAAAGAATACAAAAAGTATATGGTAGTGGAAATAAACTTGGTTTTAATGCAACCTCAGCAAATATGTTTAAAGCTCAACAACAAAATTTTAATGCAAATTTACAAAAAACTGCTGAGACACAAGGAGCCGTAGCTGAATATGAAGCCTTACAAAAAACATTAGGTGTTAGAAAACAGATTGGTTTAGCAATTACAGATGAATACCAAAAATCTGCTGAAAATTATGCTTTAGAAGAAAAAGAGTTAGCTGTATTAAAAACTAAAGAAGATCAGCTAAAAGAAATGTTTACAGCTTATAATCCTAATTTTAAAACTGATACTTATGATGATTTAGATAATATCTATACTGCACTTGAAACAAGAGAAGATGAAATTAGGGAGCGGTTAAAAGATGATACATTTGTAAATGATATTGACACATCTTATTATGCTAAAGAAATCGAGAAGTATGAAAAACAAAAAGTAGAGAAGCAGAAAAAGTTAGACTCAACTCCCGTTCCAGAACCTAATTCAAAATTTAAAAGAATAGCAGGAAGAGATTTTGCTGGTCAAGATCCTAAAAACATAACTGGAGAACAACTTAGACAGAGAATAGAAGAATTAAAAGTAGAAAGATCTGCATCTAAGGGCAACAAAGCGTCAAAAATTGAAGAAAAGATTATAGCATATAACACACAAATAAAAAAATTAGAAAAAATAGAAAAAATAAAACAAGAAATTGAAAAAATAGATGAAAAGATAAAAAATACAGAAAACGCCGAATCAGCTGAGATAGAAGAACGGCGAAAAGAATTACAACAAGAATTACAATTAGTTCAAGATTTACGAGGAAAACAAGTAGAATTATACAATATAAAAGAGAAAAAAAGACAAACACAAGATAAAGTTAAACAGTTAAAAGAAGAGCTTAGCACAATGGATAAGGCGGCAGCCACTAACCAAGTTTATGCTCAATCTTTTAGTATGATAACTAATGGTCTTACCGCAATGACAAGTGCTTGGAGTATGTTTCAGTCTTTAGGTTCTATATTTAATGATGATGACTTGTCTGTTGCTGAAAAAATGGGACAGGCGTTAATGATCATTGGTATGCAAGGTGGCTTTGTTCTTTCTTCTTTTGCGGGCGTTATGAACTCTGTTAAAAGTTTAAGTGGTGCATTAGGTGAATTACAAGATATAGAGAAAAAAGAAGTAGAACTTAAGGAAGCAGAAGAAGAAGCTACAGAAGCGAGTGCCGCAGCTACAGAAGCAGAAGCCGCAGTTAAAAAAGCAGAATCCCAGGAAGAAGTTAAAAATGCTGAGGCAAAAGAAGCTAATAAAGGTGCAACTGAAGGACAAACAACTGCACAAGAAGGTGAAAATGTTGTTGCAGAAGAAGGTATTGTAGTCACTGAAGCTGAAAGTGACGCAGAAGTTAAAAGTGCCGAAAAAGAAGCTGAAAATAGTGCAGGTGATGTTGTTCAAACTGGTACAGAAAAAGTTAAAACTGAAGCTGAAAGAGAAGGTACCGAACAACTTAATGCACATACTGGTGCAATAATACAGGATACCAATGCTCAAAATGCAAATAGTGCAAGCGATCTAGGTCAAGCTGTTACAGAAAAAAGTAAAGCAGGTACATACTTTAGTACATTAGGAAAAGGCTTTACTGAAACAATGGGTAAAGGTTCTATATTTGCTAGTACTTTTGCCGAGGGTGGTGCGAAAGCAATAGCTTTAGGTATTGGTGAAATCGCTATAGCTGTTGTCGCAGTTGTAGGTGCTTTTAAAGTTTGGAAATCAGTTTTAAAACAATTTGCACAAGTTGGCGTAGAAGTTACTGAACAGCAAGATAAATTTAAGAAAGAGATTACCGCAAGTAAAACCGCTACACAGTCTTTTAGTAAACAAATTACAGATTTAGGAAATAATTTAAAAGAATTACCTGATAATCTCAAGCAGATAGAATCATTATCTTCTAGTTTAGATACTATGACATCTGGTACATTAAAATGGACTTCTTCGGTAACTGAATTAAATAGTCAAGTTGAAAAATTACTTGAAACATACCCTCAATTAGAGAAGTATTTTTATATGGATGAAAGAGGCGTATACCACAAAGAAGAAGATATTTCAGATGAACAAATCGAAGCTGAGATAGCTACAGCCGAAGAAAAAAGACGCTTACAATTACAGGCTCAAAAAAGTTATTCAGAAAATTATGAAAAAACACATTCAGTAGATAAAACTTTTGCTCGAATACAAGACCAGTCTGCTACTGTTGCGAACACCGAAGTTTCTGAGATTTATGCAATGCTCGCTCCAATAGCGGCTGGTGCATTAGGTCCAGTTAGCACTCTTTTAATTGGTGGTCTTGCGGCGGCTGGTGGAGATGGAGATATTACTAGCTTTGGACAAGGTGCTATTGGAGCAATACCTTTTGGTAAATCAGAAAAATCAAGACAGGATGAAGTTAAAAAGTTAGGGCGTAAAAATTTACTAGGCTATGCAGCATATGATAAATATTTTGCTCATAATCAATTTGATACAGAGGCAGAATTTGAAAAAGAACGAAATAAAGTAATTGAAGGATTAGAGAATGGTAAATTAGAAGGTAGCAGTCAATATGATTTGCAAAATGTCAAGAAGATGACATTTGACCAGTATAATAAAATAAAAGGTGTTGCAAGTGGAGCTAATGATATAGATAAAGATTTTTTAAGGTCATCTTCATATGAGCTAAATCGTCAAAAAGATGAACAAGCAAGAACTCGTATTTTTAGTTACGGAAAAGAGTCTATTGGTGCGGATTTAGCTGATAATAAAGAATATTCAGATCAAGAAAAAGCTTTAATAAAAAATTTTGCGGTTACGGATGCAAGCTTAAAAGAAGCCGTAAATAAGGCAGATAAAATAAATGCAGAAAAGCTTTTTTCAGGTGATAACAAAATTAGCACTGAATACTTAAAATACATCAAAGACTTTGCTGAAGAAAACGGTATGGAAGGAGAAGTCAGCGGCTCAAAAGATAAAAAAGGTAATGTTTCAATAACCGTTGGCGATAGAGAGTTAGAAGAAAGCGAAATAAATCAGATTGTTTCGGAAATTAAAGCAAAGAAAACTGTAGAAGCTGTTGAAAATGCTGATATAGATTATGATGAAGCTTTAGCAAATGGTAGGGAGCAAGCCATAGGTATGACTAGAGCTAAAGCTGCTAAAACTAAAGATCATACATCTGAAGAGGACATATCTCACACTACAGATAAATTAAATGATTACTTATCTGGTACAACAACTGACCTTAAAGATTTCACAGAGGAAGAAATAAAGTATATTCAAGCTCATGTAAATGATTTAGGTGGATTAGTAGAAGGTGGAGCTGAGCAGGTTTCAAAAGATGCAGCCGCCGCTGACAAAGCATTAAAGGAAGCACAAGATGTTTTAGATGACGACAAAAAGAAAATTGCTGAAGATTATGATATGTCTGTTCATGGCATAGAAGCTTTAGGTAACATTGATATTGATCAAGATGCATGGCAAGCATTGCAAGAAAAGTTTGATGAAAATAAATATCATGTTAATGAACTTGCTATTGCTTACAACAAAACTACACAAGAATTAGATGGCGGGATTGATCCACTTAGTAAGTTTAAAGAGGAATTACAGAAACAAGGTTTATCTTTAGAAGATGTAGGCTTAAAAAGTGCAGACCTTCGAGATAAATTAGAAACATTACAAGATGCTTTAATTGCGTCAGGTGATGCCGTCGTTCAAAGTGGCAAAGATTTTGCTAATATATGGAATCAAATTAAAGGTTTAGAAACTGGCTCAGTAATTTCAGAAGATACTGCAAATGAATTAAAAGAACAACTTGGTAAAGATTTTTACAAATATTTTGCCGAAGGTATGAGGGATGCGGAAGGCAATAAGACTTATACCATGGTAGGTAGTTCAGAAGATTTACAACAAGCTGTCCAAGATAGTAGTGAAATATCTAGGGGTGATACTACTGGTAGTGAGAGTACAAGTGTACTTGAATCAAAAGATTCTATTCAACAGTATGCTGCTAGTATTAATGATATTAATACTTTATTAAATTCTAACTTGAGTTTTGAAGAGATGTCGAACCAAGTTAAAATTTTAAAAGCTAATATGATTGCAACTGGTGTAGCAACTGAAAGCCAGTTTAAAAAGGTTGAAGGTCAAATAAAGAAAACTACAAAAGCACAAGAGCTACATAATAAAGCATCTAAAGAAGGTGATCCAAAAAAGAAAGCTGCTGCTTGGAAAGCATACAATAGCTATATTCGTGCAACTGCCGCACAATATCTTAATGCTAAAAATGCTTTACAAGAGTTAGGTGGAGCATGGGATGGTTTAAACAAAACCATTAAAGGTGGTCAGAAGAACACTAAAGAATATCAAGACGCTATTAATGAAGTTAAAAACAAACTTAATGATGCTTTTGGTTCAGAAGAATATCAATTAGATGATATTTTATCAGATGATTTTGTTGCTAATCATAGAGAAATGATTGGAAAAGCTTTAAACGGTGATAAAAAGGCAGCTGAAGAGCTAAAAAAAGAAATAACTAAAGAAAAAGTTTCTATATGGGACGAAAAAAAATTCGATAAAGAAATTAAGGGTGACAAACAGAGGATTAAAAATTTAAAAAATAAGGTCTTGAAAGAAACTGATAAGATAGCAGATAAAATTAATAAACTTAATCCTGGCGAGAAGCTTTCGAAGAGTATGATTGAACATTATACAAAAATACTTACTCAAGCTGGTAAAACAAAAGATCAGATTCAAGCTATATTCCAAGGTATGAACTATGATATAGATGTAACTACTGTATTAAAAACTATATCATTCAAAAAGAAAAAAACAGATTATACAGCAGGGGAAATAGACTACGAAGATCTTGTTGACGCTTTTGGTGCTCACCAAGCAGATGACCTAATGAGTTCTAAGACATCCAAGAAGACACTTGAGGAAAACAAAAGACGAGCGGCTCGTGAGTTAAATGAAAGACATAGAGAATGGAATAAAAAAGAAGAGGCTCGTATAAAACGAGAAACTAAACTAGACAATGGCGGAAAACAAAAAACCACTGATGGTGAAGATTTTACACCACCTGTAGAGGATACAAGCAAAGATAGCAGTAAAAAAGATACCAATAAAGGTGCTAAAGTTGGTAAAGTTAGTTTAATCAAGTATGACCCAGACCCATATGAAAAAATCAATGAGGCTTTAAACAAAATTGAACATCAATTAAGTAAACTAGAAAAAATTCAAAGTAGATTAACGGGAGAAGCATTAACAAAGAATTTAATAAAACAAGTTGCTTTGTCAAAAGACCAAGTAAAATATGCAAAACAAAAAGAAGCATTAGCTAAACGAGAACAAAAACGAGAAAGAAAATCATTAAAAGATACCATCAATACAATTAATAAAAAGTACGGAACAAAGATTAAAAAATCTACAATGACTATTTCATTAAGCACTGGTAAGGATGAAAAGGTACTTGATGATGAGAAAATTTTGGAAGATGCTCAACAAGTTTTAAATAAAAAATTAAAGAAAATTAATAAAGCAATAGAAAAGTATGATAAACAAAAGAAAAAGACTAAGAAAGAAGAAAACAGACTTAAAAAATTAAAGAAAAAAGCGGAGGATATGAAAGAGAAATGGGAAGATTTACAACGAGATGCCCAAGATTATGATGATTCAATATCCGCATGGTATGACGCTGATGAGGCTTGGTTAGAGGCTAATGAAAAATTCATTACTTCTATTACTAATGTTTTTGAAGGTAGATTCCAAGATTTACAAAAAACTTTTGATAATACAAACAGAATGAATGAACTTGCGAATAAGGCTCTTGAATTAGAACAACAGCGTAATGAAAATGAAGTAGCAAGAACTAATAACTTAGTTTCAGATACTTATGGCACTAAAAAAATTCAAGCACAAGATCAATATACATCTAGTTTGTCAAGTAAACTTTCAACTACTAAAGCAACAGGTGAACAATTAAAACATAATAAAGACACAACACAAAGTCAAATAAAAGAGACAATAACTGATTCTAAAGAAGCTGTTAAAAAGTTATTAAATGATAAAAAATTAAAAGATTCTTTATCAAAAAAAGAATATAATAAATTAAAAAATATTCCGACTAATCTTGTTAATACATATAATTCATTAGTTAGTGATGGTAATTATAGTGTTGAAGATCAAAAGACAATGGAAAAAGCTATTAATAATGCAAGTGAAGATATTCAAGAAATTATTAATAAAAACCCAAATAATGATGCTAAAAAAGTTTTAAAAGGTTTTCAACAATTTTTAAAGGGCACTTTTACTGATAAAATAAAAGACCTTAATAATACATATAATGATACAGAATCAAGTATAATATCAAATGCCGCAGAACAAGAGGACCAAACAAGACAGTTGGCTCAGGAACAATTTAACACTATTATTATTAAATATGATGTTGAATTTGAAGAAAATGAATTAAAGAAAGCCTTAACAGATGTTAAAAAATCTATTCATGACGCTTTTCAGCTAGATTATGATACCACTCAATCTTTAACAGATATTGTAGATTTGATTAAGATAACTCAAGATAATGTTAGTAAGGCTTCAAATGAATTTAATGACATATCACCAAAACTTGATGAAGAATACCTTAATCAAAAGACTGTAGACGAATTAAAAGAATTACAAAGTACACTTCAAACAAGTATTTCTGATTATATATCAGACTATCAAGCATTAT
>Ga0326512_10001467_pt1 | contig 18168 bp, 20 predicted proteins | sample 1_2617_0518_D_FD_203652 | JGI IMG/M metagenome (GOLD analysis project Ga0326512, IMG submission 203652) | Bovine rumen microbial communities from UC Davis, California, United States - 1_2617_0518 | ecosystem: Host-associated > Mammals > Digestive system > Stomach > Rumen | place: USA... | reverse complement strand
ACCTGACCGTTTGGCCTTTAAAGAGTTTGAGGTTTGCCGTTCCCCTCAGATAAGTAGTGATGTCTGTCAATTCATCTATTACCTCACAATAGGTGGGGAACTGTTTCCTGACTCTGAACTCATAAATGCCATCCACCTTATAGGCTTCACGCGGCGATTGTTTCCTTGTTTCCATAACTTCTGTTGTTTGTTGATAATTGCAGGCACAAAGGTACTAAATTTCGCTGAAATTCAGTAAATTTCAACGGAAAGAGCAACTTCTCAGACTGACTTTTTACATTTATTATAGGTTATAATCGACTGAATTTCGCTATTTTAGTTTCCCTTTCCAAAAAATATTCGTACCTTTGCACCCGAAGCATCAAGAGCAGTACCCGAAAGGGTGACTCGCCAACCGAGCTTATAAGATAACTTAGCCACGGTGGTCAGTACGATGCGGAAGCAACATTTATAAACTTCAAAAACAAAAAGTTATGCAACAGCACATTTATTACACGAAGTATGCCCTGCAGTTCGCAGACATGCAGATTCCCGAATTAGTAACAGTTTTCAATCAGCAGGTCGGTAATACCGGCTGGACTGGTATGCGTGCCTACCACGACCAAGCACTCATTGACGAGTTCCAACGACGAGGCATTGATGTCTCAGCCGTCTATGCCGGTAAGGCCATCAGCTTCGCCCATCCCGTTGGGTACGATATTGCCGACAACCGTCTGGCCATCGTCGGCTGAAATTCTCTCTCAATATCAAAACTCCGCCCTTGCCGTCTGCCCTTGGTAAAGGTGGAGTTTTATAGAAAAACACAGGCTTTGAAAAGAAAAAAATTCACTGATTTGTGACGTTTTTGGCGCTTTTCCTTGTTTTTTTCAGCTATTTGTTGTATTTTTGCCCGTTAGTACAAAGTGTTGGCAGAGAATTTGCTGGCATCAACATCAAACGAGATAAAGGTATGAAACTGGCAGAAGCATTGAGCATCCGAAAGGATTTGCAGAAGCGCATCCAACAGCTTGGGCAGCGCATTCAGAACAACGTAAAGGTACAAGAGGGCGATGAGCCAAAGGAGCAGCCCGCTGAGCTGATGAAGGAACTTGATAGTTGCCTCTCTCAGCTTCAGGAACTCATCTGGCGCATCAATGCCACTAACATCGAGACAAAGAACAGTGAAGGCAAGACGCTCACAGAACTGATGGCTCAGAAGGATGTGCTGACCATGAGAATCAGCACCCTTCGCAGTGTCTTTGACACAGCATCATCGGGCCAAGACCGCTATTCCCGCTCTGAAATCAAGATGGTAACGGTGGTCGATGTCAAGGCACTCAGCAAGCAGATTGACGAGTATTCCGCACAGTTGCGCAAACTCGACATCGAGATCCAGGCATTGAACTTCCAAACCGAACTAAAATAAATATAGGCATCCGCATTCACAGGGCGAACCGAACCCCCTATTGGTACGCTGCCCGGAGCCGTCAGCACTCTGTTCGATTCAGGAACTTTCACGGCGCAGGCTCAGCACGTCCTCACTCGCATGCACAGCTCATGCTGCACGTAGCACTACCACCCGGTTGACTATGAGTGTCGGATGCCTTCCTTTAAATGATTATGATAGAAACTGTTGAGAATCGGCTTAAGCGCCTTCTAAAAACAACTGTTGAGAAAGAATCCAATCTGCACCAGTTGTTTGATGATATAGCAGATATCCTGCTATTACATACCGAGATTGCAATTGGTGATAGTATTCGTTACACCATTGAAGAAATTGAATTCTATTATTTCAAGAATGGTTGTTTTAACAATTCTATATATAATTGTTCATACCCCAGAAATAGCCAAGCATGCGATTTCTTATGGCACTACAGCGGTGTTGACATCTGCTTTGAAAGTACAAATGATTCGTTTGGTGGAGTACTAATCAGAAGTCTGAAAAAGAGAACTATAGAAAACGGAGAATGTACTAATGATGAATTGATAGGTGGTCCTATGCGATGTGCTACAGATTTGACCAATACCAGCATGAAAACCGGTAACCGTATGGAATTAGTTATCAATGAACAGCCAATAAAGGTCGCAACACCACAAACAACGATAAGACAGGGAGTAGAAGCAGATTATGAGATTAAGAACGAGGAAATTGATCCTAAAGTTCTCTTCTGCTACTATATCCCACAGGATAATCCGCAATGGGCACGAAAAAGAAAGAATGTGCCCGTATTAGCAAAAGAATCCTCCAACCAATCAGTAAGGAAAGTATTTAAACAGAAGGACGTCACTGATTACTACAAAGATAATCCAGAGGACAGAATTTTGAACCTAAAGAAGAAACTACAAAAGAAGAACACCCGATAAATTATAATAGGAGAACATGAACGATGCCATTTCTGATAAAGGGATGGTATCGTTTTTGCATACGAACCCTTTTTGACTCTTAAAAAGTGTAAATCGCTCTTTTTAGGTTATATATTATTATTGTTTTAACAGGGGTTTACCCCTGTAAATCTGTATATAAAATATATTATAAATAACTGATATACAGCGTGTTAATTATTCTTTTCGAGATGTCATTTTTCTCGCGCAAAATTTGGATTGTAAGGTTATTCCTTCTAACTTTGCATCAAACCAAAAGCGTAAGATTATGAACAAAATGAAGATTAATTCAAGAACAATTATTAATGATGCATGTACCAATTTCGTGTATATCTCAGACAAGCTGAAGGAATTCTATCCCGGTACCTATACACGTCTTACTCGTCTATTCGACGAGATGGATATAGACTGGGACGAGGTTAAAGGAACGAAGGATATATGGATTCGCGATTATATGCCTATTCAAATAGCTGATGACCACTTCCTGGTTTATAAATACGATCCAGATTACCTGAAGGAAACTGGCACGAAGTTCCTGACAGACTCCAAAACCATATTCAAAACCGTGCTCCATCATTCCCCTTGTAAGGATATAAGAATCAAATTGGATGGTGGCAACTTTGTTGTGTGTGGTGACCATGTAGTCCTTACAGACAAGGTTTTTAGGGAGAATGGCCAGTTCCTATATGATTCCGACTTCTGTAACTATTTGAAAGCAGTTCTATCTCCAAATCTCATTTTGCTGCCTTGGCGCTGCCTTTACCCCCATGACCCATATGCAGATGTCTATGGCCATGCAGATGGTTTTGTGCAATGGACTGGAGGAAACAAAGTCCTGATGTCAAACCATCGTGAATCCCAGCCAGAGGAGGCAGATGAAATAAGGTCACGATTGGAAGATGCCGGGTTCGAGGTAACTGAGATACTGTTTGATGTGCCCAATCCCAGCAAAGACTTCAATTGGGCATACATCAACTACCTTCGAGTTGGCAATAAGATAATTGTCCCCACATTCGGCATACCTGAAGACAAGCAGGCCCTAAAGTATATTCGTGCGGCCAACCCAGAATGCATAGTTCGAGGTTTCCGTATGAGAGATATCGCCAGAAATGGCGGTGCTATCCACTGTATTACCTGGAATATCAAGAAATAATGAGATGTAATAGGACAGCAATGAGTTTCATAGATACATTTATACAAAGGTTAATTGAGGTGTCTGGCCTGGAAAGTCTGGCCGAAATTCGACCATATCTGGATGGATATGCCCATCTGAAGCCAGAACAGCTCTCGCTACCCTATCGTGCGTTTAGCGAAGAGCTCGATACCCTTTCCGACGATGACGTGAAACAACTCGTCTATAACCTTTGTGTCAGGCTGCAATCAGTCGAACAGCAGAAGAAGGAACTTTACTATCTTATTTACCAAAGTGACTGTATGATTGATCAGGCAGAAATGGAAATCCTGAGCAATTATTTATATGGCAACAACTATTATGTCTCCATTCGCATGCTCATGGATGAGATACATAAAATTGTGCATCTGCAAACAGACAGCAAAGCGACAGATGAATATATATTAGACGATGATGAAGACGATGTCACAATAATAATAGCATTATCACCCATACCATCAACGGAAAATGCAGAGGAAACATTATCTGAAAGGGAAGTCGCATCGTCTATACAGCTTATATCACCGTTTCAAGTCAATGCGTTTACCTCATATACTCTTCATATGGTCGTGAATCAGCAAATCGGCTTCTATCTGCCTGACTACGTTTGGGAAGTTGTTGATGGCGGTTTTGAGAATTACTGGGATAACGAGGTAGGCTATGGCGGCCATATTGATAATGACAGCATGTTCTTATCGATAAAGAATTGGCTGACAGTAAGAAATTATATGCTTCCAAATTGGCTCCTTTATAAAATTGTGAAATCCATTACCGCTTTTATTGATCTTATTCCTGGAGTAGTCATTCATGATGATTAAATCTTTCAAAAGCACAAATCTCGAGCATATTTCAATTTTTTAGCACTTTTTTTTCTTTAATCTGAATTATTTTTTGTATTTTTGCAAAAATCAGTTTTTAATAGTGGGGACACCTTTGGGGACATTCCTGGGGACACATACAGGGACAACCACGGGGACATATATGGGGACAACATTAAAGAATAATGTATGAGAATAGGTCATCAGTTATATTGCTATCTGCAAGACTGGACGGATGCTGGGCATTACGATGTCCAGCAAGTCTTTTTCTTTAGGGATGGCTCTCAGAGGCAACTTTGCTTCAAAAGTTTGTTCATTAACGAGGACGAAAACCAAGTATATCTCGTCCTCGAAGATGAGTATGGAGATTCATTTCAGATGAATGTCCATCATTTTTTGTGCATGATGGGAGGGGCCGTTTCCGAAAACTATAAGCCGCTCTACCAATTACGCGACGAACTAAGAAAGCACAGAATAGGAGTTGTGAAGAGTTGGAAAAAGGCAAAAAAGATGGCCACAAAGAATTTTGAAGAGAATACGAATCATCAAATAAAATACAGTTATGAAGGGCAAAAGTGTATTCAGCAACAGAGAAGTCGAATTGATTGAATCTTTAATTCGACAAAGATGTAATGCGGCCAAGTCTCAGCAAAAGAACATACGCAGTAAGATGCGAGATTTGGGCTTTTATGGAAGTGACTATGGTGTGAAAGAAATGACCATAGAGAAATTTCATGGACTGATTAAATCAGGTTTCATAAAAGTTTCAGATGCCGGTCAATTCATTAGCAAACCTGCTATTAAGACTGTAGTTAGCAAAAACAATGAGGGGAATCATTCATTGAAGACTGGCCTGGAAGCTTGGGTTGGCGAGAACCCCATCGTCCTAATTCTTGGAACGTTCCCTGGCGAAAAATCATTGTCAGCCCAGGCTTATTATCAAGACAGGGCACATAACTCTTTTTACAAGATAATGGAAACGCTATTTGACCGTCCAGTTGGCATATCTGACAAAGATTTCATAACACAGAATCACATTACCCTTTGGGATTGCATGAAGGAGGCAGATAGGAAGGGAAGTCTCGATTCCAACATTAAGAGCTATGTGCCGAATGAGATAGAACGTTTTTTGGCTCTTTATCCGACGATAACAACCATCGTTTTGAACGGAACAGGAGAAACAACCAAAATCTTTGAGCAGTATTTTGCAGTAGCAAAAATGGGGCAAAAATACAGAGTCATTTCTTTGCCTTCTACATCGAATTCCTTAGCTAAGGCATTTGATGAAAAATTGGAAGCATGGCGCATTGTGAAAGAAATCATCGATGAACAGATCAAAGTTTAAAAGAACCGATGTTATCATCATTGTCATCATCTTTGTACTCTATATGATTGGCTACGCCTGGATGATTGAGCCAAAGAAAAAGAGCAGTATGAAAGATGATGTGGTGGTGCATCAGGCTATGACTCCTCGCCCAAGCACTAAGCCAAAGTCATTGCCTCCTGAGTGGTCCGTTGATCCGGAAGACAGCGTGGTTAAACATGAGTTTGACGAAGCGTCGTACTTCCAAGACCACTATGATGACTATCTTGATGACCCAGAGGATGAGATCCGTTTCCCTCCTGAGATTTTCGACGCTAACGAAGACTAATCCCCATATAGTCCCCATCTTTGCCTTCTGCTGCCGTCTGCTCTTGGCTAAGGTGGGGAGTATTTATACGGTGGTGTAATCCTTATTGACGTTGTTCTTCTTGAGATAATAATATTGGCGGTCACTGATGCCCATTGTCGTTGTGACCACTACCCTATTCTCTTTGTCCGTCAACTGGGGATTATACAGTTCGACAAACTGTTTCGTCCTCTGATCAACATCACGAAACCGTGCCTCGTTGGCTACTGCAATTTGGGAGGATTGAGATAATATACCCCCCGTATTTATTACGGATTGGGTAAAAGGAGAGTGGAACGACACCGACGGCTCAGCGCGCCACAACGACTCCTCGGACGCACTCACGGAGCAATTTGAATCATAAGAATCAGAAAAAAGCGCAACTTTTTCGTCTAATTTATTGATTTTCAACACTTTTTGCGGCCATAATTTATCCTCTTCAACTCTTTCCAACCTATATTCGCGAAATTTTGCCACATGCCTCCCGATGGTCTTAGGGGTGAGTTTTACGCCTGGTTTACTTTTCGTCGCGGTTTCTTCCTCCAGAATTTCTGCCAGCTTTTTATTCGACAGTCCTTGCTTGATATAGGGCATAAGAATTTCTATCCATTTCGCCCAACGGTACTCAGTATATTCGTGACGTGCCTCGCCCAACAGTTTGAGCACCGAAATGTCTCGTTTTTCAGCTTCTGCGCGATTGACCAGATAGGCACACTCACTTTTTTCGAGTTCAGCCTTGACAAGCGTTTTGATGTATTTTTTGCTCATTTGATAAACAACACGCGCCATGTCCATCACATCCTTTGGCGTAATTCGGTCGTTCCCACTACAGGGCCTGCCATCGAGTTCGTTGTTGCAATATGCAAAGTGGAACAGGTAGAGGGCATGAAACACCAACTGGTCTACAGTAAGTTCAAAGTTGTGCATATAGGCAATCAATTCGAGTTGTGCCGCCAAGATACGTCTTCTATGCTCATGGTTGTGCCACTTGCGGATGACGACCTTGTCTTTCATCCCGTTAATTGTCGGTTTGTTCTCAAATCTGAAACGCAGATACATGTAGTTCCTGGGCGGTTGTGTAAAAGCACAGCCATTAGCAACGTATTCCACCTTTGTTTTGAAACCGATGTGATAATATGGTTTATATCGTTTGACGATACCATCAAAAGTTGAATTTGGGTTTAGGCAGCTTTTCAGCAGTCTTGGCCACATGGCAGGTCTGAGCACCTCTTCTTCCTTGAAGGGACTCTCTTCGCAAGAAGACTTAGTAAGTTTCATCCCTTTATTAGCCTGTTCGCTGTACCTGGGGTAAAACTCGTCAGGACTGTAGATGGCCCACGAAGTGATGGTCTCGCAATTGTCACACGGATTGCCGAAGTAGAATCTTGATTTCTGCTTGGTGATATTGTCGATGGGTGCATTGCTGTCATGATTATTCTGGAGCACCCGGCGTACATCGTTGACGATAGCATCTGCCACCTTGCAAAAACCATCATAGTTCTCCAGAAGAATATTGAAGAAATAGAACAGGCGATAGCGGTTCTTGTGCTCTCCCTTCAGGTGCGACTGGGTAGTCATGCAGAACGTTGGTTTTCTCAACAGTTCGTCATACATGGTTTTCATGTCAACTATAGTATCGTCGATGTCAACACCTATCCAACTGCTGCCTCTCCAATGCTGGTTGAATGAGAACTTGTACTTGCGTCGATAAGCGGGTACATCGTAAACCTGTCCAATACAATGGCCAGCTTCTAAAGCCGTCACTATCGTCTCTAACGTGACTTTTGAGGAGTTCGTGTTTTTAAACTCCAATGTAGAGATTTTGTATGCTATGGGGTCATCACCAAACGTGATGCACTGATTATCTGGTGTTTTTCGCACGTCATTTTTTACTGACATGCTAACGAGTGGTCTGAAATTCTTATCTGTAATCATCCTCTTTCCATTAATTTATTCGTTATCCTGCAAACGCCATGCCAAAAACGGCATCTTGCATGGAAATCCTGATTTTATTGTGTAAACTTGCTGTTAAGTCTGTATTTATGGCGACCCGCTTTGGGAGTCCGGCTTGGGCGGACTGGTAGGGAGGCTTGGGCGGACTACCCGAAACCCTTGGGCGGACTTCATAGAGGAGGCTTGGCAAGGTGGACCGCCTATCACCTTGTCAAGGTGCTCCGAAAGTTTCAAAGATGAGCGACACCTCGGCGGGCATGAAGACCCGTCTCGTCAGTTCTGCAAGCTCTGCCGTGGTGGAACTCTCACGAAGTAAATCCTTCATTCTCCTCCAGGCAGAGCGGGGTGCAATGGCCGGGAAATACAACTGCGCCAGCTCCATTCTACCGTATGTTTTGATAACCTTTTCCATAGTGCAAAATTACAAAAAAAGACTGAAATAACCAAATGTTTTGTTGAAAAAAGTGCGCTAAGTATCAATAAGTTACAGTAAGGGGATATAAGGGGATTGAGACGGAACAAAATCTTGCACTTTTGCTGAAAAATGCGTACCTTTGCCATACCTTTATTAAGGTAAAAAGATTTTTTCAGGTTTAACAATTAAAAGGTTTTTATCATGGCAAAAGAAAACATTGCTTTCATGGTGAATCTGCGCAAGAACACAGTTCCAGATTCAGACATGTTCGGTCGCTACTACCCAGAGGCCGAAAGTAAGGAAACGCTGTCAACCAAGGGCTTCGCCAAGCACGTCAGCGACCACGGTGGTACTCTGGTGAGCTACGAGCTGATGCAGATGGTTTTGGCCGGTATCGTGAAGTGCTTGAAGGAGTACATGTCACAGGGCCAGCCTGTCAAGCTCGATGGCCTTGGCACCTTCCGTCCCACTGTCACCTCCGTCACAGGTGGTGCAGCCTCTATCGAGGAAGCCCTTCAGAAGGGTGTCAACAACATGGTGGCTGGTGTGAATTTCGTCTTTATCCCTGAGAATGCCCAGGGTGAAGAGATTACCTCGAAGAAGTTCAAGGATCAGTGCTCATTGCAGTTTGCCTACCTTGTTGAGACCATCAAGAAGGTCATCGGCGGCAAGGAGAAGTCGTACACCCTTCGCACTCCGCTCTCAGCTTGGGGCATCGCACAGGCCGATGACGAAGGTGGTGATGGTGGCAACGGTGGTGGCTCTGACACTGGCGGTTCTTCTAACGGTGGTTCAAGCACGGGTGGAAGTTCTCAGAGTGGCTCACAGGGCGGTAACGGTGGAAGCACTAACAGTGGCGGAAACACCAACAGCGGTTCTAACACAGGTGGCAACACCAGTGGCAACCAGAGTGGAAGTGGTGAGGGCGAGCCCGGTAACTACAAACTGCTTATCTACAAGTATGGTAGCGGTACGTCGACCATAACGGACGACAGCGAGCAGGAAATCAACAGTGGTGCAAGCATCGCTTCCGGCTCTACCGTGAACATCAGCGTTGTGCCTGCAGAGGGAGTGGTTCCTTCAGCAAGGCTGGATTACACCAATTTCCTCACTCTGACTGAGAACGACGGAGTCTATACGGGTTCGTTCCAGATGCCTGCAAAGGGTACGATGCTGGAGGTCAACTCCGAGCCTGGTGACACTTGGTACGACACTGGCGACTAAGCTAAGGGAGGTGGCTGAGTTAATCTCGGAACAATCCTCTACCCTCTCATTGAAAGGACTGGCAGCCTGTACTGTCAGTCCTTTTTTGCGCATTTTTGATGATAACATAATGACGCCTGTAATGGCGCATTCTATTAAATAATGTGTATTTTCTGGGTTAAAACACATTATTCTCAGGAAAAAGTCGTAAATTTGTGCCATTAAACGAAATAACAGGAGATATGTTAAACAAATCCTGGATATGTACAACACTCATTAACGCATAACTCTGCATTATGTCTGCGATTAACGATTTGATAGCTCAAATAGAAGACGAGGGACTGCGACAGCGGATTGAAGCGGAATTTAGCCGACTGCTGAAACAGAAAAAGTTCGGTCTGGTGTTCGAGGAGCATCAGCCTGACGGGCTTAACGATGGGCCAATTTATCCAAGTTTTCAGATAATGGACGAAGTGAAGAATGCACCAGATAAAGCGTTATGGCATGCGCTGATAGAAGCAGACAATTATTATGCTTTGCAACTATTGGCTTATCTTTATCCAGGCATGGTGGATTGCATTTATATCGACCCGCCATACAACACTGGTGCTCGCGACTGGAAGTATAATAACGACTACGTGGATTCGTCTGACCAATACCGCCACTCGAAATGGCTATCGATGATGAAGCGTCGCTTATTACTGGCAAAGAAATTGTTGAACCCTCGCGACTCTGTGCTTATTGTTACTATCGATGAAAAGGAATACTTGCATTTGGGATGCCTTTTGGAAGATTTGTTTCCTGAGGCAAGAATTCAGATGGTGAGCATTCTCATAAATCCAGGAGGTGTTACTCGCCTTGGACAATTTTCAAGAACAGACGAATATGTTTTCTTTGTTCAATTTGGTGAAAGCAAACCTGTTCCCCTTGAAATTGGAGATGCTCTAAATGCTGCTCAAATAAGAAAAAGCGCATCAAATCCTGCATGGCGAACTCTAAGAAGGAGAGGTGCTCATGATTTAAGAAAAGATCGCCCCAATTTGTTCTATCCGATTATTGTAGAGGAAGCAACTGGGAAAATAATACGATGTGGAGAATCTCTCCCGTTAGACCAATCTAAAGAGAATGTTTCTTGTGAGGAAGGGTTGTCGTTAATATGGCCACTTAAACCTGATGGAACAGAAGGGAACTGGCAAATTAGTCAACCTGAACTTATGAATAGGTTGTCTAATGGATTTATCCGTACAATTCAGAAGAATGCATTTGGATGGACCTACTCATATTTAGCCAAAGGTGAAATTGAAAAGGTCGAAAAAGGAATCTACAAAATAGTTGGACGAGGTGGTGCAAATAATGAGTTACAATTAGAAGGTGACGATGGCATAAGGAAAAATGTTCCAGGTTCACAATGGCGCTCTTACAACCACAATGCTCGCGAATGTGGAAGTGTATTGCTTAATAACATTATTGGGAAGCGTTTTTCTTATCCTAAATCTCTCTATGCTGTCCACGACTGTATCTCATTCTTCGTTGCAAACAAACCCAATGCATTGATTGTAGATTTCTTCGCTGGCTCTGGCACAACACTTCATGCTGTGAACCTACTGAATGCAGAGGATGGCGGCAACAGACGTTGTATAATGGTGACGAACAATGAGGTAAGTGAACAGGAGGCTAAAACGCTGACCAAGCAAGGCTTTAAACCTGGCGATGAGGAATGGGAACGATTAGGTATCGCCCGTTACGTAAACTGGCCTCGTACCGTTTGCTCAATAGAAGGGCACGATATTAATGGACAGCCGCTGAAAGGTGAATACATCGGTACAGATAATCGCCAAATGAAAGACGGATTTGCTGCCAACTGTATCTTCTTCAAATTGAACTTCCTGGACAAGACGCAGGTTGCTCTTGGTCGCCAGTTCAGAGAACTTTTGCCTATACTCTGGATGAAGGCTGGAGCTGAAGGCATTTGTCCTCGGTTGACCTCTGACGAAATACCTCAAATGTTGGTGTTGCCTGAAAACCGCTTCGCCGTGTTGACAGATGAAAAGGCTTTCAGTGAGTTCTTGGAGAAGGTCGACGAACAGGATTCTATCCGCATAATATATCTCGTAGTAGATAGTGACTCTATGTATCGAGAGATGGCTCGCTGCTTTCCTAAGCGACAAACATGCCAACTCTATCGTGACTATTTAGATAACTTCCGTATCAATAACGTAAGATAACAGAAAGATGATAGACGAACTGATTACATTCCAGAAACGAGCATTAGAGCAGTTAAGACGACATAGTGCAGCAGCTCACAATGAATATAGGCAGAGCCGTCAGAATCAAGTAGTGTCGTTTACGGCTCCTACAGGCGCAGGCAAAACTATCATCATGGCCTCACTGATAGAGGACATATTGTTTGGCACAGAGCAATATGTTGAGCAACCTGACGCTATTTTCGTATGGCTCAGTGATTCGCCAGAGCTAAATTTGCAATCAAAGGAAAAGATAGACACAAAGTCTGATAAAATCAATATTCATCAATGTGTGGTTATCAGTGATGACAGTTTTGATCGAGAAACTTTGGAAGAAGGGCATATCTATTTCCTGAATACACAGAAGCTAAGTAAGACCAGTAACCTTACACAGCATTCTGACAATCGTCAGTTTACAATCTGGGAAACGCTGGCCAATACGATATCTGACAAAGCAGACAAACTCTATTTCATCATCGACGAAGCCCATCGAGGAATGAAAGGCAGTGATGCTGGACGTGCTACCACCATTATGCAGAAGTTTATATTGGGTAGCGAGAAGGATGCTTTGCCGCCAGTTCCTGTGGTGATAGGTATGTCCGCTACTATCGAACGATTCAACCAACTGGTGAAGAACTCCACAGCCACGAATCGTCCTGTACGCGTGTCTCCAGAAGAGGTTCGCTCGTCAGGTCTGCTGAAAGATCGCGTCATCATCTATTATCCACCCAAAGCTAACGAGCAGAAAGACATAACAATTCTACAAGCAGCTACTGACGAGTGGCTACAGAAATGCCTGCACTGGGATACATTCTGTAAAGAGCAACACCATTGGATGGTGAAACCAGTCTTTGTGGTACAAGTTCTTAATGGAACAAGTGGTAGCTTGTCTGAAACCGATCTTGATACCTGCTTAGCAAAAATTGAAGAGCGGGCAGGGCTGAAGTTTGAAAAGGGAGAGGTGGTTCATGCATTTGGTGACACGAAGGGTGTTGTAGTCATCAATGGTCTTGATGTTCCTTATGTGGAGCCCTCGAAGATACAAGATAACAAGCAAGTGCGCGTAGTTTTCTTCAAAGAAACCCTTTCTACGGGATGGGATTGCCCCAGGGCGGAAACGATGATGTCGTTCCGTCGTTATGTGGATGCTACAGCAATTGCACAATTATTGGGTCGCATGGTGCGCACACCTATCCATCAGCGCATTATGGTGGACGATATGCTGAACGATGTGCAGCTATTCCTGCCACATTTCGATGCAGATAATGTTAAGAAGGTGGTCGATGAGTTGCAAAATGAGGAAGGTGGCGAACTTCCAACAGACGTTATCGGTGATGAAATAGAGCATGGTTCTTACGTCATGTTGACAACCAGCACTAAGCGACCTGTTCGTAAACCACAGCCTGTAGATGATGGTCCGTCATTATTTGACCAACCATTCTTCACAAACGATAATTCTACTGGCAATCCTGTTTCTACGCCACACGCTGCAGAAAAAATTCAGACTGGGCCGAGTTGTCATGTGGAGAAAAAACAACCAGTTCCACCTGTCAACCCTGAACCCATTGATTTTGAATACGACGAAATAGATCGACCAAGAATCGTTGAGTTCATAAATAATCTGGCTTTGCCAAGCTACCAGTTAAGACCTTATCAACAGAACAACTACCTGAAGTCACTTTTTGCATTAGGGCGTTTCCTGCTTATGTCAAGACTGGATGTCAATGCCAGAGAAGAGATTGTCAATACAATTGTTGAGAGAATACAACTGTTTATTCAGAATCTGAAATATTCAGGGAAATACGCTGAAGCCAAGTTGAAGGTTGTCAGTTTCGAGATGCTTGCAAATGTCTATGATGCCTTTGGCGAACAGATCAAGTCCAATCCTGTAAAAAACATATTTTCCGAGTCGAATGTTGATATAGAAAGACAACTGAGAATAGCAGACAAACAATTGTGCAATGAAGGCGTTGCCGTAGCTTATGGCAAAAAATACGGCAATCCTAATGACTTGGATGGGTACATGGTAGATGTCATCTTGTTTGTATGCGATGAGGAGCAGATGAAACAACTACATGATTACGCTAAGACAGCCTATCATCACCTGAATGATAAATACCGCCAGAAGACTACTCGCCTATCAGATACGCTGAAAACACAGTACCGAAACATCGTGCGTGACAGCGCAGAGGTATCAGAAATACCATTTAATCTGGGCGAAAACATCATGTTCCGTAATGATGAAGAGGGTGAGGAATATAATGACCACTTGTTTGTGAATGAACATACAGGTGTCGTCCGTATCAAGCTCAATAATTGGGAGAAAAATGTGATAAAGGAAGAACGCCAGCATGAGGATTATCGCTGTTGGTATCGGAATCCATCAAGAGGAAGTGATGCTCTTACGCTGTATCACAACTATAAAGGCACCAAAAAGCCATTCTATCCTGATTTCCTGATTGTCAGGAAAGAAAACGGTGGTGACTACATCCTTGACATACTGGAACCCCATGACCCAACTCGTGATGACAATGTAAGCAAGGCGAAAGCGTTGGCACAATATGCAACCGAGAATCCCTGCATAGGACGTGCTCAATTGATTCGTCAGACTAAAACGGCAACAGGTGATGTGCTACGTCGATTGGACTTTGCTGCCCATAGTGAGTTGAGAGAGAAGGTGGCTGTTATCAACACAAACGAAGAATTGGATCATCTGTTTGTGCAATATGGAGAATAATTTGGATTAGGTTATGACAAGAGAAGAACTTATTGAGGAAGGCAAGAAAATAAAAAAAGGCACAGGAGGTCGAACCTCCGATTCTTATAGAATACGAGTTTCTACTTGGGAAACCCAGTGTACATTTTTGTTAGATTATGTGAAGGCAAGTAGGGAAGTTCGGAATAGATTGATAATAGCCTTTGCCAATTTCAAAACTCGCTATAGCGATGGTGCCCGAATCGACGAAATTATTGGAATTCTACAGGGTCTGCCCATTGAGGAAATTCCTCTTGCAAAAGTCAAAAAGGAAAAAGAAAAAAAGTTCTCAGATAAGGTATTCATTGTACATGGGCATAATAGACAATTACGTACCGAGGTAAAAAATGTTTTGTTGGAGTTAGGGTTAAAACCTGTCGTGCTCAGTGAACAAGCTAATGGTGGGAAAACAATTATAGAAAAGTTTGAGGAGAAAAGTGCAAGTGTGAACTATGCAATTATTCTTATGACCGCTGACGATGAAGGAAAGGCAAAAAAGGATCATGATTATAAACCAAGGTCAAGACAAAATGTGATTCTTGAAATGGGCTATTTTATGGCATGTCTCAAAAGGTCTAATGTTTTTCTTTTGTTGGAAGATGATGTCGAAATGCCAAGTGATATAAATGGAATTGTATATGCTTCTATTCATGATAATTGGAAACAGAAGTTAGTACAGGAACTTAGAAATTGCGGTTATAAAGTAAGTGCAGACGATTTATCTGTTGAATAACCCTTCAATAAGTAAGCGTTAGCATGTAACATTTTCAAGTATTGAATACAATTAATAATATGAAACATAGAATAAAGGCAAGTAAAGTTGGTTCCTTCACACCTGAGAAGCAGAAGGTGGAGATTGAGCAGCTAGAAGACAGGGAGGTTGCTGAAGATGTAGAAGAAATCTTCGAAGAGGATTCGAACTTCAGTAATGATGACGAAGCTCTTGCAGCAATGGAGTTCTACGATAGTACTGATGCAATGGAATAATATACAAATACGTCGTTCCTATGGATAATTTAGTCTTTTTACCTGAAATAGCAGATAACAGCTTATCAATAGAAAAGGTTTGTTTGCATTGGGTTACACCTGATGAAACCATTGTCAATAAAGGCGATGTTTTAATGGAAGTAACTACCAACCTTGGTGACACCTATACAGTTACAGCACACATATCAGGTGTGTTTATGCGCTTATGGGAAGAAGACTTAACCATAGAAAAGACCAGATACCAAGAAAAGGAATTTAAGATTGCCGATGCACCCAAAGTATGTATAGGTGGAATTTACGATTCTTACGAAGAGTTTGTATGTTCTTTTTTTAAAAATAAAGCAAAGATTGCTGTTGATAGTTTCACTAACGATAAGACTATTAACTGGGTTTATGTTGCTGAACCGATTATTAACTTCCCCTTTATTATAGGCAAAAGTTACGCGGGTTTCAATATCCTGAAATTGTCAAGAAACAATTTGAATAGGAAAGATGTAGGTATGGGAACAGCCGCTTTCAGGAAGGTTATTAGCATTTCTGATAATTTCTCTAAAGGGATTAGTATAAGCTTTGTGTTTAGTGAGGGGAATAGTTTTATAGAATTTATTTATTCACAAGACAAAATTAAACTCAAAAAGAATGATACGATCTCATTCTTGTATGACAATGGAAATATTTCCGATTTTAAACTATGTAATAGCCCGTATAAGATAGGTGAGAAGAGCAAAACAAGATATATCAAATGTCAATTGTATGCAGAAGACATTGAAAACCTAACAAAATCTCTGATTTCGAAGTGGAAAATATCATTTGCTGATGAACAAAAACCATCCATCATAGATGATGTCGTACCTGCAAAAGAAAAAGTTAAAATCCCCATGTCGCTTTTGATGGGACATTACAGTTTGACTGACCACCTTAAACGTGCAAAAAGGACGCCTTTTCTGATACAAAATTATACTAAGCATTATATTAAGGTGTTGAAAAAGGAAGTTCCAAATTATGAGCATCCCTCGAAAACGCATAAGGGAATTGGCCCTGATAATCATGGAGTCGTATTTGATTGGTGCTATGTATATCTGATGAGAGACCAATCCAACAATTATTATAAGATAGGAATGTCGAAAACTCCTGAGTATCGCGAACGCACACTTCAAAGTGAGAAGCCTACTATCGATATGATTTGCAATAAAAGACTGCCATCTCTTAAGATAGCGAAAGCTTTCGAAAAGGCACTCCATAATGCTTTTGCCGATAAACGTATCAGGGGAGAATGGTTCAGTCTTAACGAAAATGACGTGGCTGAAATAGTGGAATCATTGAAATGAATAGCATAGGAAGAATGAAGAACGTATTTAGCATTATGATTTTGGTGTTTATCTTGTTGTCATGCACCAGCAAGAATAACTCAGACAATGCTAACGTCAGCGATGCGGATAGTATTGCTATTATGGACTCTATGCGTCCAGACATGCCGCCGCCACCACCAGACAGTGGCAGTTTTGATGGGCATCGGCCACCCCCACCGCCTGATGGTATGCGGCCTGACGGGCCGCCACCTCCACCGCCCCACGGGAAAGGTCGTCCGCCCCACAAGCCGGACAATATGCGTGGCTTTGATCCTGCATCGGAAGATGATTTGGAGGACAATGGTATGAGTCGTTACATGGAGAATAACGATGAAGAGGGCTGGGATTAAATCACAAAGAAAATATGACTCAACAACATATAGTTTTTCTGACAGGTGCGGGCGTTAGTGCTGAAAGCGGATTGAGTACATTCCGTGGTAAGGATGGCATGTGGACTAACGAGGAGTGGGTTCACCTGGCCAGTACGGATGCCCTCTATAATGAGACGCAGAAGTGCCTTGACTTCTATAATTGGAGGCGGAAAAAACTGGCCGAGGTGGAGCCGAACGATGCTCACCGCATGATAGCTGAGCTGGAGAAAGAGCATGAGGTGACGGTGATAACGCAGAATGTGGATAACCTGCATGAACGGGCAGGCTCGACACGGGTCATACATCTGCATGGGGAACTGAGCAAGGTCTGCTCGATGGATAACCGCACGACTTGTGTGAAGGAATATCCGCTGACTACACCCATCAAAGTGGGGGATAAGGCAGAGGATGGTTCGCAACTGAGGCCCTATATCGTGATGTTCGGTGAGTATGTTGACAGCATGAATGTTGCCATTGACATCGTGAGTAAGGCTGACATCTTCGTGGTCATCGGCACCTCGCTGAATGTCTATCCGGCAGCAGGGTTCATCAACTATGCCCATCATGAAGTGCCTAAGTTCGTGATTGACCCTGGAGAGATGGAGCAATGCACACATTTGGGGTTCACTCACTTCAAAACCACTGCCATAGAGGGCATGAAGATGCTGCTGGAGGCATTCAAGGAATTGTAATATGGAGAATAATGACGAAGAAGGTTGGAACTAAGGTATGCCTGATACGTAATAAATACTAAAAATGTGATTTTTCTTTTAGGAAATAGCCGAAAAATGTGATTTATTTCTTAAATTTGCAGTCGAAAATGTGATTTTGCGATATGAAATTGCTTAAAAGAAAGATTGACAGATATCTTT
>Ga0326512_10001465_pt1 | contig 18193 bp, 14 predicted proteins | sample 1_2617_0518_D_FD_203652 | JGI IMG/M metagenome (GOLD analysis project Ga0326512, IMG submission 203652) | Bovine rumen microbial communities from UC Davis, California, United States - 1_2617_0518 | ecosystem: Host-associated > Mammals > Digestive system > Stomach > Rumen | place: USA... | reverse complement strand
GCAAAAAAATCTGCCGCTGAAAAAGAAAATCTGGAAACCAGACTTGCAACTGCTGAACGAGAGAAACGTGATGCTGAAACTCGTGCCGATGAGTTGGCTCGCCAGTTGGAACAAGAGAAAAAATCTGCACAACAAAATTCTGCATTGGCTGAAAAATATGCCGAGGTTGAGAAAGAAAAAGCTGTCCTTATGGAGCGTGAAAAATCTACAGCAAAGATTCAGGAACTCACGGAGAAAATCGGTCAGCTTTTTGAAAAAATTTCTGCTCAAAGTGAGCATATTCAGAAGTTGACAGGGAAACTGGCTCAGGCGGAATCATATAAGGGAGAAACTCCAAAATCTCAGGACAAACAGGGGCAGTCCTAATAAGAAAGTTTTGCAAAAATGATGGGGGAAAATATGAGAGAAACATGATTAGCAAGCTCGGTACTTTGTGCCGCATGACGGCAAAAGTACACCGCTTGTTAGGGGGAATTTTCCCCCTAAGACCCCCATTTGAATGAACATTCACCAGAGCAAAAAAGACAATTGAGAGGGGTAAATTTATGACGAAAAAACAGAAAGAAAAATTTCATCATGATGTTGTTGAGTGTCTTTATAACGACCTGAAAAATGATGAATCAGTACCAGTAATATGCGATGTTGAGAAAGATAACCGTCGGAAGCATACTCTAAATATTCGTTTCAATGATGAGGAATGGGGACAGTTAGAAAAAGCCGTTCACGAAAATGATTATAAGAGTAAAGCTGAGTATGTTCGAGCCTGTCTGAAAGCAAGAATGGATGTCAGTCTGGACAGGACGGATTTGGTCAAAGCAACTCATTCTATTCAGACGGTATCCAGTAATATCAATCAGATTGCATTGAGAGTAAATCAGACGCATCGTATTTTCGCAGATGATATAGAGCAGTTGAAAAAAGGGGTAAACGAAATATGGCAGTCACTAATATCCATCCAATCAAACGTACGCTTGGTAAAGGATTACAATACATCGTTGATGGAGCTAAAACCAGAAACAGTGACCTTGTGGTCGCTTTTGGTTGCTCGACAGAACCAGAAGAAGCACTCAAACAATTCCGACAAATCACAGCCAGTGGAACTGGAAGAAATACCATCCTTGCCCACCACATAATTCAGAGTTTTGCTCCGGGGGAAATTTCTCCGGAGGATGCTATTCTTGCAGGACAAGAATTGTGTAGAAGATTACTGAAAAATCAGTATCAATATGTGATTGCTACCCATGAAGACCATGAGCATATTCATAATCACATCATTTTTAATAATACCAATCTTTACACTGGACGAACTTTTGAAACCGAAGAAGACCAAGGCGGTAAAAATGCCCGTGTCTGGAAACGGCTCATGGATGTGAGCGATGATATTTGTAGGGAATTAGGACTGTCGGTTATAGAAAATCCTGAAAGAAATAAGGGAAAAAGTCATTACGAGTGGGATATGAACCGACAAGGAATTTCATGGAAAACACGTTTGAAATGGGAAATTGACGAATGTATCAAGGCAAGTAAAAGTTTTGAAGAGTTTCTTGAGGTCTGCAAAGCACATAATATTGAGGTTGTCTACAATCCAGAACATAAGATTGATTTAAAATTTCGCATGAATGGTCAGCAGAGGTTCGCCAGAGCAAGGACTTTGGGATGGTATTATGAAACAGAGCAAATCAAGAAAAGAATTGACTTGTATCGGAGTGAACTGATATATCAGCCCAAAACCCAAATTATTGATACTACTCAACAGAAATTTTTAGATTCTTACGGTTTGAATTGTTGGGCAGAAATCCAAAATATGAAAGAAGCATCGAGAGTTATCAATGTTTTGACAAAGTATCATGCTGAATCGGAAACGCAACTTGGAACGGCAGCTATGATTAATATGATGAAGCGAGGAAGTCTGGTCAGTAAACTGAATGAGATTCAGAAAAAGATTGATATTCTCACCGACCATATTAAATTGCGTAAAAAATGTCAGGAATATAAGCCTTTTTATGAAGAATGGCAGTCAAAGTCAAAATTTTTCAAGAAAGGCTATGAGAAAAAATATTCGTCACAAATTGCAGAATATAGGGAATCTAAGGCAACATTGAAGTCAGCTTACCCGGATGAAAAAGTTCCCACTATTGAGGAGCTGAAAGAAAAAAGAAAAAAACTTATGCAACAGCGTTCTGAAATGAATGTTGAGTATAATGAAATGAGAAAAGCAGAGCAGGAAATCGAATTTGCACGAGCTACTTTAGAAAAGTACTTGTCACATCAGCATAGTATGGAACAGCAGAAGAAACGTAAGCGTGGCGATTTGGAATAAAATAAAACTGCTCTCAGCATAATGCCGAGAGCAGTTTTTCAGGGGAATTATTTGTTATTCATTGTAAATCAGCTTTCTCTTTGCAAGACAGAGGTCATACACATTCACATTGCCATCGTTGTTAATGTCGGAGGCGTATGCCTGACGCTCGTAGAATGTATCAGTAGCCAGAATGTATCTCTGGAGTTTGATAATATCTGTTACACCGAACTGTCCATCATCATTGGAATCGCCATTCAGATAGACAAAATCTTTATTCTGCACGTTATTTTCAGGATTTTCGGAAAAGTCAGATACCACAGAGATTTTTACAACATCCTGCCAGAAATAATTTTCGGTCATGTAGTTTCTGATAGTATCTTCATCAGACTGTTCTTTGACATAAATTTCTACGCAAGTATAGGGGACATCTGGATGTGATTCGTCCAGACCTGTAGTCAGATAGATGTTAGACAGAATTTCATTCTCTTTCAGGAATGATTTCAGAGCAAAATAGCCATCAGCTACAATTACATTGACTTCGTCAAAGCCTTTCTGTCCACCAGTAGGCACACGGTAGTCGTATTCAGGGGCAAGAATAACATCTACCAGAGTTTCTTCAATGCCGTTTTCTCCGATAAAATTTGTAACTGCATCATAGACAGCTTGTGTCTTCGTGAAAAGTTCGACAGAGTGTCTGTTCCATTTCAAGGAAGCATAGGCAGTTTCATCAATGAAATTCTGTTCAGATAAGAACTGTGCCAGAGTGTCCCGTGTCAGCAGGAGTTTTTCAAGTTCATCATTTGTGACCGGAGTAAAATCGCTTCCATCTGTCATTGTCGTATCGTAAGTTTCGTCAAGAGTGAAGATAATCAGGTTTTCATTGAGATTGTTCTCTTTAGCGAAATTGCGTACATTTTCGAGGTCATCACTATTAGTGCATACAACTTCAATCAGCTTTTCAGGATTCAGAGAAGAATAGCCAGCAATGTTGTTTGTGTACATATAGTTGCTGATTTTTCTTGAAACTTCAGCAATTTCCGGATTTAGCACCAGACTGGAATCATAATTCTGCGTTCTGTCCATGCTTTCAGCAGAAGTTGTCAGCATACTCGGAACTGCGATTGTTTCTACGCTGCACAATACAGCGGCAATAACTGCCAATAATTTTTTGTTTTTCATAAAAATTCACCTCATTCAAAATTTTAAGCTAATGTGGATAAGATTTCTTTTTGTCTGTTTTCGTCAAGTGAAATATCGAGATATATAAAGAAATCTGGACATTCTTCAAACCTGACTGCTATCACCTCCCATTCTGAAAATCCCTGAACAGCGTAAACGGCTGTATTGCAATGATAGTAAGTGTCGCTATTGCTGTCATAGCCGTCCATGTAAGCAGAACCGAGCCATTCTCCTGTTTGCTCTGCCGAAATTGTCCGGTTTGTGTTCATATACCACCGAACGGGTTCACTAAATTCAGCCATATTATATTGCTGATTGATTGTCATTTCCTCCCAAGACAGGCTTGTTTCTGGATTTGTTGATGTTTCTTCATCTGGAATTTCCGTTGTTTCAGGTGTATCAGTTTTTTCCGACGAAGTTGTCTCTGTCATGATTGGGTGTTCAGTTGTCTGAATCGGTTCTGTTAAAGTTTGTTCAGTTATAGCTTCAAACGGCTCTGTTTCTAGTAATACTGTTATTTCTGTCCAGTCTGTTTCTACCGGAACAGGTTCAAGGGATATTGTTTCTGTGATAATACTGCTTTCAGGAACTGTAACAATAGAAGTTGACTCTGATTCTGGGGAATCTGTCTGTTCTGTCATAGCTGATTCTGTTTCAGTCGGAATATAAAAATTTTCTGTTGTGTCAATAAATTTTTCAGTCGTTGATAATATTTCAGGTGAATGTTGCGTTGCTGGCTCTGATGTGTCTGTTGGTATTGTGGGAGGCTCTGTTGTATCAGGATGGACTGCCGGAATTTGCTCCTGTCGATTCCATACTCCAAAACCTATCAGAACAACAAAGCAGAAACTTGAAACTATGGGGATATATCGTCTTGCAAGTTGTTTCTGCCGTTGCTTTTTCTGGTCATACGCATCACGAGCATCAAGAATATTCTGTATCATTTCTTCATAACTCTTCATAACGAAAGCCTTCCTTTTCAAGTTCTGCCTTTAGTGATTTTTTGGCGTTATACAGGAGATTTTCAATCTGACGTTTGGATTTCTTCATAATTTCAGCCGTTTCTGCATTACTGAAATTTTCAAAATAGGTCAGATATAAAACTTGCTGATAGTCTTGTTTCAGCTTTCGGATTGTGTGATGCAGCATAATTTTTTGTTCTTCGACGAGGTAGTTTCTTTCTAAATCCAGTTCATCAGCGATATTTTCACATTCTTCAAGAAGAATATCATTATGCCGGACAAGATTTCTGATATGATTTTTAGCGATATTCCTGCCAATTGCATAAAGCCAAGTCTTGAAAGAACTCTTGCCACGAAAAACAGGCTTCTTTGTGGCAAGTTTGATGAACGTATCCTGCACACAATCTTCTGCTAAGCTGAGGTCATTTGTATAACTGTTGAGATACAGCAGAAGTCCGTTTCTGTATTCATAAACAAGTTCTGCCATGCCTTGGTCATCACCTGAAAGGAAACGGCGGTAGCTACTTTCACCGTTATCCATGCGGAAACTCCTTTCCAAGTTTTATTCTTCTCTGCACATTAGACACCAGATAAAACAAAAACTCTAAGCAAGAAAATTATATTTTTTGCACAAAGTTAATCTTGAAATTTTGTTAAAAAAGTAGAATTTTATTTTTCAAAATCAGGATTAACGTAAATAACAACTGTATTCTCACATTCTGCAAATATCGTATATCCGGCACTTTCAAGATAAGGAACTGCATCATTCCAACGGTTCAGAACGTAGAAGTCATAGCGTTCCATATCTTTCAGTCCGATAATTTCATCACCGTTCTTTTCAAAATCCTCATCACCGAAAAGATAAATTTCCTCTCTATCGGCAATATGAGGCAGATAGACAGTATCTGAAATAACAGAATATCCATCTGGAATTGTATCAAGACAGGATTCTATTGCTTTGAAGTGTTCTTCTCGTTCATGATAATTTTCATAATATGAAATTTTCCCACTAATCAGGGAAAAAGCTGTTATTATAGATACTGCTCCGACAACAATCATACTGACAGTTCGCCTTTCTGGTACAAAGTCATCAATATTGATGAGTGTCAGATAAATCAGCAGAGCTGCTGTCCCGAATGTGTATTGATACCCCATTTCCGCAGCGTAGCTATACCCTGAACCAATTACCAGATTCATGATAATAAACGGAATCATAAGAACATAGCGATATATCTTCTTTGTCATAAATGGAACAAACAGCATCGGCAGGAGCATTTCAATCAGGAACAGAACTGTACTTTCCTGAACAAATAAGCTGACAAAATAACTTGGATTAGAAAGAACATTATGAATAATCCCGATAAATCCGTCTTTTTGGTCAATTGTCAAATTACCGAACCGTGTAGACATCATCATAGAGCCGTCACCGTGTTCCGTAAGCCAGTTAGTGATAAATACAAAATATCCAGTAGATAAGCCAAAAATAAGAACACCATGCAGACTTTTTCTGCTATGTTCCTCAAAAATAAAGTACAGAGCGATACACATCACATAAAGCGGAGCATCTTCCTTGACGATACAGACAAGCACTGATATGATGTAAAGTAACGGATAATTTCGTCTTTCAACTGCATATAGCAGCCATAACAGCAACGTTGGCAGAAAACAGTTCTCGTGAAAATGATAATAACATGGGGCAAGCAGTCCATTTGAGAACAGATAGAGAATACAGGCGAATAATAACGTAAATCCCTTAAAATTTCTCTGTTTTGAAATCAGGAACATCGGAATAATACCGGAAACTGTCAGAATTGCCTGTGCAGTAAACAGAGTATCCTCATGCGGAAACAAGGCATAGAACGGCACAAGAAGATAGAAGATATACGAAGCATGGACATGAAAATGGGAGAGGAACATATCACGTTCGCAAGTTGTGACTGCTGTCAGGTTATGTGCCAGAGAATGAAACATCTGCACAAAGATACCCATATCAAAGCAAGTTGTTCCAAATGCCTCATGTTTAGCGATTGTTGTCATGCAGATAAATCTGATAATGATAACCGAAAATAATATTATGATAGCAAAAATTATCTTTGACGAGATATTTTCAAGATATTTCGGATTCAGCCTTGCTGTACCATAAACAATAAATGCAATAGAAGTCAGACAAACGCCGATACACAGATAAAAATTATCATTTTTCCACATAAGTGAGCAGGAAAAGAACAGTGTTCCGAAAATAAGCAGAACAGAATCCAATATTTCAGCAATTGTTGACTGATGTTTTCTGAAAACTTCAAAGAACACCGAAACAAAGCCAAAATAAATGATGAATTGAAATAATGTTCCTTTTAGAGGATATTCTTCAATAAAAATTTTCCAGTCATCCAGTACATTCATATCATTTTTTCTTGCTTTTATGATATAAATCCCTGATAAAAACAAATAAATTCCAATACCTCTTGAAAAGAAATTATCTGGTATGCCGTATCTGGTTAGGATATTTGCAATGTTGAGCTTGTACTTTCTGAATGTTTCTGTCATGATGATTCTCCTTTATGGGGTTTGATTTTCCATATATTAGACACAACAATTCAGAAAAAATCTAAATAAAAATTCACTTCTGCCCCAGTGGGGCAAAAGTAAAAATCTCCGTTCTGCACAAAATTTTATGTTTGTGTTTGTGCAGAACAGAGAAATTCATTTTCTTATACGGTAGCTTCTATCAGTTCCTTATCCTTGTAGATAATATGTTTTACGCCAATTTCTTTTTCCTGATTGAAATTAAATGTAAGAAGATAGCCTTTTTTCAAATGCTGATAGTCCAGATAATCAGATAATTGCTTTTCACCATCTTCATTATATTGCTCTCCATGCCAGATTTTCAATTCAATAATGTGCTGCTCTTTGGCATAGGTGACAACAACATCCATTCTGCGGTCATTTCTGGTTTGAGGTTCGATATAATAGAACCCCGTTCCGTTAATAATGGGGCGAAGATACAGCAGAAACAGTCGTCTGCCGACCTCCTCTTTGAACTTTTCTTTTTCATTGCCATAGACCGCATCAAAATGAATCACAAATTTTTCAAGGATTTTCTCCATATCTAATCTTCCGTCAGGTTTGATGAACTGTGATTTATCTCCAGCAGAAAAGGCTGAAAGTTCACTTCCGCTTGTCAATTCAACAGAAATCAGCCAATTATAGATTCTTGTTTCAAAAATTCGGTTGAATATGACAAGTTTTCCGTCCCGATTCGCAACAAATCCATACATAGCAGCCGTGTCAATGGCATCGTTGTCAGCATTATAGGGAATATCCTTACCGATAAAAAGAATTTGCAAGACCAGATTTTTCAGCGTTTCACTCTCTTTGAGCTTGTTCATCAGACTTTCAAACAAAGGCGTTTTCTCTGTCAAAAGTATTCTTTCAGCCTGTAAGAACGATTCTTTTGTCCATACTGCTCCAAATTTTTCATCCATCAGCTTGCAGAACGAGGACACCAGAACCGGATAACCAGAAGTATCATCATAGATTAACTGAGCAATTTCCTGAATATTCATGCCTGTATGATGGTCTGATTCGTATTCTGTTAGCATTTCTGCGATTTCTTCTGCTGAAAAACTCATATCCACATCAAATGGTATAGCAATATTCCAAGGACTGTTATGCTTATGCTCTGCATCAGGTCTGATTTTCTGTTTCAGATTGCGAATATCATGCACTCCAGCCAAAATGACAGACTGAAATGTTGCAAATTTGTTTCTATTCAAGTAATAATATCGAAGTTGTGCCAAAAAATCAAGAAAAACTTGATTATTAGATGCTTGGTCTACTTCATCAATCATCAAAACAATAGGCTTTGAAGACTCTGCACACAAGTCACTTAACATAGAAAACAGCTTGACAAGACGGAAACGGTCACCCAATTTTTCAATTTTCCTGTCTATTTCCTTTATTTGGTCTTTCAATTCTGCATAATATTCCGTTCGTTTCAATGCTCTTTTCATTGCATCAACTAAAGCAGTCGAAAATTCATACTGATTCTCAAACTCTGCTTCACTCATATTTCCTTGAAAATCAAGACTAATCACAACATATTCTGAACTTAAATAATTCTCTAAGGCAAAAAGTGTTGTCGTCTTACCATACTGTCTGCCCCGATTGATAGTAAAATACTGTCCCCTGTCCACAAATTCTTTGATTTTGACAAGCCGGCTTTGAAGATTCACCATATAATGTTCCTTTGGACTGCATGAACCAACAATATTGAAAAACTTAGCCATAATCTCACTCCTATACAAGAAAATATATGTGTTACGTGTTATAACACAACGTGTTCAAAATGTGTTATATCATTTCTTCATTTCTTTTTCATATTCTTCAAAGCTCATCTCATTATCTTGTGCTTGCTGCCGTATCTGCAAGGCATATGCTGCCCATTGCTGAAATTCTACTTTTGTAATCCGCTTTTTCATATATCGAGCATAATGACGTTTGTATGCCCGAAGATACAAAAATAAAATAGGATCATCCTTGACCTTATCGGCATATTTTTTCGCTACTCCAAAGTCACGACAAACTTTTCCATTTGTTCCCTCAACAGGTCTGGTACACGAATTAGCATAAACTGTTCGTTCTAATAAAAAGAACCTTCCACAATAATTACATCTTCTGGGAAGATAATGATTTTGCAAGCCTTTAAACAGTTCAATATACAGAAATGCTCCAATAGTAGTAAAATGGTAATATTCTGCCAGAACGGTATGCTCCTTTATTTTGAAAGGCTTGTAAGAAAGTGTCATTGTGCCAGAAGGCTGTAACATCTCATAACTTCTTGCTTTTAATCCTATTTCTTCATCAACATTTGCAATTAATTCAGCTATCTCCTCATTAAATAAAAATCTATTTTTGCTATGAATCCGTTCCAATAACGGAATATAAACTTTTATCGTACGAAGTGCATCTTCAACGAAAGTAAGATATTGCATTGTCAGTTGCTCTAATGCCTCATTAAATCTTAACCCCTCATCAATCATATCTGCACAAGCAAAATCTTCTATATATGTATCTACTTCAAATCGTTCATAATATTCACATTCTGTTCCATCATCTTCATACTCATCCACGAACATCCACCGGTGACTATTCAGCAACTCATAAAGTGCATCACGTTTCATAGTCATTGCAGAATACGGAGGTAATGAACCAATTAAATCCTCAACATCACTATAAACCATAACTGCACGTCCAAATTCGCTACCAAAAATAAAACGCTCTCCCTCTTTTTCTGGATAACGCAATATTTTACAATACCTTTTGCATTCATCATATAAATCTAAAAGTTCAAAATCATCTTCCTCAAAATAAGATAAATATTCTAATAATATCTCACCAAGTTTGTATTCATGCCCATTTTCCAAATAAAACTTATCTTTATAGAAATAAACATTTACTTCAGTCATTATTCTGAATCTCCGTTCTTAATAAAAAGTTTACAATTTATTCATTGAAAGTTTTCACAAAATAGATAATGGCGTTAAATAATAGAAATATAGCCAAAAACTATTGACATTTCATCTGAAATATGATAGAATAATTTTAGGGTTTTATTTCTAAAACTTCCAAAATGAGAAATGAAAGGGTGACAGCCATATCCAATGAGGTAATTTGGCATGAAATGACTGTTCAGAATATCAGTCCTCATGTCTTAGCTGATTCTCTCGGCATCAAAGAAGAAACACTAATGCAATTATTACGCTTTGAATTAGCCGAAACAGAGCAACTGCGAATATTATGGTTAGTTCAGGAGTTAGCAGATTTTCAGAAAAACTCCGCTTAACCTATATAAATTTTGCAATAAGCAGTTCCAATGATTGACTTATTGCCTAAAATATGATACAATATAATAGTGAGTAAATGCTAAAAGAGTGCGAATGCTCCAACATTCACACTCCCTGACAGCGATAAACTTTGGATTCCTACCCCATTGTTTATACTCCAATTATAGCACATAACCGTTTATTTGTCAATATGTATATGAAAAAATGACTAAACAAGGGATAACTATGTGATTTTGGAGAGCCTGTCAGAGCATGAAGTTGTGGCAGGCTCTTTTTTCATTTGCCAATAATCACATAGGAGGTTTACACTATAATGGAAAACTACGACTTAGATACCCTGAAAAGCTATCTCCCTCAGTATGTCACTGAATGGACAGAAAAACGTAAATATGGAAAATACAACTGCCCATTCTGCGGAAGTGGTACAGGAGCAAACGGAACTCCTGCTTTCGGACTTTATGAGAACAATACGAAATTCAAATGCCAATCCTGTGGTATACAGGGAACTATCATTGATTTCTACCTGACGATTCACGAGATGAGCAATACACAGGAGAACGTATCACAAGCAATTAAGGCACTTTCAGAAGAATTTCATCTGACACCAAATGCAACTTCTGCAACATCTCCCAGAAAACCGAATACACCTAAAGTAAAGATTGACGAACGTCAGCACATTTATAAAAATGCAGATGGTAGTATCTTCGGTAAAAAAATTATTAACAAGTTCTCTGATGGCAGTAAAAATGCTCAATGGATTTTATTTAATCCTCAAACCGGAACTTTCAATGACAGTTATGGTTTAGACGGACAAAAAGCCCCTCTCTACAATGCTGATTTATTACAATCCAATCAGGACGAGCCTGTTTATATCGTTGAGGGTGAAAAAGATGCTGATACCCTTACAAACTGGGAGGCTGTTGCCACCACATTCCCAAATGGAGCAGGATTTACACAATGGATTCCGCTGTATAACGAGGGCTTGAAAGACAGAGAAGTGATTATTTTAACTGATAATGATAATTCCGGCAGAAAATATGGCAATACAATTGCAAGAAATCTTCTGAATATTGCCAAATCCGTTAAAATCGTTCCTGCTACTACTATCTGGGATAAATGCCCCGAAAAAGGCGATATTACAGACATTGCACAAGCTATTGGAGAAGAAGAAACGCAAGAATTTTTGATTTCTGCAATTCAGCGAACAAGTTTCTGTACCCCTGAATCACTCCCTAAAATCAACGAATCTCCCACTATACACCAACAAGAAATTGAATATCCTGTTATCAGATTGTCCGAAGTAAAATTTGAAAAGCAGGAATTTTTATGGAATCCGTATCTTCCTATTGGAGAAATCACTGTCATGTATGCTGCCGGAGGAACGGGAAAATCCTATGCTACCATCGGAATCGCTGCTGACATTACAACAGGACGTTCACTTCCCAGATACGGAATTGAGCAAGTGATGGTAAATCCGGAAAAAGTTCTGTTCATTTCGGCAGAGGATAATGAGAGCATCATCTTAAGCCGAATGAGAGAAGCAGGAGGAAATCCCGATAACTGTTTCGTTCTGAAAACTCCTAAAACAAGAAAAGACCTTAAAACTGACAGTTTTCTTTTACCACAAAACAAAGACGATACCATAAGAATTCAGGCTTTTGCCAAACTTTTAGAAAAGGTTCATCCAAAATTGGTTGTAATTGACCCTTGGAGCGTCTACATAGGCGATGACAAGAACATGAACAAGGCGAATGACGTTCGAGGAGTAACCAATGTTCTGACTGTCCTTGCCAAAGAATATAACTGTGCCATTCTGATTGTCGCTCATGTCAACAAAATGCCCCAGACAGAAAATGCTAATAATGCCGTTTCAGGCAGTACAGCTTTGATTGATTCCGCACGTTCTGCCCTTTGCATCCGTTCTTTTGGTGCTGATTCTGACCGCCGTGTGATTATTCAAACCAAGTCAAACTATCAGAAAAAAGCTAAATCTGTATGCTATCAGATTATCAATCAGGGCGAGCATCGTACTGCCAAATTTGAATGGGATGGCTTTAGCGACCTGACAGAAGATGATTTAACAAAATCTGCTCGTACTGGAAAAAGCCTGTCTGATATTGAAAATGATAATTCTGACGATGATGAGAATAAAAAAGATGCTATTGAAATCATCAATGATTTAGCAGTATTAGGACAAAGTGTAAACATTTCTTATGTTCGTTTTCGTCAGGAAATTGTAGATAAATACGGAGAAGATTTCTTACCTAAACGTCCTCAGAAATTCATGAATTCACTTGCTTCTGATTTACGAGCTTGCGGAATTAGCCTTGAATTAAAGAAAGCTGTTAAGGGGCTTCTTCCAAATGGTGAACATGATACAATATCAAGAATAGGATTCACTATCAATAAAATGACAGATGGTCACTTGATGGCTTCTGCTATGCCAAAACAATAATTAATTATGAAACACTTTTTAGCCGTTGATTTTTTAATCAGCGGCTTTTTAGTCGTGGAAATCCAGTCGTGGAAATTATTCTTTAAAAAAGTTCCACGACTTCCACGACTTCCACGACTGAGTACAAAATGTATAGAAATATCGTAAAATTTTCGGTCGTGGAAATTTCTTCTAAGACACTTTTTTCCACGACTTTTACAACTTCCACGACCAGAATAAACAATATGTATTAGTAGACACATTTTAAAAATCGTCGCCCCAGTCGTGAAACATTTGTTCTCTGAATTTTCCACGACCAATGTAAATGGCTATTTTGTGTGGTTTTGAGATTTCAGTCGTGGAAGTCGTGGAAGTCGTGGAAGTTTGTCAGAGTGGGTTCATTTTTAGAAACCGTTCCATATTGGTACACCCTCGTGATTCAGTAAAAAAGTGTATCATATAAGTTGATTTTTAATTTTGGAATATATTATGAAACACTTTTAACTTAAACGAAACATTTTCTTGACATTTTTGCAAAAATGGTGTATACTAAGTATATACAATATGAAAGGAGTTGTTTCTTATGACAACGAATATTCAGAAATGGGGAAATAGTCAGGGATTGCGAATCCCTAAGATTCTGCTCGATACGCTGAACTGGACAGAGGGACAGCCAATTGAGATTGTTCTCAAAGAAGATGAAATCGTTCTCAAATCTGCTAAGGCGAAGAAAAAGTCGATTCAGGAGCTTTTTGCAGATTATCAAGGCGATTATCAGCCATCTGAAATGGACTGGGGAGAACCGGAGGGAAAAGAAGTATGGTAAAACAAGGTCAGATTATCAGAATCAATTTTAGTCCGCAGTCTGGACATGAACAGCGTGGCACTCGTCCTGCTCTAGTTGTCAGCAATGATTTTTTCAATGAAAAGACCAATATGACAATTGTATGCCCAATTACCAACACAAACAATAAGTTTCCGCTTCATGTTCCGCTGGATGAACGGACTGTTACTACAGGGGTAGTGCTTTGTGAACATATTCGTTCAATGGATATTCAGGCAAGAGGGTATACAGTCATAGAAGAACTTCCAGCTGATTTGCTTGAAAAAGTCCTTGAAATCGTACAGGCTCAGCTTGAAAAGGAATGAATCAATGGCGGAAAAGACCTATATTGGCTATGTTCGTATATCAAGTGCAGACCAGAACGAGGCAAGACAACTGAAAGCCTTAGAGGATTTCGGAAAGCCTATGCACCGGATATTTATTGATAAGTGCAGCGGAAAGAACACTGACCGTCCAGAATTGCGAAAAATGCTCGATTATGTGCGTGATGGAGATGTAGTCGTTGTAAGTGAGTATGCCAGACTTGCTCGAAGTAGTGCCGATATGCTCCGTATTGTGAACGATTTGCAGGAAAAGGGTGTCGAGATTATCAGCCTGAAAGAACAGCTTGACACCACCACACCGCAAGGCAGATTCATGTTAACAGTCTTTGCAGGATTGGCAGAATTGGAGCGTGAAACTATCCGTGAACGACAGCGTGAGGGTATTGCTATTGCTAAGGCAAAGGGCAAATATAAAGGCAGACAGCCGATACCTATTGATGTGGAGCGTTTCAAGGCTGAGTGTGCGAAATGGCGAGCCGGACAGCAGACTGCAAAGGCAACTATGAAGAAATTTGGAATGACACCAAGTCGGTTCTATCGGAAAGTCAAAGAATTTGGTTTGTAAATGAAATAGGACTTTTCAAAGATGAATTATTAAGGAGTGCATCAGGCAGATGTACTCCTTTTTTATGTAACATATTCTGAACACAACGTGTTATAACACATAAAATTTTTTAAAAATTTTCTATTTGTGGCTCTGGACATATTCTGAAGTGTATGGTATAATAATAGTATAACACATTGCGAACACGTTGTGTTATAACACATAACACATATATTTTAGGAGGATTTTATCATGAATGAGGACATCAAAACAAGGTCATTCAGGATTACGGAAGAAACGGCAGAAAAATTCAAATCACTCTGTGCAGAATTTCCGAATCAGAATGCTACACTTGAAAGTTTGATTAATGCTTATGAAATTCAGTCAGCCACAGCAGTATTGGTAGACCGTCAGGCAGATATTTCAGATTATAGCAGTCATATTCAGGCTTTGCAATCTGCGTTTATCCATTCTTTGGAGCTTAACGAAAATGCGGAATCAAGAATCCGTTCCGAGTTTCAGAAACAGCTTGCAAGTAAAGATATGACGATTCAGGATTTGCAGGAGCGTGTAAAAATTTTAGAACAGACAGTTCAGACTGCACAAGAACAGGCAACAGTAGCCGAAAATGAAATGTCGGTACTCAACGAACAAAGTGCAGAACTGATTGATAGTCTGAATCAGAAGTTGCAGTCTGCTGAAAATAGAGTTGATGAAATGGCAGAATCAGCAGCTACTGCAAAAGCATTGGCATCATCTTTACAAGAACAATTGGATTCTGCAAAAAAATCTGCCGCTGAAAAAGAAAATCTGGAAACCAGACTTGCAACTGCTGAACGGGAGAAACGTGATGCTGAAACTCGTGCCGATGAGTTGGCTCGCCAGTTGGAACAAGAGAAAAAATCTGCACAACAAAATTCTGCATTGGCTGAAAAATATGCCGAGGTTGAGAAAGAAAAAGCTGTCCTTATGGAGCGTGAAAAATCTACAGCAAAGATTCAGGAACTCACGGAGAAAATCGGTCAGCTTTTTGAAAAAATTTCTGCTCAAAGTGAGCATATTCAGAAGTTGACAGGGAAACTGGCTCAGGCGGAATCATATAAGGGAGAAACTCCAAAATCTCAGGACAAACAGGGGCAGTCCTAATAAGAAAGTTTTGCAAAAATGATGGGGGAAAATATGAGAGAAACATGATTAGCAAGCTCGGTACTTTGTGCCGCATGACGGCAAAAGTACACCGCTTGTTAGGGGGAATTTTCCCCCTAAGACCCCCATTTGAATGAACATTCACCAGAGCAAAAAAGACAATTGAGAGGGGTAAATTTATGACGAAAAAACAGAAAGAAAAATTTCATCATGATGTTGTTGAGTGTCTTTATAACGACCTGAAAAATGATGAATCAGTACCAGTAATATGCGATGTTGAGAAAGATAACCGTCGGAAGCATACTCTAAATATTCGTTTCAATGATGAGGAATGGGGACAGTTAGAAAAAGCCGTTCACGAAAATGATTATAAGAGTAAAGCTGAGTATGTTCGAGCCTGTCTGAAAGCAAGAATGGATGTCAGTCTGGACAGGACGGATTTGGTCAAAGCAACTCATTCTATTCAGACGGTATCCAGTAATATCAATCAGATTGCATTGAGAGTAAATCAGACGCATCGTATTTTCGCAGATGATATAGAGCAGTTGAAAAAAGGGGTAAACGAAATATGGCAGTCACTAATATCCATCCAATCAAACGTACGCTTGGTAAAGGATTACAATACATCGTTGATGGAGCTAAAACCAGAAACAGTGACCTTGTGGTCGCTTTTGGTTGCTCGACAGAACCAGAAGAAGCACTCAAACAATTCCGACAAATCACAGCCAGTGGAACTGGAAGAAATACCATCCTTGCCCACCACATAATTCAGAGTTTTGCTCCGGGGGAAATTTCTCCGGAGGATGCTATTCTTGCAGGACAAGAATTGTGTAGAAGATTACTGAAAAATCAGTATCAATATGTGATTGCTACCCATGAAGACCATGAGCATATTCATAATCACATCATTTTTAATAATACCAATCTTTACACTGGACGAACTTTTGAAACCGAAGAAGACCAAGGCGGTAAAAATGCCCGTGTCTGGAAACGGCTCATGGATGTGAGCGATGATATTTGTAGGGAATTAGGACTGTCGGTTATAGAAAATCCTGAAAGAAATAAGGGAAAAAGTCATTACGAGTGGGATATGAACCGACAAGGAATTTCATGGAAAACACGTTTGAAATGGGAAATTGACGAATGTATCAAGGCAAGTAAAAGTTTTGAAGAGTTTCTTGAGGTCTGCAAAGCACATAATATTGAGGTTGTCTACAATCCAGAACATAAGATTGATTTAAAATTTCGCATGAATGGTCAGCAGAGGTTCGCCAGAGCAAGGACTTTGGGATGGTATTATGAAACAGAGCAAATCAAGAAAAGAATTGACTTGTATCGGAGTGAACTGATATATCAGCCCAAAACCCAAATTATTGATACTACTCAACAGAAATTTTTAGATTCTTACGGTTTGAATTGTTGGGCAGAAATCCAAAATATGAAAGAAGCATCGAGAGTTATCAATGTTTTGACAAAGTATCATGCTGAATCGGAAACGCAACTTGGAACGGCAGCTATGATTAATATGATGAAGCGAGGAAGTCTGGTCAGTAAACTGAATGAGATTCAGAAAAAGATTGATATTCTCACCGACCATATTAAATTGCGTAAAAAATGTCAGGAATATAAGCCTTTTTATGAAGAATGGCAGTCAAAGTCAAAATTTTTCAAGAAAGGCTATGAGAAAAAATATTCGTCACAAATTGCAGAATATAGGGAATCTAAGGCAACATTGAAGTCAGCTTACCCGGATGAAAAAGTTCCCACTATTGAGGAGCTGAAAGAAAAAAGAAAAAAACTTATGCAACAGCGTTCTGAAATGAATGTTGAGTATAATGAAATGAGAAAAGCAGAGCAGGAAATCGAATTTGCACGAGCTACTTTAGAAAAGTACTTGTCACATCAGCATAGTATGGAACAGCAGAAGAAACGTAAGCGTGGCGATTTGGAATAAAATAAAACTGCTCTCAGCATAATGCCGAGAGCAGTTTTTCAGGGGAATTATTTGTTATTCATTGTAAATCAGCTTTCTCTTTGCAAGACAGAGGTCATACACATTCACATTGCCATCGTTGTTAATGTCGGAGGCGTATGCCTGACGCTCGTAGAATGTATCAGTAGCCAGAATGTATCTCTGGAGTTTGATAATATCTGTTACACCGAACTGTCCATCATCATTGGAATCGCCATTCAGATAGACAAAATCTTTATTCTGCACGTTATTTTCAGGATTTTCGGAAAAGTCAGATACCACAGAGATTTTTACAACATCCTGCCAGAAATAATTTTCGGTCATGTAGTTTCTGATAGTATCTTCATCAGACTGTTCTTTGACATAAATTTCTACGCAAGTATAGGGGACATCTGGATGTGATTCGTCCAGACCTGTAGTCAGATAGATGTTAGACAGAATTTCATTCTCTTTCAGGAATGATTTCAGAGCAAAATAGCCATCAGCTACAATTACATTGACTTCGTCAAAGCCTTTCTGTCCACCAGTAGGCACACGGTAGTCGTATTCAGGGGCAAGAATAACATCTACCAGAGTTTCTTCAATGCCGTTTTCTCCGATAAAATTTGTAACTGCATCATAGACAGCTTGTGTCTTCGTGAAAA
>Ga0326512_10001463_pt1 | contig 18204 bp, 19 predicted proteins | sample 1_2617_0518_D_FD_203652 | JGI IMG/M metagenome (GOLD analysis project Ga0326512, IMG submission 203652) | Bovine rumen microbial communities from UC Davis, California, United States - 1_2617_0518 | ecosystem: Host-associated > Mammals > Digestive system > Stomach > Rumen | place: USA... | reverse complement strand
CCTAAAGGGCACGGCTCTAAAAAGCGCAGAGCGCCCACCACGGACGAAATCGAGAAAATAAAGAAAAGTATCGACGTGGAGTACAAAAGTTTCCCTGTGGGCTTTCTGGCGGTGTTCCTGCTTTATACAGGCTGCCGCAAGGGTGAAGCCCTCGCCCTGACGTTCGGCGACCTTGATCTCCGAAATATGCGGATCCATGTCACGAAATCGGTCTATTTCGTCAACAATGAGGGAAAAATCAAAAAACCGAAAACAGAAGCAGGAATTCGGGAGATCATCATTCCGAATTATCTTCTGACGCTCCTCCCGAGCGGCGGCAAATCAGAGTATATATTCTGCCGTGTGCCGGGTGAGCTGATGAAGAAGGACTTTTTTGACAAGGCTTGGGACAGCTGGCGGAAACAAACGGGGCTTGATCTGACCGCGCATCAGCTCCGTCACGGCTACGCGACGCTGCTGCACGAAGCCGACGTTGACGTCAAGGACGCGCAGGACTTGCTCGGACACGCCGACGCGAGCACGACGCAGAACATTTACACCGAGGTTTCCGCAAGAAGAAAAACCGCCGTCGCGCAAAAAATCAATCAATATCTCCAATAAAAGAATTGCCCCGAGATCACATGAATCCCGGGGTTTTCTACTGTGTATTTTCTGTGTCGAATCACTTATTTTCTGTTGCTACGGTGCGCTACAACTTGCAAGATGATTTTTGACGCGCTGGAAGTGAATTTATCCAGTGTTTATGCGGTTTTGGCTTGCTTTGGGCAAAAGAAAAGCCCCGATAGTACATCGGAGCAATGGAGCGGATGACGGGGCTCGAACCCTATTTTATTCGCATACTATTTACAGGAAAGATTTATACTGTGTCTAATTTGTGAAGATAGAAGATAAAAGAAAATCAGCCCCGAGACGAAAACCTCGGGGCGTTTTTTGGTAACAAATAGGTAAAATAATAATACACGGCGTGCGTTAAATGTGCGTTACTTGAACATTGGAATCACCTACTCTCCGAAATGTCATGGAAAATTGACCAACTGTAATGCGGATTGTGATATTATGAATTCGCCAGCTCCTCAAACGTATTCCGTCCCGCGATGCCGTCCACATACAGTCCTCTGACGCTTTGGAACGTCTTGACTGCGCTCTCGGTTCTGCCGCCGAAATCGCCGTCGAAGCCGCCCGTGTCGTAGCCGTGACAAATCAGGAAGCCCTGCAGAACGCGCACATAATCGCCGTATGCGCCGCGTTCGAGGTTGACGATGCTTTTCTTGGTCTGCTTACCAAACACGCCGTCTACGTCCAAATTTGCGCTGAAATCGCGGTTGAGGACGGTCTGCAATGCACGCACCAGAGCGGCGTTCGTCAGCCGTCCGTAAATACCGTCAACGTCCAGCTCGGCATTAAAATTTTCATTGAGCCAGCTTTGAACCTCCTGCACGTTAGTTTCCTCGGTCGGTTTGGGATTGAACGGCTCAAGGTCTACGGGTGCGCCACCATCGCTGATGACGTCCCGGTTGATGATAACGTTCGTGTCGCAATTGCCGTTGATGCCGTCGATATCTCCCGTTTCGCTGTTCTGCCAGATGTCGCAGTCGAGTGAATACGATCCCGACCACTGCGCCAGCCAGATAGAATAGCGCGATTTGAGATAGTCATAATCGAGGTAGTTATAAAACCAATTCAGATTGGAATATACGCCTGCACGGTAGCCGCCCGCCTTGATGGTTTCGCAGAAGCGTTCCGCCATAGCGGTCAGGGTGCTCATGCCGAGAGAGGTCTGCCACGCTTCCTCCATGTCGAAGTATACGGGCATGTCGATTGCCCTGCCGTTCAGGATGGCAAGGCAGGCTCTCGCTTCCTGCTCCGCATCGGCGACGCTGTCCGCATAGCTGTACCAATAGATACCGATTTTTAAGCCTGCGTCACGGCATCCGCTATAATGCGTTTCAAATTGGCTGTCGATCTGCGACACCTCGCGACCGTAGCCCGCGCGAAGAATCGCCGCCACCACGCCGTCAGATTTGACGGCGCGGTAGTTGACGTTTGTGTTCCATGTGGAAATATCAATGCAGTTAATCACGGATATACCCCATTTCGCGGAGATACGCCCGTTTCGCGGTGACTTCCTCTGCCGTTACCTTGTCAATGTCGGAATCGGTGACGGACGGCATGCAGGACTTGATGCGCTCACGGTCGTTGCCGTATGCCATCGCCTTGACGATTTCCTCGTGTGTTGCGTCAATCATGCTCATTCGTCATCTCCTCCTGTCTTATGCTCAACATTTTCTTTAATCTTTGAAATGTACTTGCCGAGGAAGGAAGGTATCGGCACGCCCAGCTCGCCGAGATTTTCAAGAATCGATATTAATTCGTTGACGATCAGCCATATGACGATGATCATAGCAAAGCAGTAATTTATCTGTATCTCGATACCGACGTGCACAAGCGCCGAGGAAATCAGGTAATCGACCACCATTCCTACGGCGACCAGAGCGAGATAGCCGACTTTTTTGGCTATACCCATAATACCCAGCCGCGAGGACAGCTCTCCTGTCTTTTTAGCCGCAGCCATACCCGTGATATAGTCCGTCACCATGACGAACACAAGCACGATAATAGGAATCATCAGCGCGTTGAAATACGCCACGATAACGCCGAGAGCGGCTACGAGCGTCAGTTTTAACATGGATATGGATTCGTTCATCTTTGGTTCTTCCTTTCTGTTATTCAATAGCAATGTCATGCCTCAAAAGAAACTTTGATACGGTAGTAATCCCAAAATTCATTCCAGTTATCTATATCCGGATGCCTAGCTCCCTGTACTGAAATCCCGGTGATTGTTTTACCTTCTGGAGCAATAAATGTGTGAACGTCAGAATACTGATTAGTATTATTTTGATATATCCCCGATATTACAGTATCGTCGCTAAGCTTAACCCCAACATTACAATAAGAGCTTTCTAAATCAGATCGGAAATCAACGGCAACTGTTACTTGTTTACATGACATGAAATCTGTAGAGGTGAAATTTCTGACTAGATTTTTGTTGGATGTTCTTAAAACGTTACCATCGTATGAATAGAGGGCATTTGTGGATTGCGAAGATATAGAAAATCCATGCAGGCTGTTAAATAAAGCATTTCCGTTTATCACTATGTTCTCAATGCCTTTCATCCCGGAGCCAAGCACTGTGGGGGAAACTTCGCCGTTAAAATCAGGAACTAATTCGGGAACATAAATGTTTGCATCAATATAAATGTTGCTTTTACTTCCGAGCTTTTTAAAAACTATAGGAGTAAAAGCACTCCAATCGCTTCCATCTCTATACAATGAAACTTTTCCGCTGACTCGTGGTGCAAGTTTAGCGTCCGCAGCTCCGGGACCAAAGGTAAACGCAGCCGAATCCGTGCTGTCATTCCTGATGTCAGCCCCATATGTGCTATCCTGATCGTAGTAATCAGTATTATCCCCCATGATGTTTATATCCGTTACCAGAGCGTCCGTTCCGATGTAGACTGATCCTCTATGATTCTGCTGAGAGGAGCATCCGACACATTGAATATCCTTTCTGCCGAGATAGTAGCCGAAATAGCTCGTTCTCGGATTAGATTCTGGGTATCCACCGTGAGTTAACCAATATTTATTATATCTGGAATTCAGAAACGCCTTGCAAGCCAATAGCATATTTGTTCCCTGATTCACATGGAATCCATCCAGCATATTAAAATATGAGGTGCAGTTAACCAATCGGTTAGCAATATGTTCGACCGAGAAGCCATGCAACGCATTTGCAGCCACACAATTTGTAAAACGCCCTTCTGAACATCTAATTGTAAATCCGTTATGAGTCGGATATGCAACACTGTCGTCGCCTCTGACTGACACGTTGGTCACTATAGTGGGTGATATTTGTGTGCTGACTTCCTTGTCTGTCACCTTGTCAAATGTAAGCGATCCTAAAATTGTTAAATCGTTGAGGACAGCCGGCGACGTAAAGGTGATGTTACCAATCAAGTTATAGACACTTTTGCTGCTGTGGGGTTTTTTCCCAAATATTCGGCATGAACGCGATGTGGTGAAATCACCGACATTGTATGTGCCTGTCAGCAGCACAGGCAGACCTGAATCGATTGCCGCAGTGATTTTTTCAGCATCCGTTTCAGCATCCGTTCCCGCATACATTTCGGGGGTGACAAATCTCAACGACGCTGACAGGTCGGGATGGGCGGCAAGATACTGCGCTGTCGCCTCCCTGACAGATTCGCTGTCAATGGAATTCAGCTTCTCGCGTGCCTGAAAACTGAGCTTTTCTTCTGTCACCGCGCCGTCTGTAATGTGCATAGTTTTGACGGCGTTGGCGGCGTTGTCAAGCTTTGTGGCAAGCGCGTCGTGCAAGGTAGTGTATGTGCCACGTGCGTCGGCTACCTCTCTGACGACCTCCGCAAAGGAACCGTGAGTATTATCGTCAATCTGTGCAGTTTCGGCAATGTCACGTGCAACTCTTATAAACAGCGGACGGGGCATTGTGAGGGTGTCGGTTCCATCGGTCAGCGTTACCTGTACCGCCATCACGCCGCTGTATGGCGCATTAACAACAACCGTCACATAGTTGTTTGTTTCGTTAACCTCGCAAGCAAGCTCCTGTTCTACCATAATGTTGTTTATGGTCACCGTCGCTGTTGCCGTGCAGCCTGATAGTGAGAGAACATCCCCCTCAAAATGAAATTGGATATTGAATGTGCGCGTGTTTTCGTCCTTCTGCGACTGGATGTAGTCCAAAAATGTCGGCTGCAGATCCGTAATTTCAAATTGAACTGTCTGAGCGGGTACATTCATCTGTTTATCATCTCCTCAGTTTAGATATAAAATCGGACAGTGTTGTCCGCGCGTCGCCGATTCCAACGTTGACAACCTTTTCCGCAAGGCTGTCAAATACAATGCTTGTCACCTGCGTCCTGAGCGGTTCCTGACGCCCGATTACCACCTTGAGCGTATCGCACAGGGAAATATCCTGCATCCGGTCAAGATCAGGCTCGTAAGTGATCTCAATGCTTACCTGCGCGTTCTCGTGATAGATTATGTTGTTTTGATAAAATTGTTGTGACAGTCTCGTCAAATCCTGCTTGATATCAGATTCTCTAGCGGCGGTTACGTCAGCACCGTAGATATTTCGGATATCCTCCGTGAAATCAACCATCTTAATTTTCGGGAAGATTGCCGACGGCTTCGCGGCGTAAGGCGTGCCCGAAATATAATGGTCGGTCTTGCTGCCGATGCTATATACCTTGCACCAGCCCTGGATATGCGTATAGGCTGCGTCGGTGGTCGCGACCTGCTCATAGTCTGATAGGTTGCCGCCGAAAATCACCTTGTGCGTTGTTGCAGCACCGCGACTTTGCAAAAGCTCGATATGGAAATTATCGTAGTGATACTCGCCGCCAAAATAGTACAGAAGCCCTCCCACACTGTCAGAGAACAGCTCGCCCAGCAGCTTTGACTTATGCGCCGTGCTTTCAAACGCTCTTGTCGTCATAATGTCACTGTTGAACGAAAAGCGGCTTTCGGGAACCGCGAGATAGGAAAGGTAACGGCTTACAATTTCCTGCGGCGTACCATCAATCATAGTCTGCGCGGGATTCTGTGAGGACGGCGTGTAGTCGCTTCTCAGGCAATTCCGGTACAGCAGATTTTTAATATGGTTCGCCTTGACTGTCAGGGAATCCCGATTTGTTTTGATATTGTTAATCTCAAACAACTGCGGCGGGTCGGTGAGGTTTGGCTTCGCCTTGACAATCATATCGGGAGCCAATGCGCCCGCAAGCCTGTCTGACTTCGGAACAGCCATATCGAGGTAATAGTTGCCGTTGCGCTCCTCCGTCACGCGGCATTCGGTGCATGTGCTGATGAATCCCAACCCGTTATTTAGCAGATAGTCATTGATCACACCCGATCGGGCGTACAATCTCGGAATCATAATCGGCGCCACCTCGGAATCAGACTGCAAGCGCCGATAGTCGCGCCTCGATTCGTCCACACACGAATGTGGTTCGTACCGGTGCGGAGGGACGGAAAATAATCCGAGCTGATATAACTGTCCGCATCCGTACTGCCGCAATATGCGTGCATCGTTTCGCATTCCAGCGTGATCGACGGGACAGCCTCCGTCAGCCGGATGTTATAATCAACCCCGTTGACCGACAGGATCATGTAACCGCTGCCCGAGATAGTGATGATCGGCAGCGCGGTGTACGGCTCGGGATTAACGATGTGCTGCGACGTACTGCCCGACCATTCAATCGCTTTCTGTCCCGCGTGGCTGAACCAGAACGGCTGACGGTTAAAATTGATGGATGTTGCGAGATAGCCGTCAAGGTGGTTGGTGCTGATTTCTCCGATTTCCGTGCAGACAGCGTAAGTGAAATATCCGGGCTTCGTCTTGTCCTCCAGAACCTTGTAACTGCCGTCGCCCGTCATGAGCCAGTCGATCAGAGCGCGTTCCAGCTTGTCCTTGTTGTTCATCCAGCGGAGGTCATAGGTGTTGATCTCGTAGGGCGGCATGTCGACGTTGTGAAAACGCTGATTATCAACAATAACGTCGCCGCTCCGTCCGAGAACGGATTTGAATTCGATGTCGCGTTTCGCGACGGAGTGAATCGGAAAACGCGAAACAACAAATCCGATGTTGCGCAGGGATTTACCGTTAAATATCAGATCGTTGATCATCAGCCCCACCTCCTACCGTCTTGAATCATTTTTTCGCCGAGCTGGTTTGCAATTCTGTCAGTCAGAGCATCAATATCCGAATCGTTGTTGATTGTCACGCCGCTGACACGGACGTTGATGACAGGTGCGTTTGTGGTTGTCGTCGAATTATTGATAGTGCGCGTCACAACGTCGCTTAAACGGCTGTTTTTAAGGGCTGAGAGCGACGAAAATGCGTTTTGAAGATTTATATTGCCGGCATTATAAATACCCAAATCAGCCAAATTCTGATTAAAAGAGCGCCTAATTTCAGCTATTCGGAGGCTGTCTGCCTGCAAAGAAGAATAGAGCGCTTCGTTGATTTCCTGCCCTGCCTGCTCTACTGCCTTTTTCTCGGACAGCATACCTTTCGGAACGCCGAGCACAATGTTTTGTCCTAAAGGACCGGATTTCTTTGCCGGGCTGTGCATATCCCACCATGAGGTGAACGCGTTGTAGATAGACTGACTGACATTGCCGACTGCTTTACCGATTTTCTCAAAAATCGAATTGTTCCAGAATCCTTTCAGCAGTCCGAGGATGATGTTGCCGCCCTGTTCCTCAAGGTCAACGTCTTCAAAACTCTTTTCGATCGATTTAGAGGCTTCTTCGCTGGCTTTTTCGAGGTTGGGGGTTTCGTCCTCGATGGCTTTAGTAGTACTTTCGACAGATTCTTTGGTAGTGTTCTTGTTAATAGCCAGCCGATTTATCAGTGATTGCTCGAGAGATTCCTGCCCCGAATAAATATTTTTATTCAATTCATCGGTATTCTCTCTCACACTAGAAGTGTTGCTTTTTAAGGTTTCCTGATTAACCGCTAGGTTATCTATTAAATTCTTTGTGTACACATCTTGGCTTTCTTCTATCTTTTTATGAAAAGATTCATTTTCACCAAGTACACCGAAAATGGTGTTTTTATGTGTATCAGCAGCGGCAATTTCAAGCGCTCTCAGATTTCCCCATCTTGTTTTTTCTACATCTTCAAGAGAAATCATGTTCAGCTTATACGCCATCAAGACAGCCGCGGAATCGTTATAGTTGCCATTTAAGACATTCATTACATCCACAGCGTCGGCGCGGAGCTCGTCAGATTTGTTTAACGCTTCATTCAAACGTTGTACATTATCTGTATATTCGGCAATAGAATCACTTAGCTTTACAAGCTCGTTATATTCTCCCCAAGTTGCCTTTCCGCCTAACCGTGTGGTGATATCCTGCATGAAAATCGGATTGGTGCCAAAGCCTTTTTTGACTTTTTCAAACTGGTCTTTGCTGATTCCCAGCTCTTCCAGCCGTTTGTTCAGCTGTTGCTCCTCTCGTTCCAAAGCAGCTTTGCTGGCATCGCGCTCAGTGATAGCCTCGAAATTTTTCGATAGTTCGTCGTTGTAGGTTTTTTGCAGGATTTCAATATTTGCGGCTTTCTGAAACTTATCTATTGTTTCATCAAGAGTGGCTTTTACGGTGTCAAGGTCGCTGACGAGCTTAATGTTGCCGTCTTCATCTCTGATTGTGTATTTTTCCCATGCTTCTGCAAAACCATCAACATTACTCGTGAGATAAGATACAATCGTGTCAAGCTTTGATTTTTCGGTTGTCGTTAACTCCGATTTACTGATTAACTTATCAAGTTCTTCCTGATAAGTATCAATCAAAGAGTTATTGGCAACTTGCTTGTTCATGCCCTCGATGGTATTGTCAATTGTCTCTAATATTTCATCAGCACTGGATTTTAATGTTTCGGATGCTTTATCAACCTCATCGGCGAATTTTTTTGACTCTGATGCGCTCCACTCTTTATCGACATACGCATCAAGAGCGGCGTTAAGCCCTGCAAGAACCGATGCAAAAGCCGTCACACCGAGTATTACCGCTCCGATGGGATTAGCGTTAAGAGCAGCATTCCAGCCCTTCTGCGCTACGGTTGTGCTCTGAACCATCTTTACCATTTTCGGCAGAAAACCGATAATATTACCGATTCCCTTGGTGAGTTTGCCTCCGATGGTAACCGCAGGACCCGCGACGGCTACAATTTTGATAGCTTCCGTCAGCGTTTTCTTTTCCTCGGGCGTGAGCTTTTTGAGCCATTCTGTTACATTTTTTACACCGCCCATTACTTCCTCTAAGAGCGGAGCGGCTTGCTTCAATACTTCTTCTCCGAGGTCAATACCCGCGTTTTTCAGCTCATTGACTATCTTCTTGGTTTGGCTCGACGTTGTTTTAAGCTTGCCCATCGCGGTGTCTGTCGCACCGGTCGAATCGTTCATTTCCAACAGTCGGTCGTTGAACACCTTCGCGCTGTCGCCCAGAAGCGTTGTCGCGGCTTTTGCGGCTTCCGCGCTGCCGAACATATCGCCGAGAGATTTGTTGTTCTTATCCGCTTCATCTTGGAGAACGGCAAGTACATCGGATAGGCTTGCGCCCTCGTCCATCATTTCTTTAAAGCTTTTTCCTGTCAGTTCTTTCAGCGCGTCTGAGGATTTCGTTCCACTCTTCCCCAGCTCGTTAAGCATTGAGTTGATATATGTGGTACTCTCTGCCGCCGCGATACCTTTTGCTGTGGTGATTGAATAAGCAGCAGCAAGCTGATCCATTTGCACACCGTAAGAATTTGCTGTCGGGATAACCTTGCCCATTGAAGAAGCCAACTCACCGACGGTCACTTTACCGAGGTTCTGTGTCTGAATCAGCATATCCGAGATATTACTGACTTCCTCGGCGCTCATGCCATAGGCGTTCATGATGGTAGTCAGAACGTCCAGCGCCGCGCCCGTATCTGCAAAGCCGGCTTTTGAGAGCGAGAGCGAATTTGCAACAAAGTTTACCGCGTCAGCGGTTTTCTGCCCTGCCGAGATAGCATTGTAGACGTTCTCGGCTACATCCGTCGCGGCAACGCCTGTTTCATTGGAGAGGTCAAGAATCTGCTGCTTGAGCTTGTCCATCGGCACTTCGTTCTCGTCGGCGATCGTGCTGACCTTTGCCATTGCATCTTCAAAGTCCATAGCAAATTTCGCACTGCCCACAAGAGCTGCACTTGCAGCGGCAGAGCCTTTATTGACAACACCGCCGACCTTCTCCAGCCCGTCTCCGACCTTATCAAAGCCCTTTGCCAGCTTTTCGGCGTCCGCAAGCGCTTCTTTGGTCATGTCCTTGACCTTGCCCTTGAAGTGCTCGACCTTGTCCTCGGCGTTTTTGAACGTCACCGCGCCGCTTTTTCTCTGAACCTCCGCGAATTCATCGCCTGTGGTTTTCAGCTGCTTTTCGAGGTTTGCCAGAATATTCTTCGTGCTCTCAACCTCGGTCTGATACTGACGGTACTTATCCGCGCCGAGTGTGCCCGCTTTCGCTTGCTTCTCTACCTCAGCCTGCATATCGTTGAGCAGTTTGAGCTTTTGGCGGGTGGTTTCCACCTTTTCACTCAGGACTTCCTGCTTAGCCGCAAGCAAAGTTGAGTTTTTCGGGTCGAATTTCAACTCTTTGTTGACGAGCGTCAATTCTTTCTGCAAGGAACGGGACTTGCCGTCCAAATCTTTAAACGATTTTTGAAGCTGGGTCGTATCACCGCCGAGCGCGACGGTGATTCCCTTAATCGTACTCGAACCCATATATAGCCTCCAATCGTCTGTATTTTGTCATAAAATCATCGTATCGAGCCTGCGAAATGCCGCCGCTCTCAAACTTAGCTCTGACCGAATCCACAATACCTTTCATTTTCAGATATGTTTCCTCGTCGTTGTTCTTTTTGCCCTTTATCAGATCGATGCGGGCAAGGCATACGTCAATCACAAATCCGATTGACATTTTTTCAAAATCTGCGGCAGTCAATCCGCATTGCGACGCATACGCCAGAACGTCAGCCGCCGCCATATGCGTTCCCGAATCGCTGCCGCTTTCGGTTTTTTTACTGTTTGGATGCTCTCCGCGAGCAACGTGAGCACGTCAATCCGCGCTTCAATAATGTCGCCGATGGAATAGCCTTTTATCCATTCGTAAAAATCAGGTGCGTCCGCATCGGCAGTCTTGACCTCTGCCCACAGGATCCGCGCCACCAGACCAAACGGAACGTCTGTTGTGTCAGCCATTGCAAGCAGCTCTGATGCGTCGCGCAGGAGCCGTCTGCCCTTGAATCTGTCCTCGTACAAAATTAAGGTAGAGGCATTTGCCCCCACCTTTACTCTTTTGTTGTCGATAATGATCGTCATATTATGCCACCATTAAGGTGTGGCAGGCGCCGCGGGAATCGTCGGTGTGGTGAGTGTTGTCGGGAGCTCGTTGAGATCCTGCTGCCATACGACGTACTTGTTGTCGAGCGTAGGGAACGCCTTAATCTTGTACGTGGGAAACTCGGGGTCGAAGTTGTTCTCCGAGGTCTTGTCGGTGAAGCTTCGGCGCTCCGAAATCTGACAGTCAAAATAGGTGTCGACCTCGTAAAGCTTATTGGAATCAAACTTTTCCTTAGCAACAAGCAGCGCAAAACGCGGCAGTTCGGTGCTGAGAGCTTTTTCCATGTAACCGTTTGACATTTGGACTTCCCCGAGCCAGTCTTTGCGGATGTCATCGAGAATATCGATCAGCGTGACCTCGAGGTCACGGCCGTTGTTGATTTCGCCGCCGTAGATCATACGACCGTTGCCAAAAATCGAATAGGTTTCGCCGAAGGGCGTCGAGCTGACGTTTCTGCCTGCGCCGCCGTTTTCGTCGAACCACTTTACATTGCCGTAGGTGTAACCTGTCGCCGCACGCACTGTGATGGGCGCGTAGCCGATTTTCGCAATAGTTCTGTTCATACGTTCTTTCTCTCCTTATTTTTTATAATTTCTGCGGCCGCCGCCGTAACGGGACGAGCCGCGCACGATTTCGGATATGCCTTTGACATATTCGTTTATTATTCTTTCAGCGGCAGGCGCGATATGCGGCTCCGCTTTCGTTCTGTTTCCTCTGCTCGTCTTGTGACCGAACTCGAGCAGATGCGTCAGACGGTATTCTTTGCCGCCCGCGTGAACTGTTCGCTCATAGGCGTACAGATCGTCCCGTGTGGTTTTGACCCGCCAGCTTCTCTTATACTTCCCGCGGCGCTTCACTTTTCGCCAATCGACGGGAGAGCCTTTCTTGATCTGCTCTTTCAATTTGTCGGCTGTTTCGTCGGTCAGCTTAATAATGTCATACTGGACGTCCGCGGTGTACTGCAGCAGAATCCCACTGACGGCAGACCCGACTTCATCGGTCTTGACCTTATAGCTCACTTCATCACCAGTTCAAACTCATACACCGTCTCATAATAGTTTTCGCCCTCTACGAACACGCGTTCGGATTTTTTGGCGACAATGCCGTTATCCCGGAAATACTTTTCGAAAATCGGCTCTGTTGCGGTATCTGTGCGTCTGGTGTAAAGCTCTGCCGCCATCTTGATGATGGTATAGATTGTCCTGCCATTGGCGCGAATGGGATTCTCGTGTGAGCGGTAATACGCAATATAAGGCGTAGGCTTTGACTTGTCAAAATCCGCTTCCCTTGCGGTGATTCCGCAGTTGTCAAACAGCGTCTTGATTTCATCATAGCTGTGAATCATCCTCATGCTTTCCCCTCCCATAAGCCACGCTGTGACAGGCTGAGAACGGTTGACCGCGGATTGCTTTCATCGTCGTGCTGCACCTGCTCGATTTTGTACCGCGTTCTGTTAATAACAGCGGCGTACTGTGTGGTAACGTCCGGATTACGGTGAATATGAATCACACGGCTCAGCTCGATATCATTCTGCTTTGCGGCATAAAACCGATTAACGCCGAGTTTTCTGTTTCCGAATCTGTACATTACCGCCGAATTGCGGATGATTTCATCGTCGTCATTCGTCCGATACAGAGTCACGAATCCGTCGTTGAACTGCAAAAATTCTGTTTTGTTTCTGATTTTCACAGGTTTCCTCCCTCTCCGCTTCCCGTGCTAGGTATGCAAGGCGAAAGCGGGTGATTTCCTCGCCGTAGTTTTCCTTCCACAGCTCCGTCGCGTTGGAATGCGCATATCTGACGTAGCTCATCAGCATTTCCCGCGCCGCCGTGGGTTCCTCAAACTCCTTGTCGGTGATGTCGGGAGCATAGGAACGGAGGCGCTGCATACCGTCCTCAATCAGCAGAGTGAGCTTTTCGATATCCGCTTTTTCCGATGCGGTATAATCGAGCATTGTCTTGACTTTCAGCAGCAATGCATCTGATACCATGATGGTTTACCTCCGTTCCGTTATTGCTTAATGGCCTGCCGCGTCAGCGATGTTGCTGACCTCGACCTTGAGCTTGAGCGCTTCGAGGTTCGCGATGTTCAGCTTGACAAAGCAGTTATTGTCAACGGGTCTTCCGGTGCCGAGGAGCTTGATCGCGTATACACGCGCGTCCTCGAGGAATCTGTAGTCGTCGGAATACTCGATGTTGCCGCTTGTGCCCGTCGAAACGAACATCTGATACTTGATCTTTCCGTTCTCCATTACGCCGAGGACAGCTTCGCCCGTGCTGAGCTGCTCGGTCTGGAACACCTCAGTCGGGAACGGGAAAATATCGCGCTTGTAGCTGCCGTCCGTTGCGAGAACGGTAGTAGCGGGAATGATCTTGGTGAGATAGTCAGCAGGATTGACGATCAACGCAACCTTGGTGACCGCTCTCGGTCTGCCGCTTGCCTCACCGGTCGCCTTGGGCTTCTCAGCAAGACGCGCGACGAGAGCCATGTAGCTTGTCACGTCGAACGAGGTGACCGCGACCGCCGTCTTGTCAGCGTAGGTGTGGTTGGTGACCGCGCCGTCGAGGTCTTTAACCATTCCGATAGGCATATTGTTGCCGGTACCCTTGACCGCGCCGTACTCCAAGCCGCAAGCGAGCGCGTCGGTGAGGATCTTGCGCACATACGCATCGAGATAACTTGCGCCCAGCTTGAGCAGATCCTTGGGAACGGGGAGGAATGCAGTCAGCTTGTTATCGCTGAACTCGAGCTTGTCGATCTCGCCTGTCAGCTCCGCAGTGATAGCCGAGGTGATCGCGCCCCACTGTGCACGCTGCATCTTGTCCTTTGCGAGGATCCACTTGGTGGAGCCGTAGGTGTTGACGATATCCAGAGCGGCGAGAAGCGGATGCTTGTTCTCGATATCCGCAAGAACCGTATCAATGACGGTCTGGGGAATGGTCTTGTCCGCGCCTGTGAGCGCCTGTCTGACGTCGGGAGCCTGCATGGCGGTGATGATGCCGTCATAGAACGACTGCTCCGCCGAGGTCAGGGAACGCACGCCACGGCTTGCGAGAATAGACGCGTCCGCAGTCTGTCTGTATTCCGCCACCGCGTCAGCCAGCTCAGCAACGAGGCTCAGACTGTACGCCTGCAGCGCCTCGCCTACCTTCTCGAAATTCTTCTCCTCCATTGCCACTTTGAAATCTTTGTTGAAAATCTGCAGCGGGGTCATATTGTCTTTGTTCTTCATTGTTCATCTTCCTTTCTTACATTTTGAATTCTGCCGCGAACCACTCAAAGCAGTCCTGTTCTTTTTTCTTAGACTGCGGTTTCGGCTCCTGCGGCTGTTGTGCCTGTCTGATGTGCTCGATTGCCTTTTTGGCGACGGGGTTCTTATTTTCAAGCGCCTGCTTGACAACCTCCTCGCCTCCGCTTGTGTCAACCGGGTCGACGATTTCATCACACAAGCCGTATGTCAGCGCTTCCTCTGCGGTGAAGAATGTCTCCGCGTCCAGAAGTGTGTTGAGCTGTTCACGCGTCAGCTTGTCCTTTGCCTTAATGAGATAGGTGTTGCAGCTTGCTTCATTAATCTTGTCCAGATTGTCAGCCGCCTTACGCAGCTCTTTGCTGTTACCGTATGCCCTCATCATAGCGTTGTGAATCATCATGGTTGTGTTGCTCGGCATGACAACTTTGTCGCCTGCCATTGCGATAACACTTGCCACACTGTACGCGAACGCGTCAACATAAACGGTGATTTTCGCACTTGCGCGTTTCAGAATGTTGTAAATCGCATTGCCCTCGTCCACAGAGCCGCCGCAGGAATTGATATAGACCTTGATTTCGTCAACCTCTCCCGCTTCGTTGACCGCCTTGCGGATATAGTTGGCGGATGTGGTTGATTCCACGATTTGACCGTTCCACCAATCATACCAATCGCCGCAGATTTCGCCATAAAGATACAGCTCCAGAACTCTGGATTCCGCGATTTGTTTGACTTCAAATTGTTTTCTCAGCATTATTCCTCACCACCTTTCAGCGCGATTTTCGCGTTTTGATAGTTCTTTGTGATGTAATATTCTTTCGCCCAGTCCTCACTACAGGGAAGCATATTGCAATATTTCTGCGCCTTGAATGGATTGAGCGTACCACAAGCAATAGCCTTGTCAATATTCGCCGCGCTGTTGATCGCGTCGATATGCCGTGCGTAGGTGGTGTCTATCATCAGATAACTGCCGTTCAGGAACCCCGCTTCACCATACCGCGCGATCGTGATAGCCTGCGCGAGCATGTGCGCAATCGGATCCACAGCGTTACCGATCGATGCGTCCATTGCGTCGGAAAGCATGGAAGCGTCTCCTGTGAGAACTGCGGGCGAGATATGCAGCGCGTTGCCTACCGTTTTGAATGCCTCCGCTTTCAGCCGTTCGAGGTCGTTGACCTCGGAGACGTTCTTGTTCTTCGCGTCGGTCGTCGGCTCGGAATAGCTGAAATTCTTATACAGCGGCAGGACGGCGTTTTTCTTCGAGAAAAATTTCTTGAAATCATTCTCAAAAAGCCTGTCGAGCCGATTATTGGTTTCCTTATCGTCCCGAGGGTTGGTATTGATGCCGAGAATGACCTTGTGCCCTGACGCCTGCTCATACTTCTCGGCGGCGTCCTGCATCAGCTGTTGATACATGGCACACATATTCATGAGGAGATTCGCAGCGCCGATGTTATCAAACCGCAGATAGATCACTTCAGAGCTGTTGAAGGTGCGCGAGAACGTGAAGCCCGCTTTCATGACATTGGAAAAAATATCATCCCGCACGGCGAACTCCTGCCGCGAGAAATTGTCCGCAATAAGAATCTGCCCGTCCGAGGATTCAAAAATCAGAACCTCGTTGCGGAAAATCAATTTCGACACGAATTCGGTTATGAACTCCGCTTTCGTCTGATGCCTGTTTGGCTTGTAGTTCCATGCGAAATACTCCGCTCCCCTGATTTCCTTGTCATTTCGTACTGTCACAAACTCGCACTTTGACAGCGTGCGCGCTATCCAGTCAACAGCGGTGAACAGGGCGATCTCCGTCAGATAGAACCGGTTAAAAGCCGAATCCGAGGAAACAGCGGCAGGCGTACCGCTCACGGGCTGAGGATCTCTGCCAACAAGACCTTTGAAGAATTCAACGATTACTCCCAATTTTTCACCCCCTTAGAACGTGTGTACTTTCATATAGTCGAACATATCAGCCGAGAATGCGCCGTCCTCGAGCTTATCATCTTGTGTATATGCCGCCGCGAGCGCCATGAATCCGTCTGTCTTACGGCTGCGCGGCTCGATTTTGCCAAATGTAAAATTACTTGTTTCGTATTTGTTTCCCTTGAGCGGGATTGTTTTCGTGTTGTTGGTATACCAGCGCATGAGTTTGTCGTCGCCGAAAATCACGCGTTGATTATCAAAATCAGATTTAATCTGTGGTTGTACCCTGACGATATCAGACGGCCGCACCAATTTCAGATTGTTCGCGCCGTTCCTGTCCGGGTCAAAGCCGATGGATTCCAAATATTTCTTTATCAGATCATAGCGGTAACTGTCCAGCGCACCCGCGAGGATGTTGTACCGCTTCTGCATCTCTGCGAGCCACTGAACGGGCAGCTCGGGAGAGATTTCCACCGTATTGACGACGGTCAGCAATCCCTCTTGCTCTGCTTCGCGAATCGGGAACTTGATGCGTGACCAGTCGCGGCTGTTGGAGCATACCCACGAATGCTGGACGGTGTATATCAGCCCGTCGACGTTGAATTTCAGGACAACGCCGAGAAAATCGTTGATTCTCGCGTAGTCCAGCCCGAACACGCAATCTCTGCCCTCCAAATCGATCACGGGGCGGTTGGTTGCCTTGATGTTCTCCCACGCCGTTACAGGCTCCTCGCTTGTTCCAAACGGGATGTTCATGCGCTTGGTCACAAAAGCGGAATGACCGTAGTTGTTGCGCTTCCATTCGTGATATTCCTTGCGCATCTCGGCAAGGAGATTCGGAAAATATTGAAGGCTGGGATTCGCTTTGTACCAGTTCGCCTCGTCGTCGATCTCTTTGATACTGTCCAGACGGCAAATGAAACAGAGCATTCCGTTGTCGGGAATATCGCCGTTCAGGATTTGGAGCATATCGCTGAGCAGCTCGTCGAGCGGACCGTCGCGGACATCGCCCATCGTTGTGGTGATGGTCTCGCGCGGCATCGGCTTTTTGCCGAAGCCGGTCTTGAATACGTTGATCAGGTCATAGTTTTCATAAGCATGGTACTCGTCAAAGTCAATTTTGCCCTGTCTGCCGCCGTCCTTGCTCTTGGCGTTAGAGGTGCGGTAACGTATCTCTGACTTTGTTTTCAGATTTCTGATAACAACCTTGTTCCAATAGAATTTTTTCTCCATTGTTTTTCGGTTGCTGTCCAGAACGTCGTATATATCGTCGAATGATGTCTTTGCCTGCTCCTCGGAGGTCGCGCAGATGTCAATGTGGTATTTGCTGATTCCGTTGACAGGCGTGACCAGAGCGAAATCCTCAAACGCAAGATAGCCGTTCTTTCCCGCTCCGCGTCCGACCAATATGACCAGCGTCGGAAAGCGGAGAGCACCGGGCATGGAATAGGTGCAGTTATGCAGGACGAAACAAAAGCGTTCCCATGCAAAAAGCTTGTATTCGAAGAACCGTTCCAGCTTGAAATACCGCTCCGCCTGATCTTCATCCACATACACGCTCTCGGTATCAAAGACGCGCTCGACTAAATCAACGAGAAGGAGCTGCTCGCGACAGACGCGGTACTTTCCGTTCCGCACCTGCTCGATGTAGTCAGAGATATATCGGCAGGAAATCAAAGGTCATCATCGTCCTCGCCACTCGGCACCACAACTGTCTTTGGCGACAGGTCGAGCTGGCTCAGAATCGCGAGACATTGCTTGTTATACATGACTGCACCCTTGACAGACGGATTGTCCTTGACGTATTCCTTCCCCGTCGCGGAAACGGACGGATAGCACAAGCCCCGCTCCGCAATATCGCGCTGCATCTCGATTTCCAGTTCGCGGTAAAACAGGTATCTGTCAATCAGATCCTCGAAAACCGCAACGTCAGCGCCCTTTGCTTTGAGCTGCGCAATCAAATCATTCTTGATTTCCTCCGGCTCCATCGCCGTTATCGAAATATCCAACTTTGCCATTTTTCACCGCTCCTTCCTAAAGATCTCTCACGCGCGACCCTCTCCCGGAGAGTCTTG
>Ga0326512_10001462_pt1 | contig 18216 bp, 11 predicted proteins | sample 1_2617_0518_D_FD_203652 | JGI IMG/M metagenome (GOLD analysis project Ga0326512, IMG submission 203652) | Bovine rumen microbial communities from UC Davis, California, United States - 1_2617_0518 | ecosystem: Host-associated > Mammals > Digestive system > Stomach > Rumen | place: USA... | reverse complement strand
CAAACGTTGTGACGATGTTCTTGAACTCACCGCCAAGTTCCTTGATCGCACTGGATGTCTCACCACTATTAGTGGCAAGCGCACCCTTCAGAGATTCGGACGCCGTGTTGAGTGCGGTATTGAGTGCTGTAGACAGAGTATAGTTGACGTTGCCTGCCGCCCCATCAATGGACTCATCAATGGTAGTTGCGCTCGTATTCACGCCATCAATGACGGATGAAAGAAGAACATCAATATCATCAAGCCGCGAATTCAGCACTTCTGAGAAGTCATTCTGTAGTTCGGTGAGAGAGGACTTGATCTCGGAGATCCGGCGATCCTCCTGTGTCTGGGCAAGATCATCTTCAGCCTTACGCAGTTCATCGGCGGTCTTCTGGCGGCGGGACGCGCCTTCCTCAGAATCATCGCCCTGCCAAGACTGGACTTGCTTGCGGTATTTGTCGATCTCTTTCTGCTGTTCTGCGACCTGACGGGCGTAATCGATGCTTTCCTGATTGGTATCAAGCAGCTTCGTGTACTCGTCAATCAGCTTGCCAAGGCTGTCAATCTGTTTCTCGATGCCTTCCTTGACAAGGTCGCGGATTGCCTCCTTCTCCTTCTTGGCGGCGAGGATTGAATCCTGCTGTGCTTTGACGAGTTCGCGCTTGCGGTCAATGAGTGTCAGGTTATAAGGATCCTTTGCGAGGTCGCCGTTGATCTTCTGGATTTCGGCGGCGTATTCCTCTGCCTTGCGCATTTCGGTGTCATAGTCCATTGCCATGACGCCGTACCGCGCAATACCTTCGTCAGTGACTTTGCCCTTCTTATCATAGGCGTTGTCAGTGTTGAGGAGTTCGTCCAGGAATTCCAGTTCAGTAATCAGGTCATCAACCCAGTCGATGCCCATGTCAAACCGATCCCAGTCGAGCTGCCTGATTTCGTTCTGGAACTCAACGATGGATTTCTCGGCGTCAAGGATGGACTCGGTGACCTCATCGATCTGCTGTTGCATCGCATTGAACTCTTCGGATCCAACCTCGATTCGCGCCTGAGATACCGCATACGCCAGTTCCTCATTAAGCTTATCACGTTCCTCAATGAGGTCGGAGAGAGTAGTGTTCTCGTACTTGATCATCTCGGCGTAGTATTCTGCGGCAACGAGATGACCTGATTCCTCTGTGATGTCGATGAAGGACTGAACGACATTATTTGCGTGTTCAATTGCCGCGATAATGTCTTCGTATTGCTGAACAAGATTATCGAATTTTTGCCGGTCGAGGTCTGCCTGAGTGTCATAGAGTTCGTCTACGGCATCGAGACAGTCGAGGGCAAGTTCATCAAATATCTTCAGTAAGTTCGCTACGCTTACCCGCGTCATTAGACGCCGCCTGTGCTTTCACACAGAGTTGAGACTATATCTTTTACCTATATGAATTGTGATAGAATTTCTGGAATATCATGCCCTTTCCAGTAAGGGATCCGTAGTAACTCTATTCCATTTTGTTTACAGTATTCATTCTTAATAGCATCGTGTTTAACAGTCTGCTGATGTTGCTCTTCAGAAAAGATAGGAGAGTAATGATGTTTGCCATCAAACTCAATTGCTTTGTTACGATCTGGGAGAAAGAAATCAAACGGCAGTGGCTTATTGTCTCTACAATCAGCAAACCTTTTCTCTTGTACAAAGGGGATGTCATTCGCTTCAAGATATCCCCGAATTAATAATTCTCCACTACTTTCTTTCTGAGAACACTTAGGACATCTGTCGATTCCGTGCTTAGTATAATTAATAAATGTTGTTGTGAATTCATTACCACAAGAACATCTAAAAGAAAGGCGCGAAGAAATGCCATGGTAATCATCTGGGTTCAAGAGTATGCTTTTGCCGATTGAGTTTACTCTATTTATTACCTCTTCCTTCGAAAGAGAATTACTCATCCCCCTTTGTTCGTTTCCACATTTCTGGCAACCATGTCCATGAGTGATATTGTCCAACGTACCATGTTGTTCTCCATGATATGGACAGATGTATCGAATATCCATTCCGACCCCAGTATATTCATCCTGTTCAGTTAGAAGAGTGTATCCTTTTATTCTACACACATCTCTTACCTGGTCGAATTTCTTTTGGGCACGTTTTGCAAAGCTGACGTCTTTTGATTTCTTGCATGCGCATTTAGAACAACTATCTTTCGGATATGCTTTTCTCCCATTTGTTATTAAGGCGTATTGTGTTTTATATTCCTTGCCGCAGTAATCACACGTAACAATTATTTTAGCAGAGGAATGATCCATAAGATCTTTTGCCTTAACCATAAACTTCTCTGTCTGACTGCCATGATATTCATAGCCGCGAGAAGTATACCAATCTAAATTTGTATTGTTCCACGTTATTGGAACCAGTTGATTTTCGTCATACATTTTTTCTCCATAAAAATAAGAGCAGTCTTCCTGCTCTTTAAAATCACAATCATATAGGTAATCTACCATTTTGAATCGCCAATAGCTTGCGACCCTACTAATAGTCGTTGAGCGTTCCGCTGTTCGCGGCTTCGTTGCTGATTGCCCAATCCACTGACTTTTCAACCTATCACGCCTGCGCATATTTCATCGCTACGTTGTAGGGCAGTGGCTCTAAGGGGATCCCAGCAGTTAAGTAGAATTGTCATAACACGTTGCCGTGTTAAGTGGCATGATATATACCAATTTCGATAATCTTCAATCTTGTTCCACAAATCCTCGTTTGTGACTTTCTCAATATCAATCTGGCCTTCTCGGACTTTCTTTGCCCATTCCTCGGCAAGGCCGACTGAGTTTGCTTCTTTCATGTACCGCTGATAGCCGTCAAGCTGATGCTGGATCTGCTCATCAATCAGATTGATCTCGTCTATGAAGGCAGTGTTACGATCACTGAATGTGCGGTACGCGGCTTGCGCGGTTTTGTCTATGTGTTCGATCTGACGATCAACGCGGTCGAGGAGGATCTCGATCTCGTCAAGGGTTTCTTTGAAGTCCTTGCTATTCTTTGCAGACTTGCCAGTTGACTTGGCTGTGGACGCGGAGGACTTGGCTACTGAAGCTGCATTGGATGCGGCCTGGTTGGAGTAGGTTGGGGTGGAAGAGACATTGTTCTTGTAGGACTGGTTGATATAGTTTGCGCTCCATGCACCAGTACCACCACCGGCATATGCAGTCCCTTGAGCCAAAGCGAGTTTGGCATGACCTGAAGAGACATAGCCATTCTTCATTAACTCCTCTGACTGTTTGTGGTTGAATACAATATCTCCCTTTTTGATATGAGTGAACCCAGGTTTGCCGCCGTTTGCAGTAAACCATTTGTTATCACGCACAATTATCTCTGGGCCAAGTTCATTTACTAATGCTTCCTCTGATTTTTTAGCACCCCAATCACCATGAGCGTTGGCAGTTCCAGAGGCATGGGCAGTACCTTCGAATGCAGGCATTGGGCCCGAAGCTATATAATTAACTGTCCTCGTAATTGGAGAAAGTGCTATTGGAAGTCCAGAAAGATCTGCGCTATATTTAACAGTCGCTGACTTATTGGATGGCTGATATGCATCAGGAATAGAACTGTCCTTCTTGAATACAACATTGCCATCTTTTTGATCTGGTTGATAACCATCTGGCTCAGACGTATCAGTATGATAAGTCACAGTCGCCTCTTTATCTAAGTCACCCTCAGACTCATCATATATGATGTTGGCGTGTTTATCTTCAGGGTTAACCTGTTTCCCCACAGACTCATCGAATACAATACTTGCTTTCTTCCCAGTTTCAACTCCCGCAGACTGTATCTTTTCTTGGTATGTGATCGTGCCGCCTTCTTTGTCTGTCGCTTGAACTTCGGATGTTATTTCCTCATTATAAGGAATAACACCTGGTTCTTTTTCAGTCGCCTCTACTTCCTCACCAATCTCCTCATTGATAGTCATTGTCCCAGTCAACTGAGGAGGATCAATAGTGGTTTGTTCTTCGACATTTTGCAGATTTAGTTCGGCATCAAGTTGATATTTATTTCCAGTGATATCATCGATTGCTCCCTGGACATCGAAATCTGGCTTAACATCCAACTTCTCACTGTCTAATCGATTTTGAAGCTGGGTGATAATGTCGTCAGCAGTCAGCTGCCCATCCTCTGGCACTTCAAATTTTAATTCTGTCAAAAGTTCTGGTGGAAGCTTGGCTAAGAAATCTGCATATGATCTAAGTTCAGCATCACCTTCAATACTTATCTGATAACCCTCGTGATTTTTATTCCACTCAGAGATCTCTTGCATGCGTGTCTGCATTGCAGTGAGTGCTTCTTCACCTCGCTGGACTGCTTCGAAGCTATTTACCTCTGGCCCAATATACTCGCCGTTGAGTATATCAATCTTTGTCTGGATTTGTTCAAGAATCTGATCAAGATATTCGACTGCTTCTGGAGATGCATTGATCTTTAAATCTTCCAGTTCGCCCTTCTTCGCTATAAGATCATCGACAGTGGATAACTCATCAAGATTAAAATCAAGAGCAGAAAAATCTGCAACAGACCCGTTATTAGTGGCCTTACCATTGGCATTAAGATCTTTGAGATTTTGCTGGGCGACAGCCATCTCAGCATTCATCTCTTTAAGCTTATCAACTTCACCGTCATTCAGGATGGTATAATCTCCACCATAATCCCTAATTTTGCCAAAGATAAAACTTACAAGATCTTCACTAATGCCAAGAGCTTGTGCGAATTCGGCGTAAGATTTAGTCGCATATGTAAAGCCTTCAGTAGCGCTGCCAGTTGCCAGACCCAAATCAACTAATGCTTCAGAAAATTTAACAGCTCCCTGACCGTCTTCAGTAAAGAGTTGACGCATTGTTACTCCGGTATTACCGATTACTTTATCAATGCCCTGATAAGCTTCAATAACTCTATCAAGAGGAGCAGTAGAGAGATCCTCATTACTGAACAGGTTTGCAATTGCTCTGAACTCATTGGTTCCTACGAGACCTGCCTCATACAATTCATCAGCACGTTTGAGAGCAGTGTCTCTAATAGTATCATAGAGATCACCTTCTTCTCCTGCGGATTGAGCATCAAGCCACTTCTGGTATGCGGAAGTTGCTCCGTCATATTCTGAAGCAAGGAGTTTTACATTAGCAAGCTGAGCAGAGAGAGCATCAACTTTTGCTTGAGCAGCATTTGCAGCGCCCAAATCATTTGCAGCATTTGCTTCTGCTAATGCATTTTGTGCTTCTGTCAATCGATCTGTGAGATCTGCTTGTCTCTCCAAAAATCCCTGTTTAGTAATTCTCTCCTGTTGTGCTTGTAGGTTGCGCCAAGCCTTTTGATTTATTTTTATCCCTGTTGATGTACGTTTAAGAACACCATCAAGACTAAAGCCTTTAACTTTTGATGTGTCGAAAGCATCTATGATAGCTTGAACATCTCCGTCCCATTTTCCGGTTGCAGCATCGTAATTTCCCATTGTTAAGCCTTCGCCAGATATACTTTTAACCAAAAGGCTATTAAGAGAATCTACGCGATCAATTTCTTTACGTGCTGTAGCATAAAAGTCAGAGTAGCTTTCAACAGTATTATCCATTTGTTCTGATGCTGATTTTGCTACAATCTCAGAATCCGATAAATTTGAATTGAGTAATTCAACTGCTTGTGAACTTAATTCTCCATTTTCACCAACTAAACCAAGGATTTTAGCGAGACCATATAATGCATTACGTGCAAATGAAGTATCGCCTGAAGTTGAAAGCGTCAATAAACTTTCGATATCTTCAGAAGTGAGATCAAACTGCTTCAGCATAGATATATAGTCAGATATAGCATCTACATCATCCCACAACTTATTACCATTACTGCTTAATAGTTTAGATATTTCATCATTGGAATAATTAGATTCATCAGAAAACAGACTTAATAACTCTTCGAAATCTCTATTTGTTTCTTGGATCTCATCTATTTTTTTGCTAGCTGCTTCATATGGACGACTACTCAACCCATATGCTGCAGAATTTTCGTTAAACCATTCCAAATATGCGTCACTAGTTTCTTGCACATTTTTTCTGGCAGCAGAAACTTCTTGAGAATTACCAAACGTCAACGCTTCATTGTAACGTTCTATTGCGTCAGTATATGCATTCAGTTTCTCACCGCCGCCAGCTGCGGCAATATCTTGAGATAGAATACTATTATATACTTCTTCCCTTGCTTCTTTAAAATCTTGAGCTATTTTTAAATATGCAGATGCTTCTGATTTAAATGGAGCGAGATCATATGGTTGATCTGGATTGGCAAGTCTATGTTCTACCTCTAAATCATTAAGCAATTCCATATATTCCTGTGCCGCTTCGATCTGTTGAAACACATCTCCGCTAACCTTCAAATTAAGACCTATTCCGTCTGGCCCAGGAACTATTTCGAGATTTGGAATCTTTTGATCTTGAATTCTTTTAACGACTTCTTCCGGCAGTTGTTCACTAAGGTATTCTCTGTCATACTCAAATTCCATAGTGTCTGAGAAGTCACCTGTCATAGATTTCTTGATGGCGTTATATTCATCAAAATGTGCATCTCTATTATTTTTAGCATTCTGTATGCCAATATTTTCAAGTAAAGAAATTTGATTTCGTAACTCGCCATTAACAAGATTTATTCCTTCTGCTTGCTGTCCATAAGTACCAATGATCTGCTGTTGTATTCCAAAAATTTCTTTTTTCTTTTCAAGTATTTCGCTGTCGCTATAATCACCAGAAGTTATTTCCTTACTTAACTGCTCATAACGTTGTATTTGCTCGCCTAATGATTTGCTCTCTTCTTGCCATTGCCTATTTGCTGAATCGCCAGATTTGAATATTTCTCTGTTGCGATTTATCTTTGCTTGTTTCCATATGGAAGCACCAACCACTCCCACACCAAGAGCCGCAAGTCCAATTCCGGCAGGAGTACTAAGTAAGGCACCAAGTAAGCCACCGCCAGGTAACTTTGAAGTTTGCTTAGATAATTCATTTGTTGTATTCTTAACAGTATTTTTGATTAAAGATTTTGGAAAATCAATAACCTTCGGGCTATTCTTTGTAATGGCATCCCCGGTAGATTTTGCAATATCAGATCCTAATTCTTCTCCTACTTTTAATCCAATATTATCTATTCCAAATAGTCCAGAAATCAAATCGGTTATGCCACCAATCTTAAGATTGTGTTTAGAAGAAAAAGCCTTTCCTCCAATCAATCCAAGACCACCCAATACAGAAAAGATTCCACCTGGAATTTGATCTACCGCTTGAATAATATCATTGACTATATTAAGAAGAGTAGTACCAAGGTCAACTAAGTCCTTGAGCCAATCGGAACTAATCGCAGAATTCAAAGCTTCATGAGCAGCATTCGTAAATTGCTGAATTTTACCCTCAAGGCTATCCAAGTACTTTTCGTTCTCTTTCATTGCTGATCCATCAGCATTCATAGAACTCATATATGCTTTCTTGAGGATCTCTCCATTTTGAAGGATCGATGCCGCGATATTGCTTCGATTCTTCCCAGCCATAGTTTCAAGAAGAAGGTTAAGATTATTACTACCAAACTTCTTATCTGTGGCGGCAATCTCATCGTATATGTCAGCGATGCCAAGCATGATCTCATAGGTTGACTTGTAGTTGCCATTATCATCAAGGATATCAAACCCCTTGAACCCGTTCGATGCAACTTTTGTTGCTGACATAATTGTGTCACGTAATTTTGACTGAGTGGTTATTACATCCTCGGTCTCTTCACCCATTTCTTCCAATTCGGCTTTCGCTTCTTTGGTTCCGGTTAAGCGAAGAGCAATGGTACGAATACCACTTCCAACTTTATTTGGATCCTGTGTAATGACGTTACCGGCTGTAACAAGCGCGACAGCTTCGTCTATATCATTGCCTGCGGTAACAAGTGAAGCCGCAGAGTTCTGCAATGCAGTTGCAACTCCGTCCGTAGAAATAGCATAGTTGTTTCCGATCTCGTTCATCTTGTCAACGATATCCATTTTTTCAACATCGCTATATGCGGCAGACATAGAGATGAGACTGTCTGTCGCTTCGCTAATGTTGTCAAATTCGGAAACATTCATCATGAGGTTTGCCGCTTCGGCAGATTTCTTGGCCTCGTCAATTGACTCACCTAGACGCATAAAATCTGCGGTACTGTTCTGAATCTGAAGGGCAGTAGTACCTAATGCTCCTGCGGTATCAAAAGTAGATGCCTGATATTCCTTCAGTGTATCAACTGAATAATCACTGACCTTGCGCATTTCAGTAAGTGCAGTATCATATTCTTTGATAACACCAAATGCTTGGCGAGCGTAGCGAATGATATCATAGAAACTAAGATACATTGCCACTGCATTAATGCTCATCTGTTTAATACGGTTACCCAGATGTTGCATTACAGATTTGCCAACATCACCAGCGTCAATTGCGGCAGATTTGATTTGATTAAAACCATCAGCAATTGCTTTAAAATCACCACCGGAAGACACTTCTTTTAGAGATGCTCTTAACTCATCGATGGCTCCAATGTATTGACTTGTACTTTTTAGTCTTGAAGCAAATGATGCCATATTTGCATCGAGTGCTGAAATGTTCGATTCGTTTGCCGCTTGATATTCGGCTTTCTTTTTGCTTGCAAGGAATTCGTCTACCTGAGACATGGCTTCCTTTACTTGTGAGGTGTCTACTGTGATATCGATCGCACCTGATTTAGCATCGCTCCTAAGTTTTTGTAATTTATTTATCAGTTCCTCAACTTCATCTTTACCCTTAGGTGAAAGCTTAGATATATCAAGATTCTGCAATCCCTCTATTGCAAGATCTATTTTACTAAGTCGGTTAGCGGCCTCATACACGGACTTGAGCCTTGCCTCAATTCCACTAAGTTCAGTGTCTATGTCCCCAACACTCAACGTAAACCTCATGCTACTAAGACGTTCAAGATCGGACACTGCCTTATTGAAAGTGGTATTAATACCTTCCACATTATAGATTTGACTCAAATCGAAGTTGTCGGCCTGAGTCATCAATCTGTCAAGACGAGTCTCAACTCCGTTTCTTCCAGTCCTAGCAGAGGTGTCTTGTGATACTTCTTTCTTGAGAGTTTTGATTTTATCAATAAAGCTGGTAAGTTTCTCATCATCAGCATTAGTGATCATGTCAAGACCGCCCTCGGCCTTTACTTCTGCTTGAAGTTCACTGATCGCATTACTAAGAGAACGAGTCTGGCTCTCCATCTTATAAAGAGATTCAATTTCAGATTTGGCCTGTCTCTCAAGATAAGAACGCTCTGCCGTTTTAGTTGTATCCCCAGAAGCATTGGCTTTAAGCTTTATGTTGTCAAAGATTTTCTTCGCTTCAAGTCTATCAGCCTCTGTGACAATATCACTGATCATCTCTCTTAAAGCGTCAAGTTCACCTCTGAATGTACTGGACGGGCTAAGAGAATCATAGAACTTATTTATATCTGACGTCATCGAGAGAAGAGAGTCTTGGTCTACAAGTTTAAACTCATCTTGTTGTGACTTAGTTTTTATCTCATTAAGTCTAGAAATGAGACCATCGAGTCTCTTAACATCTATCTCTTTTGTAAAATCGAGACCGCCGTTTGCGGTAATTGAATCAACGGTAGACTTTATACCATTAAAATCATTGCGGAGATTGTCGGTAAATTTACTCGTATCTATTGAACCAATTTCTTTTACCAATCCAGAGAATCTATCTTCGAGATCCTTCATGGTATTATTGCCAACATCTCCGGCGGCTTTAGCTTCTACCTTTAACTGTTTGAATCTATCTTCGACATCAAGACGGTCGCCTTCTGATTGGGCGTTAAATAATCTATCTTGAAGATCTGATATTTCTTTAATGTATGGACTGGTACTGCGAAGCGAATTCTTATACTCGTCCATGTCATCTGCCATTTTTACAACAGCATCGGTATCTACAATCTTATTTCTAGATGCATCGGTTGAAATTTTATCAATCACACTCGAAAGATGCTTTAAACGATCAACATCTTCTTGTGCTGAGAAATCAGAACCTACTAAAGAATTTAATTCCTTTTTAGCATATTCAACGCGGCGAAGGAATTCATCCGTTGTGCCAACCGTATCTACTGAACTGAGAGTATTTGATGCTTCCGACAGAGCCTTCTTTAATTTATCTGCGGTATCAACCCCAACATCCCCGGCTTTCTGTGCGGCGGTTTTAATTTGATTGAACTCATTTTGCAAAGAGTTCTTCTCCTGCATCGTTGTAGCAGTTTTAAGTCTTTCTCTGATATCTTCAATCTGCTCAATATATTCACTGGTTGATCTAAGGTTTTTCTGATAAGATGCTAATTGATTATCGAAGCCAGAACGTGCAGTATCTGTGAGAACTTTATTCTCAGCCTTTTTCGCGTCTTGCTTGAGTTCCTTCATCTCATCCATGAGACGATGCAAGTTATCTAAACTATCTTGATCTTTTGTATCTACTCCGCTTTTAAGAAGATTCGCAGCCTCCGCTCGGAATGCTTTTAACCGATCAAGGTATGCTTTTGTATAACGCTCATCACCAAGATCTATACTGTCAATGTATTTAGAAAGAGAGGAGACTTGGCTCTTTACAGACTTCTGTGGTTTGATCGTTCCGGTCTCTGCACTAAATTTCTTTGCCGCTTCTTTAATGCTCATACCTTGATTCTCAAGATATTTAAACACATCAACTAAATTACGGAGATCAGAAGACTTAGAGAGTATGCTGTTGATATCAGCAAGAAATGATGTACCATCAAGTTTAAGTCCATTGGTAAGATCTGTAAATGCCATAAAGGACTCAAGTAATTCTGTCAAGTCTTGATTTATTTTATCGACATTTAAAGAATCAGTGAACTGCTGATAGAAATTTGTGTCGAATTTAAAATTACCGATTTCTTTAAAAGCATTTTGCAGTTTCTCGACTTGCTCCCCAGCCATTGTTATCCAACCAGTCAGGGCAGTGAGATTTGAGGATTCTCCATTAATGACTCCATCTACTATCTGACCTTCTGCTTGGAATGCGGCGTTTTTCTGATCAATAGCATTGATGACCATATCAATGGCATCAACTAATGATCTAAGCGCAGACTGTTCAGCGGTGAGAGCAGAGGTGTCTTCTGGAAATTCAATTTGACCTATGTTGATTTTGAGATTCTTTAATGATTCTTCCATATTTGCTATTGAAGCATTGACAATGGAAAGATCAGCACCTTTGAATAGATTACCAAATACACTTTGAAATCCATCGCTAGTAACCTTGCCAACATCCCTATAGTCCCGCATTATTCTGTCGAACTCATCAAAGAATGACATGTCTTTAAAGTCAATACCGCGAGCAATCTCTTTTAGTGCATTGAATGCCATAGCATAATCATTGATTTGCTCAGTTACACTGCCGACTCCAGTGTTTCCACCATAAATAGCTTGGAACCCTCGTTTTGAAAAATCATAATTATATTCCCTGCCTGCAATTTTCATAAGGGCGCCTTCAATAGTATGCTCTGCCCAGCCGCCCTCACGAATTTCTTTATCTAATTTTTGCCGCAAATTGCTATACAGTGGCTCCAATTGAGATAAAGCAAAAACGCTATTATTCTCGTAGGCATTCTTATATGATTGTGCTGATAAATTGGTTTTGAAATTGAAGTCTATTTTCATGTCACCAATTGATGCGAGAGCAGTTCTGAGTTCACCAAGAACACTTACTAATTCCTCAATTGATTGCATGAATTTTTGAATTGACTCTGTAGATAATTCTATATTGCCGAAACCGCCAATGTTTCCAGATGCATTTCTAGAAACGTCTTCCAACTGTTGAAGCAGTTCATCTTTAATACTTGTCAGTTCTTTTATTTCTGCTATAGCACTTTCATAATCGCTTTTAGCTTTATTGATCTGTTCCTCTAACTCGGAAGACTGAATTTTGAGATTATTAATTAACTCTTCATTCTCGTTGATTTTCCCTTGTTTGATAGAGTTGGAAGAATTGAGTTCTTCTATTTGCTTATCTAATTCCGATTTATTCTTCTCTAATTCTTCTATTTTCTTCTTAGACTCTTTTAGTTCATCGGATGTTTTCAGAAGTGATTCAATTCTTCTTTTATAACTATTAATGTTTTTCTTTGTAGTCTCACCGTAGTGTTCCCATGATTTGATAGACTGCTTATAAAAATCATTATTGTCTTTTGTGACCTGTAATTCATCTTCTAACTCTCTTTGAGCTTCTCGTAATTCTGCGGCTTCTTGTTTTGCTTTTTCTATAGCATTTTTTGCTCCGTCAAGTTCATCACCAAGGCCAATATATCTATCCCATAAATCATTATAATTTTTTTGTAATTCCGAATGCTCTGACCTTGGGACATTATCTTCTGATTGCAATTTCGCCAATGAATCTTCAAGTTCTTTTTTAACATCTTCTAAAGAATTAAAATCACGACATACTTCCAGATATTGCTCTCTTAATTTACTGAGTTCACTATCAAGAGAAACATTTTGCTCGATTAAGCCATCAACCTCGCCATGATAAAAGTCTCTATCTCCAGATAATAATTCATTATCTTCCTCTAAAGATTTTATTCTCTGCTCTAGATCATCTTTTAATGATTCAATCTCTTTAATTTCTTCAATCTTTTTTTCAAGAGAGCTCTTTAAATCATAATTCTCGTCCCATGCCTGATCAGCTGAATCTTCGGCCCAATGTCTCTTATGTGTTTCTTCTTGTAGGTTTTCTTTTGTCGATTCTAATTCTTTTTGTAACTCAGAAGATTTTTGCTTTGCCTCTTTTGCAATTTCAATAGCTCTTTTAAGATATTCAGATCTTTTCTGAAGACGTTCTTCAAGTGTCGCCACCTCATCATCAGATGTACTTCCAACTCCATCGCCTGACCCCGATCCAACAAGACCGGTGGCTGATGAATTGATCTTCGCCATTTCTTCTTGAAGTTGTTGGTTTTCTTTACTGAGCTGCTCATTCTCTTCAATGAGCTGACTGATCCTTTTCTCATTCGCAGCATTCTCATCAAGACGACTCTGATAAGCATGAGCAGCTTCAAGCTTAGTTGAGAAGTATTCGTTTAATTTATTTTGTGTATCAGGATCAAGATCTTTGAAATCAAAATCTACCTTATCTACTGTAACCTTGACGCCTTTCGACGCTTTATCAATTGCACCTTGCACCGCGGATGAATCTATTTCGAGGTTATCAATTATTAAATTGTGCCCTGCAGTTTCGTCCTGTGCTCTTTTTAGTGCGTCATCAATAGTAGATACTATGTCTTGATAATATGCTACTACTGACTGCTGATTGATAATATCTTCTTTTGTGAATATAGACCCAACGTCTTTTAATTTCCTACCATATACATCTTCGACAGCTTCAACCGCGTCAACTACAGATTTACGCAGGTCATTTCCAACATTGCCACCAACCTCATCTATAGTGTTTATTATAGCGCGTATTCTATTTAAGCCATCTTCAATGTAATCAAATTTCTTTAAATCAATATCACCTTCAAACTGTTCATTGACTTTATTTAATTCGTTAACAAGCGTTTTGTCTAGTTTACCAGAAATAGTAAACTCCTGCATGTCACTCAGTTTCCGAAGCTGTGCATCTAGAATAGATTTGTTCAAATCATATTCCATCTTGATTGCAACGGTATAGTCATTATCAGCTATATTGTCAATCATATTCTGGACTGCTTTTACATCTGAGTTATTGTAATCAACTCGCAGCATCAAGGTCCTAGGATCAAAGAAATGATCTATCTTTTTTAAATCTGCGGCAAGACCAGACGTATCCAATCCGGCTTTAATTAAATATTCAGCAACCATTTATATATCCCCCTTAGGCGTATTTACTAAAGAATGTTTTTTCAACATGAGCCTTTGCACGTTCAAATGAATCCCGCATCATTTTGGCAGGTGGGGTAGAATAAGCCACACCACCATGAGATCCCACACCGAACACGCCGGAGAAAATAAGCTCCTTGCTCCAATGACTTTTTGACATAAACCCCTTGAAAATATGTTGTTTATAAGGATCCCCAGGAATAAATTCTGGACCAACCTTAATGCCTCCTTCAAACATATTATCTCCAACAAACCTCACTGCTGGATATCCTTTATAAGAATCAGTGGCAGTATATGTACTAAAAGTTCTTATATAAGAAGTAGGAGAATAGGAGCCATAAAAATCATGTACTGCTTTTTTATAATCATCGGCAAGTATCTTTGTTGCTTCTTTTACAGCTTTATAAGCGTCATGTCTTGCTTCAGCAATTAACGCATCAAGTTGTGGTATCCCCGTTGCTTTGATACTCGGCATTTTTTAAAACCTCCTCTAAGTTAAGAGAATCGATTAATGTAGAAAATGCCGAAAGCTTGCCATCAATGTAATCAATAAGATTTCGTTCTCTGTCAGTGATGTCATTAACAACCATATCAAGAACAGATTTAAATATATCGAAATCATCTTTGATAAATGAAATGACGCAAGAATCTGCGCCACTCTCATTGAGCAAATCAAATCCCTCAGGCACATTCTTATCATCAAATTCAATGTCTGTATAATCCCTAATAATAGTTACAATGAAAAGCATATATCTCATAGGAGTATCAATATAAAACTTTGAAACCCCTTTATTGTCTGTTTGATACATGGATACCAGGGCAATCTTTTTACACTCAGAAATTTTCTGAGCATAATTCACATACGTCCTAACAATATGCTTCTTTACATATTTCTCTTTATCTGTAGCCTTAGTAAACCCATCAACAAATTCCTTAACCTTCATCCGTTTAATCCTCCATTTAGTACAGCGAGACCAATGCAAATTGCGTCTGCGACATCATCGGTCTCAGGCTCTATTCCATATTTCGTTTTTACATATTCCATGCTTGCGGCCTTCAGTTCTTCACGCTTGCGAGCACCTTGTTTGATACCAAGTTTCGCACGCCAGACGCTCGGCTTAATCTCTTCGTAATAGCATTCATGAGATATGCACCATCCGCGCACGATTCCAATAATCTCAGCAAGTTTGCGAACAAGTTCTACATTTCGCCCCTCGCCCTTCGGCTCCTCAATATAAACCATATCAGGCATCCACTCATCTAATAGAGCAATGAGAGACAAACCCATCTGGTTCATCCGGTGATCAATCTGTCTGATACTTGATAAGTCAACAAGCTGATATTTATCAAGAACACCATTTACATATTTTGCCAGTCCTGTCTTCTTGGTTGAGGAGTCGATGCTAACCATCACTGCCATATCATTCACCATCAAGCAGTCTATACTTAATCTCAAGCGGGACGGGCAGGAGAGCAAGGACTTCTTCGCCATCAGCAGAAGACTGGTAATTACTGATCAATTCAATTGCAACCTCAGAACTCTCGGCCTTGAGAGCATCCTTAACATTATCGCAGAAAACATATTTATATTTCATAGTGATGGGATCAATGATCCTGCTCAGAAAACGAATATCTTTTTCAAGAGTTCTCATCACATATTTTTTATCTGTCGCATTCTTTCTATCCATTTCATCCTCCAGATTATTTAAGTTCATGTTTGCACCATAAGTCGTAAAGTGTTGCGGTGTCTGCACGGCTAAAAATATAGACGAGCAAACATTCTTCCGTCTTGTAATCGCGGCTTCCATAAATATCCAAAAGCTCTGCGCCATGATTCATGTATGCTGCCGCCTGCTTGTAGTTTACAATTCTTACAACGTCAGAGGGGCAGTACGTCTTACCTGTGGTCAGGCTTGAAACTTTTTCCTTCATCCTTTTTCTCCTTTGAATTAAAAAAAGGGGGATATAACATATTGCAGTTATATCCCCCTGATATTAATTGAGTTCACTATCAGGTTTCTTTTTTACCTTTGATCTTTTCTTCGGAGCCGCTTTAACTGGCGGCTTATCCTCAGTCATGATTTCATCATATGTCTTTTTGAAATTTGCAGAAAGCGCAGAAGCATCTGAAACAAGTACTTTCAGTTTTTCTGCGGCATCGGCCTTTGAGATTTTATTCTGACGATATTCGCAAAAGACGGCGAAGATATCATGACAATTGTCAGAACAAAACGACATCATCCAACGCGGAAGATTATCGTATTTATGACAGCTTGGGCAGTATTCATATTCTTTACCGTCCATAATGCAGATTCTCATATTCTTCATAAAATCTCCTTTGAGAACGCCCGCAAGTTTTGAGGCTCACGGGCGCTATTATCATTTTAAAGAATCAGATTACTCTTCCTCTTCATCATCAGCGGCAACATAGATCTCATACAGGATCTTCTGAGTAGCGCAGTACACAATGTTCAGCGCACCACTGTAATCTATAGTACCCTCAGTGGAAATATTAATGCTTACCTCAGCAGACGGCTGGAAGTTCGGGGCAACGAAATATGCGGCGCGAACTACATCCGGCTGGCAGGGATCGGCGATTAAAATCTTTAAAGTTAACTTAACACTCTTCGGGAAGGCATCAGCCTTGTTAACAATATAAGCACCGTCCGTTACGGAACGAGTGTACTTAACGATGTAGGACTTAACGCCCTCAGCAGTCGGAGGCGTAAAGGTTGTGCCAGATACAGCGAAGGCGGTAGCAGAAGCGGAATCGCCAACCTGGAATGCAGCACCCATAGAACCGTTGTCACCAACCTCGTTAACTGCGATATCGGAACCATCCCCAGAATATCCAGTCAGTACAGCGGTTTTGCCTGCCTCAACGGTAATGATTCTCGGCATATTGATTGCATTCTCGGCAGAAGCAATCTGTGCAGCAGTACCGCCCATGGAGGCGATAATCGGCAGATTAAGGGTGGAGTTAGTAGCTGTAAGGGTCGGGATTGTTATCATATGGCTTTTTATCCATACTTCTGAATCATTACAATTCAGCCCAGCATATCTATTTATCATAAACCTCTGCGGTTTATTCCACTCGATAGCGATGACTCGTGGGAAGATTATATTCTACAACATCTCAGATGTAGGTTCACTTCCTATGCGTTGTGCGTGTTATATGTATTACCATATAACTTCCGCTCTGATTACCCTTGCAAAGGGCTTTCCAGTTTCTTTCATCACTCATAATCCATGATTTACTTAGTGGATTCATCATGGACGGCATATTCTTTTATTACGCATTTATATCATAAAAGAATGCTACCAGTTTTTCCCCTATAGAAAGTCTTGATTACAGCACCTGTACCATCAACAACATCAGTAGAATCAGCAGTAATATCAATGGTTGCTTCCTGAAGGTTAGTCAGGGTATACAGCAGCTGACCCTGAGAATTCTCAGCAACACCGAGAACTATTCTGTCTACTAAAAGATCTCCCAGTTTAAAAGCCATTGTCTCATTCTCCTTTATAAAATAAAAATGGGAGGGCAATTATGCCCTCCGTGTTACCTGTTATTTAGATTTCTCATGAAATCAAAATTGTCTTTTGGAACTTTGCTCGCATCCATAAATCCAGAATAACTTCCGGACAATAGTGCACGAGTAGATTCATATACTTGTAGCCGTTTAACACTATCCATGAACTCATTGATCTTTACATCTCGCAATTCAGATTTGCGATACTTGAAGCCAGGGTGATTCACACATGCGGAAATCATTGGCTGAAGAACAGATGATGCCCTTGACGGCTCTTTAAGATTCTTGAGAATCTTATTCTTTTCTTCTTCGATCAAAAGTTCTTTTGTTATTTTGCCGTTGGCATATTCTGTTTTAGGAAATATCTGTACCATCTCGCGCATCACATCAACCATAGCGTGATACGTGTGAGCATTTATCTCGACATCATCCTCCTGATTATAGAACGTCACGCATTCTTCAAAACGTTTGAACCTATTTCGCCGCTTCTCGTTCGCCGTAAGTTTAACGCCTTCCGGAGCTGGTTCCGGCGGCTCATGCGCTTTCTCAGTCTCATATAATTGAAACTTCTGAAAGTTCAAATCACCAAAGAAGATAGATGTGCGCTCCGGCGGCAGAATGCTTGTGAGTCTGCAAAACAATTCATAGTCACTGACCTTATTCCAATCTGCGCCGTTCTCCCAAAGTTCCAGTTTTCTAAATGTAGTATTCCCGATGAACACATAAAGTGTGGAGAAAAATTCATTCTCTCCATAATCCATCACATCTTGAATACTTGGTTGATTAATAATAATTTT